>ERZ791744.1144-NODE-1144-length-19095-cov-2.517122_pt1 | contig 19095 bp, 21 predicted proteins | sample MGYA00510039_ERZ791744 | MGnify/ENA primary metagenome ERZ791744 (study PRJEB30046, sample SAMN00791969) | human gut metagenome | study: EMG produced TPA metagenomics assembly of the A metagenome-wide association study of gut microbiota in type 2... | reverse complement strand
AATGAGATTCCCTGACATATTGAAATGTATTGCAATAAAAAATGCCGCTGCCCGGCTCTCTTCCGCCCAAATTAACTTTTATTTTGAAACACCCTCTTAATCAAAATGTACTTAAGCGGCAAATTGTATCCGGGTTCTCTGATCGTCAGGAATGATAATGATAATGAAAAATCAGGTTTCGGTTGTTGTATGATAATAAGAATGATTATGATTTCACTATGGAGTGTGATGAAATTATTGCTTTGGAGGTCGGGGCACGATCGGGAGAGAATGATAAGGGATATCCCGGTGTCAGGGAGACGTGTCTCTTTCTGTCGGAATATGCCGTTCAGCTGTTCGGGAGCGGTTGCACCTGCATCCGGCTGGAGAAAAATATGAAAAGAATCGCCGCGTCACTCGGCATGAATGTGGAGTTCAGCGTATTGCCGAGACATATTCATATCACTGTATCCAAAGGCGATTCCGATTTCACGTCAGTAATCGGCATCCGCGATCTGCCGATAAGTTTTTCGCGTATCACAGATCTGAGCAGACTGTCGTGGCAGATGGCCGACGGCAAGATTGATTTCCTCACCGCACGCAGTGTCTTGCCACGTATCTGCAACTGCGCATGTGTCAATCCATGGCTTTTGCTTCTGCTGGTATCGCTGGCGAATGCCTCTTTCTGCAGACTGTTCAGTGGCGATCCCATGGCAATGGCCACAGTCTTTATCGCGACGTTCATAGGTTTTCTTGTCAAACAGATTCTTGTGCGCCGCCATATGGATATCCGCTTGACCGTGTTGTTTTGCTCCTTCCTGTCAGCCATGATAGCCGCCGCAGGCTCCCTGCTTGGGATAGGGGGGACGCCCGAGATCGCCGTGGCGACCAGCGTGCTTTATCTTGTGCCGGGAATTCCGTTTATAAATTCGTTCTGCGATCTGTTAGACCGTCATTATTTATGTGCGTTCGGACGTGCGATGAACGCTGTCATGTTGTTATGCTGTCTTTCTCTCGGGTTATGTGCGGGGATGGCTGTCATGCATATGGCTATGTTCTGAGAACTTCCGGTAATCTTTGTTTATATGGTAGTTGAATTATTACAGGATGCATTATTTGCGGCGGTTGCCGCAATAGGTTTCTCGGCCATCAGCAATCCGCCGAGACGCGCTTATCTATATTGCGCGGTGATCGCCGCGGCAGGGCACTCACTCCGGTTCTGTCTGATGCATACTTTAGAATGGCATATAGTCATTTCCAGTTTCTGTGCATCACTGCTTATCGGTCTGCTGGCCGTGCTTTTTTCTCCACATGCCAAGATACCGGCCGAGACTTCCTTATATCCCGCACTTCTGCCTATGATTCCAGGCATATACGCCTACAAGACATTTGGTGCGCTGGTCATGTGTATGTATTACGGAGGCGAGAAAGAGTTTCTGCATTATTTCTATCTGTTTGCCAATAATGGGCTGACTACGTTTTTCATTCTGTTTGCCATGGTTGTCGGAGCCACTATTCCCATGTTTATGCTGCCAAAGATATCTTTTCAGGCTACACGTCAGTTGTAAGTAGCTACTTAAGTATTTATTGTCCGGTTTCGGATAAAAGTGTAAATTTGCATTAAGAACAGTTTAAAAGACAGAATCGATTGTCTTATGACAATAAACTCTTTTGGAGAATGTTTGAAGTCAGATTCATTCATTCTCTATGTCAAGACGTTTTAAATTCAAACATTTTCTTAATGCTATGGAAATTATATTGACGATAGTCGGGTATCTGGCTGCAATATGCATGGTCTGCGGCTATTTGCCTCAGGCTGTATATACTATCCGCACTCGCGATACCGACGGAATAGCGTTGCCGACTTTCCTGCTGATGGGCTTCGGCGGTTTTTTCTTTATATTACAGGGTATACTCACCTCCAATATACCTCTTGTCATAACAAATGTCATCACTACAGTCTGTTGTGTGATAATTACTCTTATCAAATTACGTAACGACCGGAAGAAACACCATTGACTCGGATATAAATAAACCAATGCGGTGTCTGGATCGTTTTCACATTGGTAACTAAAAATAAAAAATATGGAATTCAGAGAACTCGAGGTAAAGGACTATCCGTCCTTCCTCAAACTATACAACGAGACATTTCCCGCAGATGAAAGGCGTCTGTACAAAAGTGCGGAGCATGTTGCAAGTTTCGTAAAGGAAAAGGGTGGAAAATTCAAAGGATTTGTATATGATGACGGTGGAGACGATTTTGTCGGCTTCCTGACATACTGGGTCTTCAAAGGATTTGTATACATAGAGCACTTTGCTGTCGATCCCGCACATCGTTCGAAAAATATCGGTCGAAAGATGTTGAGCCATCTGTTTGATATCGCGGGCCCCGATGTGCTTATAGAAGTGGAGAAACCGGAGACGGAGGAAGCGCGCAGGCGTATTGCCTTTTATGAAAAGAACGGTTTTCGTATGAGAGAGGATATCAATTATGTTCAGCCTCCTTACAGTGCGGAGCAGACAGGCATAGAGATGATGTTGATGACTCACGGCGATGTCAATCTCCGTGACATCCGCGACCTTCGTGAGATGCTTACGGAAGTATACAATGTCAATCACGGTGTGTGATATCTTGATGTCAAACTCCTTTTAATATTAATCTTTTAATTTTTATATTATGAATTACACAGAATTGATAAATAGTCAGAAGACCGTAGTTGTGGAATTTTTTGCCACCTGGTGCCCTCATTGCCAGCGTATGATGCCGGTTGTCGAACAGGTTAAGGAACTTGTCGGAGACCGTGCGCGCATCGTTCAGCTTGATATAGACGAAAATCAGGATGCGGCTCAGGATGCGGATGTGCAGTCCGTACCGACATTTATCGTATATAAGGATGGCAAGGAAGTCTGGCGACAGAGCGGAGAGATGGAAGGCGATTTCCTGCTTTCCCAGATTGAGAAAGGAATGTAATTTTTTTGCCGTACCGTAGCTTGGTTGCTCCGGTATATGACTTGCCTTCACCGTCCTGGACAGACGTGGCCCCGACAGATCTGAAATGCCGGAGCAACGCCTTTCGGAGACGGTGAATACATTAAATCACTTCCAGATAAGATGACTTAAATCAATTTGAACAGTTATTTATGACTCCGAATTTCATACTGTCCGACTTCCTGTCTGCATTGTCGGTGCCGCACACGGCAGACTATACGAACCGTCAGTTCGAGTCTATGCCTTTTAAGTCTCTTTTCGGCCTTTCGAAACTGCTTGACAAGTATGGGGTGTCAAGTCAGGGCTTTAAACTTGATGACCGAAAGGAAATCCGAAAAATAACACCTCCTTTTCTTGCTCATACTCCTCAGGGATTTGTTATAGTCACAGGGATAGGAGACGATACGGTCGATTATCTTACGCAGGGGGTAGCCGAAAAAATGCCTCTTGACAATTTCAGACAGGCCTGGGATGGAAATGTTTTCCTTGCGTTTCCCTCTGATTCGGCGATGGAGCCGGACTATCATTCACATGCAAGGATGATTTTTGTTTCCAAGGCAAAAAAAGTGATGCTGTGGGTTCTTGGAGTGGCTTTGTTCCTGTATCTGTTCATTTCCAACGGAATATACCGGCATGTCACTTTGATCCTTGCCACGCTTTGCGATTTTCTCGGACTGGCTCTTACCTTTATGCTTGTCCAGAAATCAATGCGTATCAAAAGCAGGGCTGCCGACCTTGTCTGCGGAGTTTTGCAGGAAGGGGGCTGTGATTCCGTGCTTGAGACCAGGGCCTCGAGCTTTTACGGCATATTCAGCTGGAGCGAGGTAGGTTTCACCTACTTTTCGGTGAGTCTTCTGGCATTGCTCGTTTTCCCGCAATGGACAGGATATATAGCGGCATGCAATGTGTGCTGTCTTCCTTTTACGCTCTGGAGCATATGGTATCAGAAATTCCGTGCCAAGGCATGGTGCACGCTGTGTGTCAGTGTGCAGGCTACACTTTGGCTTCTCTTCATATGTTTCCTGACCGGAGGGTGGATAAGAGATATCTTCCCGTTGAGAATAGAGTTTTTTGTATTGGTGGGAGCCTATGCGTTCGTATTGCTCGGCTTGAACCGTATTATGCCTTTGATGACAAAAAAAGAAATCAATGATGAAACCAAAGCGGATTCCGCATCCGGATCTTAAAGACGCCCGTCAGCTCGGACCTATGGATCTGAATGCGATAAAATTTACAGACAAACACACGCTTCTCACTCCAGAGGTGCTGGAGCGTCACATCTGTTCGTAATCCTTTGCGAGACCGCCTGTACTGGTTTCTTTGTACAGCGAAGGAAGGTCATGCCCTGTCTCTTTCATGACCTTGACAAGTTTGTCGAAACTCACGCGATGCACTCCGTCGGTAAAGCTCGCATAGATATTGGCGTCAAGCGCGCGGGCGGCGGCATATGCGTTTCTTTCGATGCAGGGTATCTGCACGAGTCCGCACACCGGATCGCAGGTCATGCCGAGATGGTGCTCAAGTCCCATTTCAGCGGCATATTCTATCTGCGCCGGACTGCCTCCGAAAAGCTGGCTGGCGGCGGCAGCGGCCATGGCACATGCCACTCCGACCTCTCCCTGGCAGCCTACATCTGCGCCTGAGATGCTGGCGTTGTGCTTGACTATGTTGCCTATGAGACCTGCTGTGGCGAGAGCGTGCAGCATTTGTTCCTCAGAGAAATTGCGGCTTTTCCAGAGGTGATACAGTACTCCGGGCACCACTCCGCTCGATCCGCATGTGGGCGCCGTGACTATTACGCCGCCCGAAGCGTTTTCCTCGCTGACTGCCAGTGCATAGGCAAAAACGAGTCCGCGGCTCTTCAGATTGTCGCGATAGCCTCCGGCTTTTACATAATAGTTGAGAGCCTTGCGTTTCAGGTTGAGCGGGCCGGGGAGTCTGCCGTCCCGGTTTATGCCGCGTTCCACAGCGGCTTTCATCGCCTCCCAGACTTCTCTAAGATAGTCGTAGATGCCCGGTCCTTCGCAGTGTTCCACGTATTCCCAATAGCTGTGGCCCGTGCGTTCGCAATAATTCTTGATCTCGGTCATCGAGTTCATATTATAGATCTCGCCGCTCCCCTCATGTTGCATGCCCTCGTATTCCAGGGCACCTCCGCCGACTGAATATACAGTCCATTCATCTTCAGGAAATCCCACGGAATTGAGCGATGCGAACTTCATGCCGTTCGGATGGTATGGTAGAAACACATCAGGTTTCCAGACTATGTTCACAGGCACGTTGGCATGTGAGAGAACATCGATGATGGCCTCGTCTGTCATATGTCCTTTGCCAGTAGCCGCAAGACTGCCGTATAAGGTCACTTCGAAACCCTTTGCACCGGCATGGCCGGCAAGAAACATTTCCGCCGCTTTGCGTGGTCCCATGGTGTGTGATGACGACGGCCCGGTGCCGATACGATATAGTTCTCTGATTGATTTCATGATACCCGAAAATGATGAATTAAACAAAAAAATAGTAGGCTACAATCACAGCCGCAATCGCGCCTGTCACGTCGGCCAATAGTGCATATCCTGCCGCGTAGCGGGTCTTGGAGACCCCGATAGATCCGAAATATACAGCCAGAATATAAAATGTCGTGTCCGTGGAGCCTCTTACGGCCGCGGCGAGTTTGCTGACGAAAGCGTCTGGTCCGTTGGCTTTCATGACGTCGAGCATCATGGCGCAGCTGCCGCTTCCGCTGAGGGGTTTCATGAGCATTGTCGGTAACGCTCCGACCCATCGGGTGTCGAACCCGAGCCATCCTATGAAACTTTCCACCCACGACGTGAATATGTCGAGCGCGCCCGAGGCGCGGAACATACCGATCGCCACAAGAATCGCCACGAGATAAGGTATGATCATGACCGCGGTCTTGAAACCCTCTTTCGCACCCTCGATAAACACGTCATAGACTCTGAGTTTCCTGCGGACTCCCGAGGCGATGAAAGCCATTATCACGCAGAAGAGTATGACATTGGCGGCAAACGTGCTGTAAAGCTGTACTTTTTCTGCCGGAAGACTGGAGAAGAACCATGTGACGGCGGCTACAAAAGCCGCTATGCCCAGAAGCCAGCTCCATATGACGCGGTCCATCCGGATGCGTTGCTTAAGACATAACGCTCCAAGTCCCACAAGAGTTGCGACGGCGGTGGCAATCAGGATCGGTATGAATATGTCGGTCGGATTGGCTGCCCCTCCCTGGGCGCGATACAACATGATGCTGATCGGTATCAGACACAGCCCCGAACTATTGAGTACCAGAAACATTATCATGGCATCGGTGGCTGTGTTCTTTTTCGGATTAAGGGTCTGCATTTCCTGCATTGCCCTCAGGCCCATGGGAGTCGCTGCATTGTCAAGACCGAGCATGTTGGCCGATATGTTCATGAATATCGCCCCCATGGCCGGATGGCCTTTGGGAATGCCCGGAAACAGCCGGGAAAAGAACGGGCTGATAAGTCGCCCGAAAAATTCTATAACTCCTCCGCGCTCTCCGATTTTCATTATGCCGAGCCACAGCGTAAGGACACCTGTCAGTCCGAGCGATACTTCGAAGGCGAACGCGGCCTGATCGAACGACGCGTTCATTATGTCGCTCCATACCTGGAAATCTCCGTCGATAAGAGTCCGGCCTATAGCCATCAGAAACGCTATGGCGAAGAATGCTATCCAGATCCAGTTCAGAACCATGTCGGGCGGAAATCGGGTTTAGAATTTGCGTATGCCCATGATCTCGCGGACATCGGCGAGAGTTCTGGATGCGGCCTCGCGTGCGCGTTCGGCCCCCTGACGCACTACTTTCGAAAGATATTCATCATTGTCGCGGATATCGAGTATGCGTTCTCTTATCGGAAGAGTGACTTTGAGTATATCTTCCGCAAGTTGTTTTTTCAGATCCCCGTAACGTATTGAGCAGTCCGCATAAGCGTCCTTGAAGTGTTGGAGCGTGTCGGGTGTGGATACCAGTTCCATGAGGGTGAAAAGATTGCGTATCGGTTCGGATACTTCCTGATTCGGTGTTTTAGGGCCTTCGTCGGTTACGGCTCGCATCACTTTCTTGCGGAGAGTCTTCTCGTCATCGATCAGATATATGCAGTTGCCTTCGCTTTTTCCCATTTTTCCCGAGCCGTCGAGACCGGGTACTTTGACGGCGTGTGAACCGAAATTGAAATTGACAGGCTCGCCGAAATAGGAAGTCTTGTAGAACGAGTTGAATCTGCGGGCGAAACGGGTCAGCTCAAGATGCTGTTCCTGGTCTTTGCCTACAGGAACAAAATCGGCGTGGTGTATGAGTATGTCGACAGCCATCAGCGTAGGATAGGTCAGAAGGCCCGCATTGACGCGCTGGTTTGTCTGGTTGCCGATTATCTGCTTCTCTATGCCCTCGTCATCAGCCTCGTTGTCTACAGATCCCTCTTCTCCGTTTGAGGATGGGGCGCTGATGCCGAGTGCTTTGCGGGCTTTGTCTTTGAAAGATGCGGTACGCATGAGCTCGCCTATGCCGACATGCATGTTCATCAGCAGATACATTTCGGCGATTTCAGGCACGTCACTTTGCACATAGATGGTGTTTTTTTCAGGATCAAGACCGGCTGCAAGATACTCCGCGAGAATCTGTTTTACATTTTCATGAAGCATCTTCGGGTCGGGATGGGTGGTCAGGGCATGGAGGTCCGCCACAAAATAGCGGCAATCATAGTCATCCTGCATTCTGACAAATTTGCTCAAGGCTCCGTAATAGTTGCCGAGATGAAGATTTCCGGTCGCACGGATGCCGCTCAGCACTATTTTTTTGCCGTCACGTCCCGCACCTTTTTTCTCTATGTTTGTATCGCTCATAACTTTCTAAATTTTATAATATGCAGAATTTTGTAAGTAAGTGATCATATTAAACATATATCAAAATTGCCTGCGCTTATGATATATGAGATTAAAAATCCTTACAATCGTTTTAATTTGATCACTTACTTAAATAATATTGCTTAAATTCATCAAAATGCAAATTTACAAAAAAAATTGCCACATTCCTACTATAAACGACGGTTGGACTCTAAAAATTGAATCATGTGCTTTTGCTTATAAATGATAAAAGGCTCTTGCGCGCGGCAAGAGCCTTCAGTAAAGTGAAAGTAGGTTAGGGGTTGGTTTTATAATTATTTGAGTTCAAGCGGAGTGTAAGGCAGATCGAAAGCCTCGGCTACAGCCTTGAATGTGATCTTGCCGTCAACTACATTGACACCGTTGGCCAGTCCGCAGTCACGCTTGCATGCCTCTACCCAGCCGAGATCGGCGAGACGTACTGCATATGGCATTGTGGCGTTTGTGAGGGCAAGGGTGGAAGTATAAGGAACAGCACCGGGGATGTTGGCAACTGCATACTGTACCACACCGTCAACTACGTATGTCGGTTCGGAATGTGTGGTAGGATGTGTTGTCTCGAAGCATCCGCCCTGGTCAACGGCCACATCGACCATGACTGAACCCGGACGCATCAGCTTGACCATGTCGGCTGTCACGAGATGTGGAGTTTTTGCTCCCGGCACGAGGACTGAACCCACTACGAGGTCGGTGGTCGGAAGTTCCTGTTCGATATTGTGGCGTGAAGAATAAAGTGTCTTGACGTTTTTGGGCATCACTTCCGCACAGTGGCGAAGCACATTCAGGTTCACGTCGGTGATGGTCACATCGGCACCGAGGCCGGCTGCCATAAGAGCTGCATTGCGACCTACTACGCCTGCTCCGAGCACAAGGACTTTTGCCGGTTTCACACCCGGTACGCCGCCCATTAGTACGCCGCAGCCACCCTGAGGCTTTTCGAGGAAACGTGCGCCTTCCTGGATAGACATACGTCCGGCCACCTCGCTCATCGGGATAAGAAGCGGAAGACGATTGTCGCGGTCGGTCACTGTCTCATATGCGATACAGGTGGCGCCGCTCTCGAGCATTGCGTCGAGGAGTTCGCGGTCTGATGCGAAATGGAAATATGTGAACAGGAGCTGACCTTTGCGGATAAGTTTATATTCGGGAGCGATCGGTTCTTTCACCTTTATGATCATGTCGGCTGTGGCATATACATCTTCAATTGTCGGAAGGATTGTCGCGCCTGCCGCTATATATTCTTCGTCCGAGAAACCGCTTCCTTCACCAGCCGTGTGCTGTACATACAGCGTGTGGCCGTGAGCTACAAGTTCTTTCACACCAGCCGGGGTGGCACCCACGCGGTTCTCATTGTTTTTGATCTCTTTTGGAATTCCGATTTTCATGTCTTTTTGTATTAGATTTGTTGTGTCTCAGTTTAACTCCGTTTCATTCGGGTCAAATACGTCCGAAACCGGCCGTATGGCTCTCATGTCGTTTACGCGCCAAATTTACAATTTTAGCATGAATCCGCAATCGGTTTTTCATATGTTTTTTAACATAAATTTGAAATATTCTTATCAGCTTCAAATCTTGATGCTTCCACAGCGTTATATGTTTATAGTTATCGCGAGGTTGTCATAAACAAACGTTGATCATGTCTAAAACAGGTTTGAGAAAAGGTCTTTCCGAATTGTCGAAAGAGGAGATAATCGGGGTAGTATGTGAACTTTACGACTCGCGCAAGGATGCCAGAGAATATCTTGATTATTGGCTTGATCCCGATCCGGAAAAGGCTTTGGAAGATTATAAGGAGCGCGTTGACAAGATGTTTTTTTATTCTACCGGAAAGAACAGATCCCAACCTGCGGTCAATGATCTCAAGCGTCTGGTAAATCATTTTTCAACTATCGTTTTCGACAGCGAGAAGATCGCCGATCTGCTGGTCCATATAGCCGAACGTCAATATATATGGCTGACTCGTAAACGAAGTGGCTTCAATCAGTGCGAGACCGCTGTGAGACGGGCCTGTGACAATGCGCGGACCTATATCGAAAGCGCGGACCTCGAAGACTTATATGGATTGCGTCTCGAACGTCTTGACGAAAGCATAAAAGATTTTTACAACGATCTTCCCCGCCCTCAACGCCGCTGGTGGCGTCATCTGTAAATTCCGGTATAAAAGTTTTTAGATTATTTTGGAACACCCTCTTAATACAATTCCGATGACTGAACTTGAGAAATGTATGGCTGGAGAACCGTATGACTGCCATGATAAGATTTTTATTGATATGAAAGCTGTCGCCACACGATGGATGCAACGTTATAATTCTTTATCGTATGAACGACGGTCTGAACGTTATGCCATGCTTAAAGAGCTGTTCGGAAGTGTGGGAAGCAATTGTTCTGTTGGAGATGGCTTTATTTGTGGATTCGGATGCAATATTTTTATGGGCGATAATGTTTCAGTCAATTATCGTTGCACTCTGATAGATTGCAATGAAATACACATCGGCAATAATGTGCTGATAGCTCCCGGTGTGCAGATAAACACCGCCTCGCATCCTACAGAATGGGTAGATAGAAACAATCCTGATTTTGAAAACAATCGGCAAGCCTATTTTTGTAAGACTTATGCACTACCGGTCACTATAGGGAATAATTGCTGGATAGGCGCCGGCGCTATTCTTATTGCAGGCGTGACTCTCGGAGACAATGTCACAGTAGCAGCGGGTGCTGTGGTGACGAAATCATTTCCCGACAACTGTTTGATCGGAGGTGTGACGGCCCGTATATTGAGACGGTTTGATACAAGTAAATGAAATGTCGTGTCAATCTATATGTATAGTCCGGAGAAAAGTAGACATATCAATCGTCTGTTTCTCCGGACTATGCCATTTAAGGTTTGAAATAAATTGTTAAGCAGCTACTTAACGCCAGCCCATAAACATCTTTACTACATCGGGGTCATGGTGATCGAAGAAGAGACTCTTGCCGGTATCAAGGGCCGCAATCTCGGCCATATCCTCGTTGCTGAGAGTGAAATCGAAAATGTTGATGTTCTGCTCCATGCGTTCGATGTGCACAGACTTGGGTATTATGATGACTCCTCGCTGAATGAGCCAGCGCAATGCTACCTGAGCTACTGATTTGCCATATTTCTTTCCGATTCCCTCGAGCACGGGATTTGTGAAGAAATTGTTGCGTCCTTCGGCGAGCGGTCCCCATGACATTATCCGGCAGCCGTATTCCTCCATATATTTCTGAGCCTTGGTCTGTTGGTCGAATACATGTGTTTCCACCTGATTTACCATCGGGGGAATCTCGACATTGCATGCAATATCGATCAGATGGTCCGGATAGAAATTGCTTACGCCTATAGCGCGAAGTTTCCCCTCTTTGTATGCCTCCTCAAGAGCACGGTATGCTCCATACCTGTCACAGAATGGCTGATGCAAAAGCATCAGGTCTATATAATCGGTACGTAGTTTGCGGAGGCTTTCGTCGATAGATGCCTTGGCTTTCTCATAACCATAGTTGGAAATCCATATTTTTGATACGATAAAGATTTCTTCACGCGGTATACCGCTTTTGGCAATCGCGGCACCGACACCTTCCTCATTGTTATAAGCCTGTGCCGTGTCAATCATCCGGTAGCCTGTCTTGAGTGCGTCGCTGACGCATCTCTCGCACTCAGCGGGATCAACCTGATATACTCCATAGCCGACTATTGGCATTATAACGTCGTTTCTAAGTTTTACAGTTTCCATATTGTCTAATTATGATTTTACCATGTATTTTATCCAGAGGACATCATTATCCATTCGTTCTACCGACTGTAGGCTCAGCCGGGTCGGAAGTCTGGACTGATCTGAAATACCGTCAAACATTGCTCTCCACCCTTCGCGGCCGTCTATGCCGGGGGCGAGAAGCAGACTCACTTCATCAATCAGCCCTGCCTCAAGAAAGCCTCCGTTGATGAGGCCTCCTCCAAGCACCGCCAGACGTTCGACATCAAATTCACCGTATAAAGTTTCCATTGCATTGACAAGATCAATATGGCTTTTGCCTGTAGCTATATATGAGATGTTCTTGTCCCGGAGGTATGAAATATATTCGGCCGGTACGTCCTCGGTGGTGAGTATCAGAAGTGGACGCCCGTCTTCCATTGTTCCGCTTTCCCAAAGAAGGGAGCCATGTGTATCGGGGCAAATGTGGAAATCTTTGCTCTCAGTTGCTTTGAAAACATCCTTTTTGCCGAGTGCCGTTTGGTCGTGAGCGTCAAAGTGGCCGGGAAGTGCGTAGTAATGTTCCATCGTCACGCGCCCTTCCACTGATGCCTGACAGTCGAGAGTCTCAAGAGTGGTGTAATATTCGTCGCCGCTGATTTTATCGACCATTCCGCAGTCTATGCGGCCGTCTATCGATTCAACCATGTGGCATATGATATATGGCCTTTTCATTTTTATCATGCATTTAATTATATTTTTACAAAAATACAATCAATTTATATTTGTAGGCTTGTACAAAAGTCCTTGAAATTTGTACAAATTGACCGATTCAACGATATTAAAATGGAGAGGGCGGTGAAGTATAAAGCTTCACCGCCCCGTTTTACTGCAGACTCCTCTGAAGTTGTTCACCACTTTACCGGTTCACCGAGGATATTGCCGTCGGTGGCATCATCGGCAGTGAATGTATTGCCGCGATACTGAACGCAGAGCATTACAAGAGGTTCGTCGCCGTTATTGCGTACTGAACGTTTTCCGGCAGGAGCCACTCGGACAACCGCTCCCTCTTCTACAGGAAATACATCTCCGTCTACTTGAAATTCACCTTTGCCTGATAGGAAGAAGTATAGTTCTTCATGATTCTTGTGGGTGTGAAGGAAACCGGTTTCCTGATCGGGTGCGAACACCTGAAATGAAAACTCAGCTCCTGTCGCGCCCGCACTCTGTCCTCCGAACGCTTTGCCGGGAATCTTGATATCCTGACCGAGTTCGAGTACATAATCTTTTAGGTCGGCAAATTTGCCGAAGTTGACAGCACTGAAATTAGTGCCCTTTTCGATTGTCTGAATCTGTTTCATATCATTTACGGGTTTTGTTTCGTGTTGCAAAGATACAATGTAAATTAGCGTTTGTCAAGAAGTTACTTTTGTGTCTAATAGTAACTTTTTTGTCACTTTTGCAGATTGACAGTTTATTACGGATAATGTTTTCTTTAAAAATTTTTTACTTCTTGTGTATGCGCGGATTTGTAAGTAATTTTGTAAAATAAAATGCCCGTGATATGAAAGAAGAATTAAATTCGATTATAGAGAGATGTCCGATCCGGAACGTCGTGGCGCGTTTCGGCGATAAATGGTCACTGTTGGTTTTGCTTGTCATAGATAGTGTGGAAATTGTGAGGTTTAATGAACTGGGTCGTCTGATCCCCGACATATCCACGCGTGTTCTATCTACTACACTAAAAAATCTTGAAACTGACGGTCTGATCAGCCGCAAAGTATATGCACAGGTGCCTCCAAAGGTGGAATATGCTTTGACAGATACTGGCAAATCTCTCATACCGCTGATAATGCAGCTGGCGGAGTGGGCGCAGGCTAACATGAAAAGTATAATGGATCACCGTAAGAAATATGAAGCGTCATGCGACAAATAAAACATACGCTATAGATCCAGAGTGTATAATTTGTGTTCCTTGAGCCAATGACCGTCTGTTAATGCCGGATGCATGAATGTTCCTTTGCAAGTCATGCCGATGCGCTTCATGACATTCTCGGAAGGAATGTTCGGAATTGCTGTAAATGAATAAAGCTTCTTGAATAAATTTTTCTCACGGGCATAGACTATGCATGCTTTCGCGGCTTCTGTGGCATATCCGTTATGCCAGAATTTATCTGAGATCCGCCAGCCGATTTCCCAGTTCGGAGAGAATGGCGCATCGAAACTAAAGCGATGGAAACCGACATATCCGATAAATTCACCTGTTTCTTTGATTTCGACCGCGTGCAGTCCGAATCCATATTCTTCAAATTCCTCAATAATGCGGTCAACGAAAGCATTAGACTCATCAATTGACAGGGTGGCAGGAAAATATCTCATGACATTTTCATTACCGTTCATTTCGGCAAATGGTTTCCGGTCATCATCTTTCCAGCAACGCAGAATCAGTTGTTCGGTCACTATACATACAGTTTCCATATCACAAAATTAATCAATTTTATGTTAACTACATGACAAAAATTTTATGATGTTGAAATAGGGTTGGCGTCTAAGCGTGGCGGTGAAAATGTCATGTGCTATACATATCCTCCTAAAAACACTATTGCCTCAGCACCAATCGGTTCTGAGGAATCATCGTTTAGCAATCATCCAATTCTTTTTTTAAGAGAGACTGTCCATATGCAAAGTTATTAAACAATTCTGAAATATCAATTATATTTGACATTATTTTTTTTAACGAGCCTGCCGTTTGCGTGACATTGTTTAGCAATTAGTCTTTATTGAATTCTAAACTACCTGATTTTCAATTAGGATATAGGGTATCCAACTCTCTTAAAAAGAGAGGCTTTCATAAGTTTTGAACTAACAACAAAATAAACCAATCAACAACGTTATGAAAAATTTCTATTTGATTGCAGCCACAGCTCTCGCCTGTAGTCCGGCGTTGCTGGCAGCAGAATTGGTCACCGAACAACCGGCAGGTACACTCAGGACTTACCATGGCTACTCGATTTCTCGGTATCCATATATGGTAGAGATAGTAGAATCTACCGATGGAGTGGCACGGGATGTAGTCTTCGGTGACAATGGCACTGACATCTGGTTCAAAGACCCTCTGACACACGCTCCGACAGGCACCTGGATCAAAGGCACGATTAAGGATGACGTCATCACCGTCGAGACTCCTCAGCTCATAGACCGTACTGACGACGGAAAAGATTGGTATGTGCAGAGGCTCAAAAAGACAACTGAAACCTTTGTAGATGACGAGGGACAAACGCAAACCGCCATAGTTTGGGTGCCTGACACTGAAAAGACTTCAATAACTTATCAGATGGATGGTGACAATATCATTCAGGATAAAGAGGAGGATATAATCCTTGGCCTGACCTGTGACAACGATTATTATTATTACGCCGAGTCTGATGTCGTATACACCCGGATCAAAGGAGCCACCGCAGTCAAGATGCCGGAAGGTGTAACTCCTGAAACGTGGAGCATCATCTACAATAACGACCGTTACGGACATCAGGGGAAAGTGGTCATTGACGGCAATGATTTTTATATGAAAGGCTTCTGGACTGACCAACCCGAGGCGTGCATAAAAGGCACAATAGTAGACGACAAGCTGGTCATCCCTTCGCAGCAGTATCTCGGGCTGTTGAAAAGCTATGAAGAGGTTCCGCGCTTTGTTTATTTCATGTCTTCCACTCTTGATTCGTCAGGTTTTGCCAAAGTGTATGTGTCTTCAGGCGAGAGTCTGGAATTCTCATTTGACAGGGACAGCAAGGTTATCACGCCTCTCTTCGATAAGAATACGGTGCCTGTAGTGCGCAACGGAATGACGCTTGATGTGTCGGAAACTTCCCCCCGTGCCAATTATCCGAATATGAGAATGCAAGTCATCTCTGAAATCGCGAAACTTCCGTTCATCTCTATTCCCAAAGGCTCTTCGTTCGTTTATAAAGATGCCCCCGCCTGGGGAAAGCTCGAATTTACATTCCGCCCGTTTGATTCTGAGAAAAACGCTCTGAATCCTGAACGGATGTCATATTCGCTCTGGCTGGACGACGAGATTCTTGTTCTTGACAAAGAGGACTGCATCTATCCTGAAGCTTACGAAGGCATTGACGAGCCTATTACAGAAGTACCATACTTGTTCAGCAACGGCTACGGCATCAAAGCTAACGTCAGCACCCGTGAAGTGATGTTCTACAAAGTCGGATTCAATGAAATCGGCGTTGAGGGATTTTATGATGATGATATAAGCGGGAAACGCCTTTCCACCGGAAAAACATACATCAACCTCGATACTCAGGAAATCCGGAATGTCGACGATTCGACATCCATTCAGTCTATAGATACAGAAACTGCGGATGTTGTCAAGACTGTATGTTATGATCTTAACGGCAATCGTGTGAACTCTTCTTTCAAAGGATTCGTAATAGAAAAGGTTTTCTATTCCAACGGCCAGCTCAAGACATTCAAGAAAGTAGTACAATAAATTGACAGCGGCACGCCTTGATCCCTTCCGCAGGTAATGGCGTGCCGTTTCTCTGTATAAATACAGATGAGACTCGTGCCTTCCGAAATACTGGGAATAATCATAATTAAGGAATTCAACACATTTTCATACACATGAATATCAACAAATTCAGCTTATGCGTGGCACTTCTGTCAGCTTCGTCCATCGCAGCCTCGGCTTCAGGAAGTCTGCCGTATGTCAACGAAGGTAAAAATCTTACATGGTGGGGTACGGGAAAATCGGAGACTTACGATGTGGCCGCATATATTGGTCCTGAATTTAAAGGTCTGGAGATACAAAATGTCATCTTCAGGGGGGCGGAAGATCCGGAGGTTTCGGACTTTAGCATTTGGCTCTCGCAGGAACTTCAACTTGATTCGGAAAATAAGAACAATCCTGACGTGCTCACATCGGATGTCGAAGTGAAATCGGGAAAAATCTCGTTTGACCTTGCGCAACCTTATACAATAGATGAAAACGGCGTATATATCGGATTTTCATTTACGGTAAAAAACAGAGAGACAACGGTTCAGAAATCACCGGTGGCGGTGATACGTGATGGCTCGGCAGGTCTGCACGGCCTTTACGTGCATTCGTCAAGAACTTATGTGAAATGGACCGACAATCCGGGCGGATCGGATTCCTATCTGCCTTTTGAAATAACGCTTGGCAATATTGCAGACCATGACGCAAGGATAACTATACCCGAAGCCATAAACGGAGCCGTAGGATCAGAAATAACTTTCGATGCCGAACTCACGACCTATGGCACTGCGGGTGCATCCGCTGTGGAATTGGAATGGACTGTTGGCAATCGGAACGGAAAAATCCCAATTTCCCTGACAGAGCCTCTTCCTGCGATGTACCGGGCGTCTGTTCCATTGAGCGTAACGTTGCCGGCTCTCAATCAGACAGGTGCTTACGATCTAAAGGTAAAGGTCGCTTCGGTCAACGGATCTGCCAATGCATCGGAATCTGAAGAATCTTTGGCATCACTCGATATATGGAGCTGGCTTCCCAAGAAAAGACCTCTCTTTGAAGAATATACCGCGACTTCATGCGGATATTGCCCTAGAGGTCCTGTCGGTATGGCCAAGATGGAAGAAATCTACGGTTCCGACTTTGTGAGTGTGGTCTATCATCATGCGGACGTAATGAGTATCTTGTCGCCGGATGAATACCCGAATGACGCACCGTCGCAACCTGTGGCGTGGCTTGACAGAGTGTGTAAGACCGATCCGTATTTCGGAGACCTTTTCAACGAGAAGGTGTTCGGAATCGACAGAGTATGGGCCGATGTCGCATCTGTTTTTACTCCGGCAGATATATCACTCTCCTGTGTATGGACGGATAATTCACACGACAGTCTTTCGGCCGAATGTTCTGTTTCGTTTGTCAAGGCGTTTGATGACTGCGATTTCAGATTGTCTTACATCCTTGTCGCCGACGGCCTTACCGGAACCGGACGAGAGTGGCGTCAGGGCAATTATTACTCGGGACAGACAGATACATGGCCTGCCGATTTCGATGATCTGGTAAACTCGCCCAATCCCATCTCGGGAGTGGTTTTCGACCATGTGGCCATATATTCACCTTATGTAAGAGGTATCGAGAATAGTCTCCCCTCCAAAATCGAAGAGGGGGAGACGGTGAAACATTCAATATCTATTTCTCTTGATGACGCGGTAAATCTGGATGGAGAATCCTTGATTCAAGACGGCTTGGCGTACAGTGTTGTGGCCGTGCTACTTGATGCAGCGACAGGCGATGTGATCAACTGCGTCAAGACGAAAGTCGGAGATATGGGAGCCGTCAACGATGTGACAACAGAGGAAGATATCGTTTCAGTAGAATACTTTGATATTATGGGACGTTCTCTTCCGGAAGCTCACTCTGACGGAATTTACATAGAGTGCCGCAGACTGTTAGATGGCAGGTGCATCACGCGCAAAATAATAGGAAGAAAATACGAGGGCGCTCAATAATATCTGCTAAAGCGCATCCATGCCTGGCATGGATGCGCTTTAATGTCATTGTAATTTTCATTTGTAATATCAATGCAAAAAATATGACAATGCAAGAAGAGATTTGTTGATATCAGGAATACAGCTTGAGGTGACGTCAGGACAATATCTATGGTCGGTATGGGTACATATAATATTGGGTATGGTATTGACTCTCCTCTCTATATATCACATATTCCTGCATTACAGATTCGGGAACTGGTTCTCACGCTTCGCGAAAAACCGGAATACTGCCACGCGCATTCTTTGGTGTATTTTTCTGCTTACCGCTGTCAGTGGAGTCGCGGCTACGGTCACGGCCATGTTCATTCCCACCTCGGTGCCATACACGGCAAGATCGGCTTCCTTATGGTTGTGATTGCCGTGATCCATATTGCAAGGCATATAAGGAAAAAGAAGTCCCGCCGACTCGGAACAGCTTCTAAGGCAGCTGTTCGATAAGCAAAGAGATTAAGAATAGGATAGATGTTCTTTCATCCTATTTCTCATCTCTCTTATCTTGTGCGATGCACGAACTCTCTTCTGTAGATTGTCATGCCATGGCTTTATGTGGGCGAATTCATGGTCTATCGTCAGTAGCCCTTATGAGGAAAGATTGTCACATTGATTTGCTTGTTTTTCCGTATTCCACTTTTTTGTAGTAACTTTCCTCTAAAACGTATTTGTCATTTCGACTCTGAAAGACATACAGAACTGGAAATATCAGTCATATTCTGTAACAGGCGGCCATGACGAAACAATCCATGGCGTTTTCCATAGATACAGATATAAGATTGTTACTTTCCTCTACAAGCTTGGTTTGCTTATGCCGGTGTTCAACTCCTTCCGATGTCTTTGCAAATTTGCGGACCGGGCTGCGATGCACCACAAAGTTAATTACATTGCACCAGAAGGTATGTCGAATGGCCGTCAGGCCATTTTCGATTCAAGTGATTTGAGATTTTCCTCCAT
>ERZ791744.1129-NODE-1129-length-19296-cov-2.580271_pt1 | contig 19296 bp, 9 predicted proteins | sample MGYA00510039_ERZ791744 | MGnify/ENA primary metagenome ERZ791744 (study PRJEB30046, sample SAMN00791969) | human gut metagenome | study: EMG produced TPA metagenomics assembly of the A metagenome-wide association study of gut microbiota in type 2... | reverse complement strand
GCCTAAATCTGACGTTCTGACAAAAAGACAAATCATCAAAAAAAAGAGTCATGTGTCCTCGAAACCGAGTTTGACATGACTCTTCTACATTTTCAGTTATAACATATAACCTTCTCCGGTTTTCATTTCAGTTTGGACATAACCGATTCTTATTCAAATCAAGAAAGAGTCCCCCCAAAAAACGAAAAACTTTCACTTCACACACTTCTTTCCGTCCACGACATACACTCCGGAAGGCAACCCCTGTAAGGCAGCATTCCGCTTCACCGCAGACCTGACAAGTTTTCCATCTGTAGTGTAGACATTGACCTTTGCATCCTCATCTGCTCCTTTCACCAGCCGTACCCCCGTCTGTTCACCATCTATATAAAGATTCAAACGCTTCGGGAAAACTCCCTCCAGCTCCAAATAGCCCCGGAAAGCTTTAATTTCCGTTCCCGTTTCGGCTTTTGAAAATACGTTCGGTTCGTAAGCATATACATTATCTCCGTAGGACACCACCTTTTGGAAAGTTCCCTGCAAACGAGCCGTAACAGCTCCATCTGAAACAACTGTTGCACCAGACGAAACGGCATCTGCATCTATTGTCACTTTCTCATAAGTTTGCACAGAGACCGTCTGAGCCACCTTTACCAGATAAGGTACTCCCGCTACCATGTCGCGCACATTCCCAAAATTCAAGTTACAATCCTCTCCAGCCAATTCCACACTTTCCAACGCCTTCACCTCCTTAAAATACTTTCGAACCTGAGCCGAAGACAAATCGAACGGCAAGCAAACCATATTCCACAGCCCTGACAACAAGTTCTGCCGTACTGTCACCGTGCCATACGTCCCATCCCGCACGTCAAAACGGCTATCGTCCTCACTCAACTCCGATACGTCACTGCCATAATACATCAGCTTCACACCTGCCAAACCAACCCAATTTGCCGTATTGCCGACACCGCCCACCAGTCCTATTTCAGCCGTACGAGAAGAGACCGCACCTTTCACTGAAAAATAATCCAGCACCGCAGATGTCACGTCAGTCTGCTGCCCGTTCAAATACAGAGCCACATTCATGTCTGCCACATCGGCACTGCTCAATTCCACCTTTCGGAATGCCGCAGCCGTCAATTCATAGTTTCCATTCGGGAGCGAACCCACCGTCTGGTAAATGGGGCGTTTCCCATCCTTCAGTTCATTGCCCGGACCAATCCAGTTTTCATAGAACACACCACCTCCGTATTCCCCATTCTGTGCAGTATTGACCAGGGAACGGAAGTTCACCGTCCCGTCGTTCAACCAGCCGCCGTCCGCATTGCAAGCGGCATTATTCACCTTGAACGTCATGTCAAAAGCGATGCCGTTCAGCGGTTCCGCATCTATCACGTACCTTTGGCGTGCGGACTCTAAATTCTCGCACGCTTTCTGCACAGCCGACACATCTACGGCTTTCTCAGCCTCCGTTGCGGCAGACGCAATGTTGTTCTTGAAAATCGTAAGCGAAGAACTCAATTTAGGAACAGAATTCCCGGCAATCTCCTCTGCCACCATTTTCCGGTTCCGATATACTTCATAAGCCACCATGACACTGCGGGCATTCTCTATTTCCTTCATCAAGCCAGACAACGCCCGCCCCAGAGAATCCACAGTAATGGAAGACACGTCTACTGCCACAGCCTCATCCAACAACGTTTCTACAGCTTGCGGCAAAAGTTCGCGGTCGAGTGAGCGAGCCACATCCACCTGTGCCTCCCACGTCTGTCGCAAGTCATCATCTCCTACGCCCAGATACTCCAATACGAAATCATTCATTACACACCACATTCCAGCATTATCGCATACTGCGCCCACGGTCAACTGCCCATCACCCACAAAAACATCTGTGTAAATACGCGAAACGGTTGCACCGGCATTCAGGTCCTCTGCATTCTGCCCCAGATGCAATGCCGTATTCGCCCCATCGGCCCGTGTCTTATCCACACTATACACCGAAACCGGTAAACCACCGGTAGTCTTCACATACAACCGGAAGTGCTTATTGGATGTGCCCAAATCGCTTCGCGCCTGCATACTCACCCGGTAGTTTCCTAACGGGAGTCCTGTCAACAATTGATGACAATCAAAAGTGGTATGCCAGAACTCCATCGCCCCCAGACTGAACTTAGGATAGTTCGCATCCGATACCGTAAGCGTCCACCCGGTCGTATTTCCAATGTCAAAACCAGCGTTTTGTATCCGCGCCGTCAAATCGACCGGATGTGCAACAGACGCATTATCCAAACGGTATTGCTCCATCGCATCCAGCAAAGTATGATAAGCCGCCATACGTTCACGTGTCTCACCGGACACCAATAATACACGTGCCTCATCGACCGCCTTTTTCAGAGCACCGCCCTTGTCTTCACCATACGTCAACGTATCTGAAGCCGCCACCGCTTCTTCAAGCAACATGTACGGACTTTGATACTCCAAAGCCACGTCGGCAAACGACACCCACTGACATGCATTATTCAAACCGGACTCCACTCCCACCGTCAAATCTTGGTCGAGTACATCCGTCGCCACTTCCGTCTCACGTAAAACCTTAACCGACGTCACCGGAGACCTGTCGTCATTGGCAAACAATTCTATTACCCCTCCGTCGGCTCCTTTCTGTGCAACCGCCTTGAAGACATAGCGCCCAACAGGTAATCCGGATGCAGACGCATAAATCAAACGCTGTCCGGCCAAGAAATTGCCCGTACAATAACGTTCTATCATGTTCTCTCCCGTAGCATCCCCACGCTGCGCATCCGACCCTTCTATGGCAAACACACGATAATTACCACCTTCAGCATCGGTCATCCAATGCGTACGGTTATCAAACATCACGTCGGTTCCCGAAGGCAACAGACGCCCTCCGTCCGGCAAAACCGAACTGACATCCACAGCTTTGCCCGCATGGGGTAAATAGGCCTTCCAAGCCTTATCCAAATTCTCATAAGCCCTGAAAACCTCATCGGCCGAACCCGCTGCGGCAAAAAGTTCCAATGCTTCTTTCAACGAGGCATTGTCCACTCCCTCCGTCTCCACAAACTTCTTATACCTCTCGTACGCATCCTTATAGTCCTCATAATGTACCTGTAACAGGTGTATCTCTCCCAACACGCGTTGATAACGCACGGCCGTCTCTATCCCATCCGAAGCCGATTCTTTCAATCCGACCAACTGCTGCCAAAGCTCAGATGTCACCTCATCCTCCCGAATGGCATCCGCCTCTTTTCGCATGGTAGACAAATCAACTGACAAATCCGTCTCCCCAAGGTAAAGCAAACTAAAGTTATCCATGGCAAACCAATTCATGCCATTCGCCGAATAAGCATAATTCTGATCGGTCATATTCTTGGCTCCGAAAGTCACCTTGCCCTCTTCGCCGACATAGAACTCTACCGTAAAACGTCCGGCCTCCCCATCCAGTGAAGCCACCGGCGTATTTACCCCGTCGGCATACAAATACACGTCTTTTACATAATTACGGGCAGCCTCTCCGCTCTTGCCTTGTTGCGTGGCAATGACAGATGCCCCCAATTCATATTTACCCGGCTTCAAACCTTCAAGGGTCTGAAATATGTTAAAACGTTCCTGTCCCCAACAAGTCCGACCATCCTCCGAAGCCGTACGTTTACGTTCGATATAAGGCTGGCTTAACCCCGAAACTGACGACACACCCTTTTGAAAACCTTCCACGTCTGTCATCCACAGTTCAGGTTTCTCACAATCAGGGTCCGGCAAAGAATGAGTCAATTCATTCTCATTGGGAATAATATGGAAGGATTTCTCTATTACGACTCCCGACTGGTTGGTCAAACGGAATATCAACTCATGTTCCTGGTCGTCCTCTAAAGTATATGTATAGGAACCTCCCGTGACCAACTGCCTGCCGTTCTCATCATACCATATTTCACTTTCTATGTAGTTCCAGTTCGCATAAGAAGTGCTCACGGTCAGCGAACGCCCTTTTCCCATCAAGACTTCACTGCCTTCCACCACCTGACCGTTATATACGACCGTTGAGGACAACGTTCCTTTAATCCCCTCACCGCGTACGGACACGGAAAACATTTGTGTACTCTCTATTCCATAGGTATTCGTGTACGTAAGACGATATATTCCGGAATGTTCAGCCGTGACCTGCCGTTGCTGTCCGGCCGCCCCGTCATCCCATGTCCATTTTCCCGTATTGCTCTCCCCTTCGGGTAAAGTAGCCGACAAGGTCAATACAGCCCCCGGTTCCACATCTCGGACTTCCGCATATTTTCGGGTTTCCGTCTTTCCGGCTATCACAGGAAAAAGAATTGTAGGCGTTTGTTCCGCAGTAACCGGCCGGTCACTGTACATCAAGTCGCCAAATCCCGTATGGTCATACCCTCCGCTATTGTTCCCATACGAACCGCCGCCACGCTCCATTCCGATAATCCCTTTCATCGTCCGGCAAAAGTTCATCGGGATTCCCATCCGGTTCTCGTAATGATTGATAAACAACTGCCAAATAGGGCGCCATTGCCCGCGTCCGGTAGCATTCAATCCCCCCATCCACCAATTCTGTTTATAAGGCAGGTCGTCCGTACCACTATTGTATGCTGCCACGTATTCCGCCGCACCGACTACCATCGCCGCACCGGCCTGGCCTGGTATCAGCGTATTCGTCAAATTGCAAAAAGCATTGTCTCCCTGATTGTAAGCCGACTCAAAAGCGTACGACAACAAACCCAACGCCGCCATGGCATGCCCTTGGTCGCGCCCGCTCTCTTGCATTTGGTTCAAATAACCTAACGGTCCACGCTCGTCTTTATGGAACCAAGGTATCAGTCCCCAACCATAGCCGCACAAACCCTGTCCGAACGCATCGGGATGAAGGGCCGTCACGCAAAGCGACTCATTGCCCGGTCCTTCTTTCAACCAATACATACCGTAATTATATATGTCCGGTAAGTCGCATAATACCCCCAAAGAAACACAGAAAAGCGCATTTCCCAATCCCCAGTTACTATGGTAATGATACCAGTTTTGTTCGCGCTCTACCGTATCATGCCGACGTTCCAAAAAATCTTGTGCCGTAGTAAACCATACATCTATCATGTATTGCTTAAACAATTCAAAATCTTCTTCCGGCCATTTCTTATAATCGCGCATGATTTCGGCAGCATTGATAAACTGGTAACCGATAAATCCGGGAATCAACGAAACATTCGTATTGCCGGCAAGTCCTTTGTTATAGATACGGTAAGCATTCAATACGTCTATGGCCACGTCGCCATAGCCCTCATCTCCCGTAATCTTCCATAACAATGCACATTGATAAGCCCGCGCCGCATTACGGTAAGCATTCATATAATTCTCCTGACCGGATATTCCACGTGAAATATACTCGTTCACACCCCAGTTATGTCCGTGGTCTCCATTTACGGGAGGAGCCGTACGCAAGGCTTCCAAAGCCTCCAAAGCATGCTCATCTCCTGCGGCCAAGCGGGCACGCACGGCCTCAAAGTCCTCTTCCGAGTGTAGCAGGCCAGGGTGGCGGAAAGCCGCCTCTTGGGCATATAACGTGCCTGCCACGAGAGCTACACTAAATAAACACAATAATAATCTTTGTTTCATGACAATAAAACTTTTCTATCCATATATTAAAAAAAAGAATGCCGCCCTTTCCCCAAAAAGGATACGGCATCCCCTCTATTTTATAAAGGACTTACCAAATATCCCATCCTCCGTTTTTATTCGAATACGCCTCGATGATATCATGATCAGAAGCGTTACCGCCATAACCGATATTCACGTCACCACCTGCATTCACACTGCAAGCCATCATATCCGAGACTTCCATCTTTACCATCTCCATATGGGGAGACTCATACATTTTCTTTTCCATTGTTTATTGTTTTTATAAGTTTATACCTTTTATTTGATTACTTTCTTTCCGCCTACGATGTAGATGCCGCGTTCCAAGCCACTGAGGGCTTCAGCCTTCTTCACACCGGCCTTCACCTTCACGCCACTCAGATTAAACACATCAACCATCTTTCCGCCATCTTCCGCCGTATTGTCCAACACTTCACCGACACTAGTCACCGATCCGTCTATATCGATGAGCAAGCGGTTGACACCGGCAACCGGAGATTCCGAATCCACATTGATATAGGCGCGGAAGCCTTTCAGGCTTACCTTATCTGTTTGGTCGGCCAGATAGAACATATCATCCTTGATAAAGTATGCTCCTTGCGGTACTGTGGTGGCATCGTAGTTTCCGGTCATCGAAACCAAATTCATCGGAAAAGCTTCCGGCTGCTTTGCACTGACCATCACACCATCAGCTTTGATTTCCGTCACGGCTTCTTCCGGCTTCACCAAATAAGGCACACCGGCTTCCACGGCATCCACTTTGTCGAAATCCAACGTAATGCCCTCTCCCGAGGCTTGCATTCCACTCAACCGCCTTACCTCGCCCAGTTTATTGGCCTCAACCTGTTCAGCAGTCAGGGCAAAAGGCACACAGAAAGTGTTCCACTTTTCGGCCACCAACTTACGCTGAAGGGTCACATCAGCATACATGTCAGCTTTCACGTCATAAGCCCCAGTCTCATCCAGAGCCAAAGCCTCGGCCTTGGGAGCCACTTTATAGAGTTTCATGTCGTTACAGCCTATCCAGTTGGCCAGATTGCCCTCTTCCGTCTTCACGCCTAATTTCAGCACACTTTCAGTTGCTTGGAAGAAGGACACATTATATACTTTATCCAGTGTTTTTCCATTTTCAACCCAATCCCCTTGCTTTTCTCCGGCATAAACTGCTGCCTTCAACTGTCCTTCTCCACCAATATTGGCTCTATTACCGAAAGCTCTCAAAGTCATCTCATATTGTCCGGCCGGTACATTTACCTCTTGATAAAGTACCCAAGTACCCGGTGTAAATTCAGTCCCTTGATAACTTTCATAGAACTGGCTCGGATCATTATTGTTATTAAAATTGTTACTAGTTGAACCTGTACAAGAAACCCAACCAAAATCAGATACATATGCCTTAGGCATGCCCGTCACATCCGGATTCTTCAGCATAAACGTCATGTCGAACTGATGCTCACCCATAGGTGTGGCCGACTGTACAAACGTCCGGCGAGCATTCTCCAAAGCTTCATAGCAAGTTTGAAATTCCTCAACCGTTTCAAGCTGAACATACCCTTCTGCCGTTTTTATGGCAATTTCAAAAGCATTCACCGTTTCTTGGTCTGCCGTGGAATTCTCCTTGTATATTGAACATTCTTCCAACAATCCGGCTATATCTTTTGATATGCCAACCACTGACGTACATTCTTCCACAGCCTGTTTCAAAGCATTATAAGCGGCATAACGTTCATCCAACGTAGCAACCGGCATTTCAATAGCCTGTTTCAAAACAGCCTGAAACTTTTCCGGCAAATAAGCCTCATCTATAGCCTGAGCTTCTGCTAATTCAGCATCATATAGCCTCTGTATCTCCTGAGCCCCATCGTTGACTAAAGTCAAACGGAAATTATCAAAGAACAACTGTAAACGAGCCTCTGACTTATGTACATTTACTCCAATCCGCACCTTGCCGTCCACAACAAGCACATTACCAGCCCCAACCCGGTTCCTCTCTTTATCAGCCGCCCAATCTACTACAGCCTGTTCTACCGAACCTCCATGATTCCAATTCATTTTAGCCGTAGCCCTTGCCTCCGAACTCTGAATATAAAGGTCTGTCTTATCCCCAATCGTTGCATGTTCCTGCACAGATACACGATAAAGTCCATTTGGCACATCAATCTCTTGATAAAAGTCCAAAGTAGGTGCCCAATGTGCATTGAACCAAAAGAATGGCATGCCATGGCTCATATCAGGCTTCTCATTACAACCCCAGCCGTCCATCGTATTATCCTCAAATCCCGGATTCACCACCATCAACGGGGTGACATCCAAGTTGGCGACACCGTCTGCCAAGCCATTTCCCTTATCATAAAACGCCTTGCAGGAACCCAACAGTTCATTTCCGGCAGCAGTCCAGACTTCTTTATCCTTTGATGCCAAAGCCTTGGCAGAAGTTGCTTCAATAGCCAATTGCAACTCATCTTTAGCGGCATCATCAGCCAAAACCACGCCTTTCAAATATTCCGCATATTCCTTAGTGTTCAGGAATTTGGCTGCAAAATCTACCTTCACCGCATTCACCTCGGCTATCAAGTTAGCTATTTGGGCTATGGCTGCAGCATACTCCTCTGAAGTAGTACAAGATTCCTCCTTTACTGCGCCCAACTCATCCAAATAAGCTGTAGGCACCTGCCCTTCAAGGTTCTTTGCCAAAGTATGTGCCTCTTCCACTTTCTCCTTCAAGGCATCTGCCATGGCACCCATATCCTCTCCTATATATTCTACCTTGACACGGGAAATAGCCAACCAATTGTTACCATTGTTTTCACCAGCACGCAAACCGACACGCAACGTACCGTCGGCCACCGTACCGACTACGGAAACTTCGCCCCACACATTGGTGGACACGGCTTCCTGACCACTATTGGCAAACAGGTACAGCCCTTCGGCACAAACATTGTCATTACCTTGCGCACGCCCCATCGCCACGGCAGTCACCCTGTAACTTCCGGCAGGCAGTCCCTTTATTTCCTGCCATATCAAATCGGCATTCTTAGTGGGCGCATTGTTATCTGTCCAATATTCTATACCCTTACCTGAATATACATCATTGTTCAATTCAGCATTTTCCATATTGTAAAATCGGGACTCATTCAAGGCATTCCTATCCCATCCATAACCTTCCGTACACAAGGCATTGGCCATCGCTCCCGTCATATCCATAGGGTTCTCTCTATTCACGGCATCCACTATGGATTGGTCTGCCAAAATACTTACGGCCGAAAGCACAATATGGTTGTCATCACTCCCATTCTCTCCTGTTTTTATCCCTAAAGAAAGAAGACCGTCCTTTCCGACAACCACCTCCTTCAATTCATACTTTTTCATGGTATAACCAGTTGTAATATCTGCCGTATTCTCATTGGCAAACACTTGCATACCATCCTTCAATGTATGGTCACCCAAATTCTGGCATTCCGCCCACATGACCACGGTATATTTTCCCTGCGGAAGTTTGGTATCCTGATAGATGATTTTCGTATTGGCTTCATAATGATAGTCATTTCCCTGCCAACGTTCCACCCCATTGGGACACGGGCAATCTCCAAGGATTACATCCTTATTGTTAGGATCATTGGGTATCGCATAAATCCGGAAATTTCCACCAGTTACGTCTGTCTTCCATCCCATCTGCCCATCATACATTCCTGCACTCAGTATGGACATCTTGGCATTCCGCATCACCCATCCGGACACATCCACTTGTCCGTCTTTCGCATCAGCCAACAATCTGCCCATCGCATACTCATAAACACTCTTGTCCGTCACAATCCCTTTAGCTCCATAAGTTTCCTGAGAAGCCAAAGACGCCGCACTCATCAGTGCCGCCGTAAATAGAAATTTACTTTTCATTTTTTGTTTTTTAATGATTTACATTTAGGTTAATATCACATTTTTTCATTTATATAGGATTACGAACAAGCCTCCCTAAAAGCACAAAGAACACATCCATTTATGCTTTCTTTACACTATAGTTCAATACACCTCCGTATTCAAGTCTATTAAAAGCAAAAAACCGTTCATAAAACACAATAAAACAAAGATTTATTTGGGAAAACGGACAAAAAGCCTTATTTTGCAGAAATTTTCAGTCTGTAGCCTGTTGGGAAAATGGGCAGACTCACGAAAACAAGGAAGCGTATGGCATTAAAAAATATCTTTGCGTGCTGTTTTTGCTTGGTATGTGGAGTAACGACTGTTCCGGCTCAAAAGCAACTCACCGGAAAAGCCACTTATTATTCCGACAAGTTACATGGAAGAAAAATGAGCAACGGCGAGAGATACCACCGTGACAGTATGACTTGTGCACACAAGAAGTACCCTTTCGGTACCCTGCTGAAAGTACGCAACCCGCTAAATGGAAAAGAAGTGGTGGTGAGAGTAACCGACCGTGGCCCTTTTTCAAAACGTTATGTCATCGACCTGTCTAAGGCGGCAGCACGTGAGTTAGGATTCATCCGGAAAGGTTTTTGCCAAGTGGAAATCACGCGGATACATCCCAATCGCATCCCATTCAGACCGGAAGATGCCGAGGAAATTCCGGAGCTACACTTAGAATATCAGGATATAGTGACCTACCCTGTACCGATATGGCAACAGGATACGCTACAGGATAAGAAGCCGCAACCGACAAGAATCAAGAAACTTAAAATCGACAAGAAATAGAATTCAATTTGTAGACACAAAATGGAAAAGAAACTCAGAAGAGAGTCTGTTTGCGTACAGGCCGGATGGACGCCCAAGAAAGGCGAACCGCGCGTTTTACCTATTTATCAAAGTACTACTTTTAAATACGACAACAGCGAACAAATGGCTCGTTTGTTCGACTTGGAAGACACGGGATATTTCTATACCCGATTGCAAAACCCCACAAACGATGCCGTAGCAGCCAAGATTGCCGAACTGGAAGGAGGTGTAGGGGCCATGCTGACGTCTTCAGGACAAGCGGCCAATTTCTATGCCGTATTCAATATCTGTCAGGCAGGCGACCACTTCGTCACCTCTAACACTATTTATGGAGGCACATACAACCTGTTCGGAGTCACCATGAAAAAGTTAGGCATCGAATGCACGTTTGTAGATCCGGAATGGGACGACAAACGTATCGAAGCCGCTTTCCGTCCGAACACAAAATGTTTTTTCGGCGAAACCATTTCGAATCCGGGCGGCCACGTGTTCGACATAGAACGCTTCGCCCGGATGGCCCACAAACACGGTGTGCCCTTGATTGTGGACAACACCTTTGCCACACCGATCAACTGCCGCCCGTTTGAATGGGGAGCTGACATCGTCACCCACTCCACCACTAAATATATGGACGGACACGCCACATCGGTAGGCGGTGCCATCGTGGACAGCGGTAACTTCGATTGGAACGCCCATGCCGACAAGTTCCCGGGACTTTGTCAACCGGACGAAAGCTACCACGGGTTGACTTATGCCGACGCTTTCGGCAAGATGGCTTACATCACCAAAGCCACAGCGCAACTCATGCGAGACTTAGGTTCCATCCAAAGCCCCCAAAACGCATTCTTGCTCAATCTCGGCCTTGAAACCCTGCATCTGCGTATGCGGCAGCACTGCGCCAACGCACAAGCCGTAGCAGAGTACCTGGAGCAAAACGAACGTGTGGCTTGGGTGAACTACTGCGGACTGAAAAGCAACAAATATTATGAGTTAGGACAAAAATACTTGCCGAACGGGTCTTGCGGTGTCATCGCATTCGGTCTGAAAGGCACAAAAGAAGATGCCATCCGGTTTATGGACAGTTTGAAGATGATTTGCATCGTGACGCATGTGGCCGACGCCCGCACGTGCGTATTGCATCCGGCCAGCCATACGCACCGACAGCTCTCCGACGAACAGTTGCGCGAAGCCGGAGTGGCACCCGACCTGATTCGCCTGTCAGTCGGTATAGAAAATGTAGAAGACATCATCGAAGACATCCAACAGGCATTGGACGCATCGAAATAAGTGCCGGTAGCCGTGGCTCCGGTTTCCACCACGCCCCACGGCCATCCCCTATTATACCCAACCTCCCCCGGAAAACGCTGACAAATACGTTTCCGGGGGAGGCTGTTTTCAACGGACACGGTTTCTCAATGCCCCGATTTACCATCCAACTTCTTCCGCAAGATTTCGCGCACCTCGTCAGCCGAAGCACCGACGGCCAACAGGGTACCGTCGCTGTCGACAAGGAAAGTGCCTCCACCGGAGTTTCCTATACCGTGTAAAGCCCATACATTATTGGCATCTTCTACCTCGGCATAACAAGCCCAAGGGTAGCCGTCTTTTCGCACCGCCTGCTCCATGTCGCTCCGGCACTTCTCGCGGGCTATGCCCACCACCGTGAAGCCTTTGTCCTTGAACTCCTCATAAACGGGAATCATGGATTTGGAATTCGCGCGACACGGGCCGCACCACGAAGCCCACAAGTCCACCAAGGCTATCTTGCCGCGTATCAGGCCGGACATCCGCAAAGGACGACCGTCGTCCCCTGTAATCTCATAATCGGGATAAGGTTTCCCTTCGGTCAATGTCCGGAATTGGCGCGAAGCGTCCACAACGGCATGGTAAGGATGCCCCGGCAAATAACCGGCATAGACGGAATCATAAACCGCCCACAATGCCTGCTTCAGGCTGTCCGGATGATCGGTATCATCCAACTCGAAACGCAAAAAAGACAAGCCGGATACCGAAGGCTTGCGCGCCGCCTCGCGGAGCCGCCACGACTTTTCTTCGGCACGGCAGGCGGCAAGGCTGTCCTGCAAAGCCATCATCCGAGGCGAATAAAGTCTGCGGGACTTTTCCAGACTGTCCCGTTGCTTATAAATTTTGTTCGCCTCTTCCTGCGTCTCCGCCGTCCTCAGGCGTTCATACAAGTCCTTGCCTGCCGGAGTGAAATAATCATCCTCACTTTCAAGGGTATCCACACGGGCGTTGTACTGTTCGTACTTGGGACTGAATATGCTTTCGGCGCGTTGGTCCACATCCTGCATCAGCCGGTTCTCCGTCCCGTCGGTCTCCACTTTCGGTCTTCCCTCTTCCGGAATGGTAATATGCAGGGTGGCATCCTCACTCAAGAACTTTGCCCAGTAAAAAAGCCCTTCCATCCAGTCGTGCCACAAATAAAGTTGCCAAGCCTCTATACAGTCAGTATACAAATCATATTCAAACTTCCCGTTATGCACCGGGATGGAAATGAAAGGCTTCATCCGCGCATCCAATCCGTAACGGTGCAACACAAGGCGGCTCGCCTCCGTCGGTTTCTCCACCGTCCCCGTCAGGCGGCAATGCAGCTTGCCTTCACGCTCCTCCTTCAGGTTCACGCCTTTGATGAACCAACCGTCTTTCCCTCCTTCCATGAAGTCGAACGAAGTATCACGGCCATCCAACGGCGGAAAGACCAGACGGAAACTCACATTACCGGAATCGGGCATATACACGCGCTGTCCCAACGCCAGTCCCTCGCAACGCCGCAAGGGATAGTCTCGCCCCGTCACAGCACCGCGCAAATGCAGGACGGAATCCAGTTGTATCCAATACTTCTTACGGTGGTAAGCCTCCATATATAAGGTCGTAGCAACCGGTGTGCATTCCACGCGGCTGATTTCCACCGCCGTTGTGTTACGGTCGCCCACTGCGGGGTTCTTCACATCGCAAACTTGCACTTCCTGCGCCCTCAGCAGCCCTCCGCCGCACAAGAGGACAATCGCCGACAATAGATAATTCAAATAATGTCCCATCGTATCACAGTTATAATAAAATCTTTCCATCAATGTTCCAACTGTTGCTTCAAGTTCTCCAAATGCAAACGGAACTGCTCTTCCGACGCATAGTGCAAACCGCTCCGCACCACATTCCCCATGCGGTCGAGCGTCTCGTAATGCGGAATCCCCAAGAAATTGAACAGCTCCATCAGGCGGTTGAAGTCGTCGCGGCTCACCTGCACCACATCTTCTCCGGACAGGTGTTCGTCCACATACTTCCGGTAGTTCTCTTCCGGTCCTTCCCCTTCGGTGCTGATAAACAGGAAATCCACATCGGAATGGTTGCGCAAGGCCTTGCGCATCGGCTTGGAACGCTCGATGCCCGAACGGCAAGGCCCACAAAACATCCCCCAAAAGTCTATCAGGACATATTTGCCCCGGTACTTCTCCGTGAGGCGGCGCAACAGTTTCCCGCCTTCCGTATCGGGCAGGGCGTAAGTAAGCGTGTTGCGGCGACGTGCCTGTTCGAGCAACCGCTTGGCCTGGACACGCAACACCTCACAGTTCATATATGCCAAGCGGTTTTGGTAAATGCTGTCGTACATGGACGGTGCTTCACTATAATGGCGTCCTAAATCGGAAGACAAGGCACGCAGCACCACCAAACGTCCGAGTAGCGACGGCTCGTCCGCCCCCAATATCGCAGTGTCCACGGCCATCATGGCTGCATCCTCTTTGGCCACGCTGTCCGGTTCCATGGAACCAACCAATACAGCAGGGTTGCGCATGACCGAAGAAAACTCATAACGGTGCAGGAATATATCCAAGTCACGAAGCACCCAAACGGACACATCGTTGCAAGGCATCTCGCGCAGGAAACGATAGTTGGCAGGGTCACGGTACGGTGCCATCTTCTTATTTATTTCCTCTTGAGCCATCTTCCAATCGATGGAAAAATGTTGGTTCATCTCGTAATCGAACACCGCCATACCATGCGCCAACCGTGTCTGGCACTCCGCCAAGTGACACTCCCACGGCGTATAACCAAAACGCCAAGCCACGTAGTCCACCGCCCGTAACCGCTCGCGCATCCGCCTCATGGCGTTTTCCGTGAAATCTTTAAAACCGAGCGAATCCGAAACAGCAGAAAACTCGTCATACGGGTAAGCACAAAGCTCCGAAACCCCGTGCTCCAAAGAACGCTTCCGCCCAAACGGGCCGGAAGGCGCAGAAGCGCAGGACACCGAACCATTCGCCTGAATGACCATCTCCGTGGCCTGCCCCGGCACGGCATAGAAGTTCAACCACTCGCGGAAATCCTTGCCTTCTATCAACAGTGCCCCTTCCACGGGATGCCAAGCCCAGAAACGGAACTCGAACGTGCCATCCTCACGGATATCCACCACGAGGGGGACGCGCTCACCAGTGGTCGGCTCACAACGGTTATACAGCATGGTGGAATAGCCTTGGCTGCGCGAATATCCCTCGATGCGGCCACGGACGCAGGCCGTGTCCGCCGTGAAAAACTGCCGCTCCAACTCGGGTGTCATCACGAACGGCTCCCGTTCCTCGGGCACCTGCGGGGCCTTCCCCTCTTCGTGCACGCCGTAGATATTAAACGCCCCTTGCATATTCCCCTCGATAAAATCAAAGAAACGGGTTTTCCGAGGCATAGGCTCAAACAACACCTTGAACTCGCCTTCACCGCTTGGAGGAGTCACATAATGTTCCCCCAGCACAATGCCCTCGCCCCGCAAGGCTTTATACTTCCGATTGTCATCACCCAGAAGCCAGGAATCCTTGGACATTTGAATCCACCAACCCGGCTTGTACCGCTCGTGGAAACTGATAATCGTAGCAGTGTCGGCAAACTCCACCTTCGTAATACGGATAGTGGAAGTGGTACTGCCCACCCAAGCCGGACGGGAGAATGTCCGCGCTTTCCGCGCTGTCGCCTCCAGGGAAGCGCAGCACAGCACGGCCAAAAGCAGCCATGCCCATAACGTTGCCTTGTGTGTTGTTTTCATTTCGGTATTCATCGTTTAAGTATTTCATTTTTATGCCCTTACCTTACCACGACTTTCTTCGTCACCAAGTTGCGCCCGTCGGCCGACAACACTTGGACGATATAGAAACCGGGAGACAAGGGAGTCTCTACCACTGACGCCCCACACGGAAAGTCTGCCACGCAGACACCGGAGAGCGCAGCGACACGTACCTCTGCCGCCATGGGCGACGGCTCCACGCGCAACGTGCGTCCGGACACCGACACGACAGGCACGGACGCGTCCATCGCCACTTCGCCTATCCCCGTCTCGTCCGGAAGGTTGGCCGACCCGTAACGGTTCGTATTGCCGAACTTTACCTGATAGGGCCACTGTTCGTCGTTCGCGTCGTTGTCGTCCCACACTTGCCGCCAATATTTCTTCGGGCCTCCGCTCACCACAAAGTAAAGCCGTTTGCAGTCCACCGGACAATCGAAGAATACCGTATCCTTCGGGGTGCCGTACACAGACTTTCCCATGTCGCCATACACCCGGCTGCCATCTTTAAGCAACGCTACAAAGCCATAACGCCACTCTGCGTAGGTCGCATTCTTCACGCGATAACCCTCCTGACGGTTCAGGCCTTCGAAACAAGCGGAAACCATGGAACCGACCCTTTTGGGCAAATTCAGCCGGATGATGTTGTGCCCCGTATTCTCAGGAGCCGCAGAAGGACTGATGCGCCAATAATTGTCGGCCACCTTGAGCATGGCAGGCAAGGGACGGCTGTCCACTTTGGCTGCCCCGTACTCTTCCAAGGCCGGAATGTCCCAAGTGGCGAAACGGGCTGCACAGTCGTACATTTCGTCATTGAACTCGCTGTCCGTGATTCCCGTGAGGCGCATATAAGCCTCGACGGCATCCTCCGGGTTCCGGCTTTGGTTCCAAAGCCGCCCCATGAAGTCCATCCCGTGCTTGTAACACCAGTAATCTTGTATGAAATAGTTGTTGTAACGCGGCGATTCGTGCAGGATATGCTTGTGCACGTTTTGCAGGTAGCCGTCGAACCATTCGTTGTTGAACTGGTCGGCCGGCATGATTTTATAGGCCTGCCATTGTGCGCACTGCTCCCAAAATGCACATCCCTTACCCCCTCCGGGTTCATACATCCAGCCGTTCCGGTCGCCGTTGTCGCAATGCACTTGGTATTGGAAACAGTGGCCTATCTCGTGGTAAAGCGTCTGCCAGTTGCGCGACGGGGCAGCCCAAGGCGTAAGGGTGAGCAAACCGATCAGGTCGTCCACGCCCGAACCGGAAGCTTCCCATCCTTCAGGTTCATAACGCAGGCGGATGACCATCTTATAAGTGTCGGTCTTCGACCTGCCACGACGGATGAACTTCAGCGAATCGGTATAGAAATCGAAAGCGATTTCGGCATTCCTCAGTACCTCGTCTATGTCTATCGTATGGTTGCCGCACGTAAACACGGAAGGGTTCTCACCGTAACCTTTTTCCCAAAACAGTATCCAATTCTTCGACTGGCGCGTACGCCCGATATAATAAGCATTGTCTGGGTCGTTGACATCTCCCATCAACCACTGGGCCGTATAGACTTTCTTGTCTACCGTCTGCGTGACATCCTGCAAAGCCTGTGCGGCCGAGCGGATTTGTTCCTCGGTCTGTTCCGTATTCTCCCAAACCTCCTGTGCAGCTTGGATGGCCGTCTCCATCTTTCCCCGCTTTTCCTCGTCTTCTTCATACCAGTCCTTCACTTGTCCGGCATAGCGGAGCACGTTGGCCAAGACATCATAGACGGCCGCCGAGGTCTCGATGGCCGTCACGGCTTCGTCCAAGGCGGCTTTCGCTTCCGCCATGGCTTTTTCATCCGGATTCTCCGCCGCCGCGGCTTTTTCGGCTGCTTCTATGGCTGCTTCCACCGCCTGGCGAACCGCAGACTGGATATGTTTCGCCTGCAATTCCTCACGGACATCATCGGCATAACGCGACAAATAAGCCGCATAATCTTCCGAGGTGTTCCCGCCGAGATAATACAGGCAGACGTTGTCGAGGCAAATCCAGTTGCCCGTGGCGTTTTCAGCCTTGAACCCGATGGTGACTTGCCCGTCCACCACCGTAAAATAGAGGTCTTTGTAGACCTTCATCGTATCCACCGACATGTCATAAATCCCGGCATATAAGGTAACGCCCGTTTGCTTCTCTCCGGCATTCACCGTGCTGTTCGCGCCGTTCTGCTGGATATTGCCCACGGCGGCACGCAGGCGGTACTTCCCGTCGGGAATGCCTTCCAACGTCTGCCGGATACCAACATCCGGCACTCTAGACCCGATGTTCACCCAACGCTCCAAATAAGTAGTACCGGATTTGCCCGGAAAACTCGTGTTGGTCTGCGTGAGCATCCCATCGTTTTCCCAACCGGTCGTACCGTCCTCGAAATTGGGATTCACGATGCGCGAAGTCATGGTCAGTGGATGCTCCGGCGATGCGTTTTTATATTGGTAAGTCTGCGTAGCCTCCGTCAACCGTTGTGTCAAGGCCAAAATATCCGTAACTGCGGCATGCTCGTCTTCATAGACCGTCTGCGCTTCGTCTATCGCAGCTTTCAATTCTTCGGCATACACACCCGAGCCATCGCCGTAAGCTGCCCGCGCCGCCGAAAGGGCTGTTTCCAAGCCGCCCTTATCCATCTCATCGCAGAGCAATTTCACGTAGTCCACCAAAATCTTGGCATGGTTGGCCGACCCTACCCCCTCGTTGGCCGCAAAACCGATGCGTATCTTTCCGGTGGTTTGTGCCGTAAGCGTAAAAATAAGCTCGTCCGTTTTCCACGACTTCACGGGGAAATTTTTCACGTTGGAAACCGTAGCGGTTCCGTTATCCGGCAGCCAGGCCAACAGGCTGTTTCCGGCACTGGACGTACCCACGTTATAATAAGCCGAAGACAAACGGTAAGTTCCTTTAGGAAGGGTCACACTTTGGAAATACACAAGCTGCATGCCCCAACCCGTCGTCAATCCGAGCGCACCGCCTTCCGAGCCTTCGTACCCTAAAGCCGGCAGCGCGGAACTGTTGTTGAACGTCACCTCCGGATTATAAGCAAACGTGCCGGCCACAGTATAAGTGGCCGTGGTTTCATTCGTCCAACCGTAAACTTCGTTTATGACATCCCCGGAAACATTGCCCGTTTGCCGGGCATCGTAGTTGAATTTCGTATCAAAACCGTGGTTTTCCAAGAAGTAAGCGGATATATCCACTTGTGCCCAACCGTGCAGACTCGACGCAAGACACAAACACATGAATAAGTTTCTTTTCATATTATTAGGTATAATGTTTAGTGCCGTAAAGGTACATATTTTAAGCTAATAGCACAAAATCTCAAAAGAAAAAGTTATATCTTAAACGACTCTCAGGCAAATGAAAAATCGTTCTCAGGCAATTGATTTTTCGTTCGCCTGAGAATGATTTTCCGTTCTCAGGCGAATGATTTCAGATACGTAAGAAGCTGATAAACAAAAATATAAAGAAATACAAATTCTTTACAACAACACATTTCCTCTTACGCCCTTTCCTATCTGCAAGAAAAACGGACGACAAAATATCCCTCACGTACAGATTAAAAGAGCAGGCATGAAAAAAGCCGCCCGGAGTTCCGGACGGCTTTTTCTCTTATAGCAAATTAAATTATTCGGCGCTTGCAGGTGTTTCTGTCGCAGTTTCTGCTGCCGGTGCTTCGGCCGCAGGAGCCTCTTCAGCCTTGGCCGCAGACTTCTTGGAACGACGCGTACGAGTCTTCTTCGTAGCTTGCTTAGCCATGTTCTCATCATAGTCCACCAATTCGATGAAACACATCGCTGCGTTGTCACCCTGACGGAAACCGGTCTTGATGATACGGGTAT
>ERZ791744.1114-NODE-1114-length-19387-cov-3.027467_pt1 | contig 19387 bp, 16 predicted proteins | sample MGYA00510039_ERZ791744 | MGnify/ENA primary metagenome ERZ791744 (study PRJEB30046, sample SAMN00791969) | human gut metagenome | study: EMG produced TPA metagenomics assembly of the A metagenome-wide association study of gut microbiota in type 2... | reverse complement strand
ATGGAATGATCGAAGGACGTATCAGCAAAGAGTTAAAAGAAATCTGCTTAGTAGATCAGGTATATGTAAAAGCAGAAGATGGAAAACAGACAGTTGGAAAATACTTAGAGCAGGTTTCCAAAGAAGTTGGTGCTCCTGTATCTGTTAAGAAGTTTGTACGTTTCGAAACAGGTGAAGGTTTGGAGAAGAAAAATGAAGACTTTGCTGCAGAAGTTGCTGCTCAGATAGCAGGAAACTAAGCAAAAGCTTAGCACAAATTGTAAAAGTATATAAAATTCCCCTGTAGAGTGATTTCTGCAGGGGAATTTTCTGACAAAAGAAAGAAAAATCTCAAGAAGTAATTCAATTAAAATTATTTTTTATAGTGATATTTTGTTAAAGTGTGTTACAATAGAAAAGAGATTTTATGACCGGGAGGTCACTACATGGAAGAGAAGACCACGAAGGGGTTAAAGGAACAGCGGGAAAGGCGAAAACGCATTAATCGCATGAAGACGGGGATTATAACATCTATCTTCGCCTGGATGCTGATATCGATTATTTTGTGCGTGGTATTGTTGTGCCGGGTAATTTCTTTACAGAACCAGATAGACAGGCTGGTATCAAGCGGTATTGTTTCCGGAAAGGTACAGCAGGACGAGAACCAGTCGAAAGGAGAAATGTCTACTGGAACGGAATTACAGACAGACACAGAATATCAGGATCAGAATGCAGACAGTTCGATTGTCCAGCCATTGGTGGCAGAGGATGAAAGCAACAAGGCACAGCCGGGAGATCAGCTTAAAGTATATCTTACCTTTGATGATGGACCAAGTTCCAATACGGCAGCTATTCTTGATACATTGGCGCAGTATAATGTGAAAGCAACATTTTTTGTTGTAGGAAAAGAAGATGAAGAGTCCCAGGAGATGTATAAAAGAATTGTAAATGAGGGGCACACACTGGGAATGCATTCTTATTCCCATAAATACAGTGTGATTTACGATTCGCTTGAAAATTTTGAGGATGATTTTACCAAAATACAAAATTATCTTTATGATATAACGGGAGAGGATTGTCATTATTATCGTTTCCCGGGTGGAAGCAGCAATCAGGTCAGTAATACAGATATGAAAGAGTTTATAAAATATCTGAATGATCAGGATGTTACTTATTTTGACTGGAATGTAACCAGTGGTGATGCTACATCACAGGCATATACAGCGGACGAGCTGGTAGATAATGTGTTAGAGGATGTGGTAAAATATAAAACATCGGTTGTGTTACTTCATGATGCAAATACGAAGGAGACAACGGTGGAAGCCTTAGGTCCGATGATTGAGGCACTACAGGCACAGGGAGTAGAGTTACTTCCGATTACTGAGGATACAACTGTAATACAGCATATTAGTGCAGACAGTGTTCAATAGAAAAAATGGAGGTTTTTAAGAATGAGCTTTTTTAAAGATTTTAAAGAGGATTTATCACAGGCAGTGAACGAACTGGTACCGGGTGAAGACACAACAGAGGCAGCAGAGCAGGATAACGATGTAGTAGTCAATACATTGGAGGATGAACTGGATGTGGAGTCTGAATTGTCCAAATTGGACGGACTTTTAGAAAAGGTTACCAAGGAAGCCAATGCTCCGGTAGAGAAGGAAGCACCGGCACAGGAAACAGAAACAAAAGTAGAGACACCAGCTGCAGAAGAAAAAGAAGATTTACATATTCAGGAGGAAAGTAAAATGAGTGAGACAACAGCAAATGAAACCATGACAATGCCAGAAGAGACAGTAACACCGGTACAGCCGGCAACTCCGGCGCATTTTGCTCCGGTTCAGACATCAGATGAAGTTTCAGATGAAGTATCTGTAATCACAGAAGGAACATCCATTACCGGTAATATGGCATCTACTGGTTCTTTAGATATCCGTGGAAATATTAATGGTGATGTTCAGTGTAATGGCAAGCTGGTTGTTACCGGAACTATCAATGGAAATAGCAATTCTGCTGAATTCTTCGCTGATGCTGCAAAAGTAGAAGGTGAAGTGGTAAGCACCGGAACTGTTAAAATCGGACTTGGTTCTGTCATTATTGGAAATATTACCGCAAGTTCTGCAGTTATCGCAGGAGCAATCAAGGGCGATATCGATGTTCAGGGACCTGTAGTTGTAGATACTTCTGCAGTTGTTATGGGTAACATCAAATCCCGTTCTGTTCAGATTAACAATGGTGCAGTTATCGAAGGTTTCTGTTCCCAGTGCTATGCTGATATTGATGTGGAAAGTCTTTTTGGAGAGAATAAATAATGAAGAGAGTATTTTTAAAATTAAGTGGAGAAGCACTTGCAGGAGAAAAGAAAACAGGTTTTGATGAGCCGACCGTAACAGAAGTTGCCCGCCAGGTAAAACAGATTGTAGATGGCGGATGCCAGGTTGGAATTGTAATTGGTGGCGGTAATTTCTGGAGAGGACGTTCCAGCGAGACTATCGACCGTACCAAAGCAGACCAGATTGGTATGCTGGCAACGATTATGAACTGTATTTATGTATCTGAAATCTTCCGTTCTGTTGGAATGATGACACAGATTTTGACTCCGTTTGAGTGTGGCAGCATGACCAAACTTTTCTCAAAAGACCGTGCCAATAAATATTTTGAAAAAGGAATGGTAGTATTTTTTGCAGGTGGAACAGGACATCCTTATTTTTCAACAGATACCGGAATTGTACTCCGTGCCATTGAAATGGATGCAGAGGGCATTTTCCTGGCAAAAGCCATTGACGGTGTCTATGACAGTGACCCGAAGGTAAATCCGGCAGCAAAGAAATATGATGAGGTATCCATTCAGGAAGTGATTGATAAGAAGCTTGCAGTAGTAGATTTAACCGCATCTATTATGTGTATGGAAAATAAAATGCCAATGTATGTATTCGGATTAAATGAGCCGGACAGCATTGTAAATGCAATGAGCGGAAAATTTAACGGCACGAAAGTGACTGTATAATAAAGGAGATTATTTATGGATAGCAGATTAAACCCATATGAAGAGAAAATGCAGAAATCATACGAGAATCTTGTGGAAGAATATGCAACTATCCGGGCAGGAAGAGCGAATCCGCATATCTTAGACAGAATTACTGTAGATTATTATGGAACACCGACCCCGTTACAGCAGGTTGCAAATATCAATGTTCCGGAGCCAAGAATGATTCAGATCCAGCCTTGGGAAGCATCCCTTGTAAAAGAGATTGAAAAAGCAATTTTAACATCTGATTTAGGCTTAAATCCAACCAACGATGGTAAAGTAATCCGTCTTGTATTCCCGGAGCTTACCGAGGAAAGACGTAAAGAACTGGCAAAGGATATTAAGAAAAAAGGTGAGAATGCCAAGGTGGCAATCCGTAATATCAGAAGGGATGCCAATGATGCATTCAAGAAACAGAACAAAGCAAATGAAGTATCTGAGGATGAATTAAAGGAATTAGAAAACGATACTCAGAAAATTACGGATAAATATATTGCAAAAATTGATGGTGCAGTAGAGGAAAAGACAAAGGAAATCCTTACGGTATAATCTTATCCATGTACGACACATATGGGGACATAGCGCGATTGCCGTGTCCCCTTTTATGTTGTAAACATCTGTAAAAAGGAGAACAAAGATGAAGATTCCAAAACATGTTGCAATTATTCTGGATGGAAACGGACGCTGGGCAAAGAAAAGAGGAATGCCAAGAAACTATGGACATACTATGGGGGCAAAGAATGTTGAAGTTATCTGTAAAGCAGCGCATGATCTGGGCATAGAATACGTAACCATGTATGCATTTTCCACAGAGAACTGGAACCGTCCACAGAATGAAGTAGATGCTTTGATGAAGCTTTTGAGCAGTTATCTTAAGAACTGTATAAAGACAGCGGACAAGAATAATATGAGAGTCCGTGTAATCGGGGATACCAGCCGGCTGGATGATAAATTCCAGCGGCAGATTGCTGTATTGGAAAGAGAATCTGCCCATAATACGGGACTGAATTTACAGATTGCCATTAATTATGGAGCAAGAGATGAAATGATCCGTGGAATGAAGAAAATGTGGCAGGATGGTATTTCGGCAGAGGAGATTACCGAAGAGAAATATGAATCCTATCTTGATACGAAAGATATCCCGGATCCTGATCTTATGATTCGCACCAGTGGAGAACAGCGGCTTTCCAACTTCTTGCTGTGGCAGTTTGCTTATAGTGAGTTATATTTTACAGAGGTTCCATGGCCGGACTTTACACCGGAAGAACTGCGTAAAGCAGTAGAGGATTATAGCGGAAGAGACCGGAGATATGGAAAGATAGAGGAGGAGTAATATGTTTAAGACAAGATTATTAAGTGGAATCGTGCTGGTAATTCTGGCACTGGTATTCATTATTACCGGAAATGATTTGCTGCTGGCAGTAACCGGAATTATTTCTTTGATTGGATTGTATGAACTGTATCGTGTGTTTAAAATTGAAAAAAGCTGTGCCGGTGTCGTCGGCGGACTGGCAACGATTGTATATTATTGCAATCTGAAATTTCAGTTTATTCCGGATATGATGTTATTTGTCATCGCACTTTTGGTAGTGCTGATGTTTGTATATGTATTTTCTTATCCGAAATATCATACCGAGCAGATGTTAGCAGCATTTTTTGGTGTATTTTATGTATCGGTGATGCTTTCTTATGTATATCAGACCAGAATGCTACCGGGTGGAGCTTATATTGTATGGTTAATTTTCTTATGCTCCTGGGGCTGCGATACCTGTGCATATTGCGTGGGTGTGCTGATTGGAAAACACAAGATGGCACCGGTGCTTTCTCCGAAGAAATCCTGGGAAGGAGCTGTTGGCGGAGTAGTGGGAGCAGCATTATTAACCCTGATTTATTGCTTTGTTTTCCAGGGCTCTATGGGAAGCACCAACCGTGATATCATTATGCTTTGCATGATTTGTGCGATTGGGGCAATCATATCTATGATTGGAGACCTGACTGCATCTGCAATCAAACGTAATTATGACATTAAAGATTATGGCAAACTGATTCCTGGCCATGGTGGAATCTTAGATCGTTTTGACAGTGTAATATTTACAGCACCAATTATTTATTATCTTGCATTATATCTGATTGGCAAGTAGGAGGGAACATGAAGAAGATTGCAATTTTAGGTTCCACTGGTTCCATTGGAACCCAGACACTTTCTGTTGTAAGAGAACATGGAGATATTGAAGTAACTGCACTTGCGGCAGGACATAATATTGCAAAATTAGAAGAACAGATCCGGGAGTTTCATCCGGCTTTGGTTGCTGTATGGGCAGAAGAGGACGCGATTGAGCTTTGGACAAGGGTTGCAGATTTGAAGGTAAAGGTGGCTTCCGGGATGGAAGGACTTTTAGAAGTAGCAACGGAAGAGAAAGCAGAGATTCTTGTAACTGCCATTGTGGGTATGCTTGGTATCCGTCCGACCATAGCCGCTATGAAAGCAGGAAAGGACATTGCACTAGCTAATAAGGAGACTTTAGTTACCGCAGGACATATTATTATGCCGCTGGCAAAGGAATGTAATGTGAAAATCCTTCCGGTGGACAGTGAACACAGTGCAATCTTTCAGTCTCTGCAGGGAGCCGGAGACAATAAAATTGCAAAAATACTTTTGACAGCTTCCGGCGGACCATTCCGTGGAAAGAAGCGGGCGGAATTAGAACAGGTAAAAGTGGAAGATGCATTGAAGCATCCGAACTGGAGCATGGGACGTAAAATCACTATTGATTCCGCAACCATGATAAATAAGGGACTTGAAGTCATTGAAGCAAAATGGCTGTTTGATGTAAATGCAGACCAGATTCAGGTTGTAGTACAACCACAGAGTATCATACATTCTATGGTAGAGTATGAAGACGGTGCAGTCATTGCACAGCTTGGAACGGCAGATATGCGGCTTCCAATCCAGTATGCCCTGTATTATCCGAAACGGTTACACTTAAGTGGAGACCGGCTTGATTTCTGGAAAATGAAGGCAATTACATTGGAAGAGCCGGATATGGAGACTTTTTACGGATTGAAGCTGGCTTATGAAGCCTGTAGAAAGGGCGGTAACATTCCGACTGCTTTTAATGCAGCAAATGAGAGAGCGGTAGCAATGTTCTTAGGCGGAAAGATCCGTTTCTTGGAGATTCCGGAAATTGCACAGGCGTGTATGGAGCAGTGTACCTATATTGCCAGTCCGTCCGTAGAAGAAATCCTTGCAACAGAGCAGGCTGCGTATGAGTATATAGAGAGCAGGTGGTAGATTGAAAATAATCATTGCAATCTTAATGTTCAGTTTTATTATTATTTTTCATGAACTGGGACATTTTTTGCTGGCAAAGAAAAATAAAATCAAAGTAAATGAATTTTGCCTGGGACTTGGACCAACGCTATTTGGAATTACAAAGGGAGAGACAAAATATTCCATAAAACTGCTGCCTTTTGGTGGAGCATGTATGATGGAAGGCGAAGACGGAGAGTCGGAAAGTGAAGGCTCCTTTAACAGCAAGTCCGTATGGGCGAGAATAGCAGTTGTAGCGGCAGGGCCGGGTTTTAACTTTATTCTGGCATTCTTTCTGGCACTGATTGTTATCGGGACAGCCGGATTTGACCGGCCGGAGGTAAAAGGTGTTATGGAAGGATATCCGGCAGAGGAAGCAGGACTTCAGGCTGGAGATATCATTAAAGAAATCAATGGAAAGAACATTCATATTTATCGTGAAGTAAGTGTTTACACGCTGTTTCATTCCAATGAGAATCTGGAAGTGACCTATGAAAGAGATGGAGAGGAATATACCTGTACCATCAGCCCGAAATATGATGAAGAAGCAGGAAGAAATCTCTTTGGAATCTATGGAAATACCATGCGTGAGCGGGGTAATATTTTTGAGACCATAAAATATAGCGTATATGAAGTGAAATACTGGATAGAAGTTACCATGGACAGCTTGAAGATGTTAGTGACCGGAAGAGTCAGTGTCAATGAACTTTCGGGACCGGTAGGTATTGTAAAGAATATTGGTGATACTTATGACGAGAGCAAGTCAGCGGGAACGCTATCGGTGGTATTGACATTAATTAATTATTCCATAATGCTGACTGCCAATCTTGGAATTATGAACCTGCTTCCATTACCGGCATTAGACGGAGGAAGACTGGTATTTCTGATTATAGAAGCCGTCAGAAAGAAACGGGTGGATCCGGACAAAGAGGGCATGGTTCATTTTGTCGGACTGATGCTGCTTCTGGCATTGATGGTGCTTGTTATGTTTAACGATATTCGAAAATTATTTTAAATAATCCTGCACAGGAGGAAAAGCAATCATGGAACGAAAAGATACGAAAGTGGTAAAAATAGGAGACCGTATCATCGGTGGAAAAAATCCAATCCTGATACAGTCAATGACCAATACAAAGACAGAGGATGTAAAAGCAACCGTAGAGCAGATTAACCGTCTGGCAGCGGCAGGCTGTGATATCATCCGCTGTGCGGTGCCGACAATGGAAGCCGCAGAAGCATTGACTGAGATTAAGAAGCAGATAGCAATACCACTGGTTGCAGATATTCATTTTGATTACCGGCTGGCTATTGCTGCCATGGAGCATGGAGCAGATAAAATCAGAATCAATCCGGGCAACATCGGAAGCAAAGAGCGTGTGCAGGCTGTGGTAGACGTAGCAAAGGAAAGAAATATTCCAATCCGTGTGGGAGTCAACAGCGGTTCACTGGAAAAAGATTTAGTAGAAAAATATCATGGTGTTACTGCAGAAGGCATTGTAGAAAGTGCTTTGGATAAAGTGCATCTTATTGAAGATATGGGATATGACAATCTCGTGATCAGTATCAAATCTTCAGATGTTATGATGTGTGTAAAAGCCCATGAACTGATTGCTGAGCAAACCAATCATCCCCTGCATGTGGGAATTACAGAGGCAGGAACGATTATCAGTGGAAATATTAAATCCTCTATTGGACTGGGACTGATTTTAAATCAGGGAATCGGAGATACCATTCGTGTTTCATTAACCGGAGATCCGTTAGAAGAAATTAAATCAGCAAAACTGATTTTAAGAACCTTGGGACTCCGCAAGGGTGGCATTGAGGTAGTATCCTGTCCGACCTGTGGAAGAACAAGAATCAACTTAATCGAACTGGCAAATCAGGTAGAGAATATGGTAGCGGACATTCCTTTAGACATCAAGGTTGCTGTTATGGGCTGTGTAGTCAACGGACCGGGAGAAGCAAAGGAAGCCGATATCGGAATTGCCGGCGGTGTGGGAGAAGGACTAATTATAAAGCATGGTCAGATAGACCGTAAAGTACCGGAGAATCAGCTCTTAAGTGAATTAAGAAAGGAACTTTTGAACTGGAATAAGGAGTAGGAAAAATTATGGCAAAACTGTTTTTTGAAGTTTTTCCGACATTAAAGATTACCGGAGAGATGAGTGCACTTTTGAAAGAAACAGAGATTACAAAAGTGGCATCGAATTCCGCACAGAATGCACTGCGGATTTATTTAGAGAGTACAAGGCTAATTCCCAAACCGGAAATCTATCATATTGAACAAGAAATCAGACAACAGCTATTTCCGCACAAGGAGGTAGCTGTTAAAATCATAGAAAAATTTAATTTATCCAGCCAGTATACACCGGAAAAACTGATGGCGGTATACCGGGAGAGTATTTTAGAAGAGATTCGCAATTACAGCGTACTGCTCTATAATCTGATGCGCTGCAGCAAAATGGAATTTGACCGGGAAGACCATATGATTCTTACCTTAGAGGATACCATTGTTGCCACAGAGCGGAGCAATGAACTGATTGATATCTTAGAAAAAATCATCTGCGAACGTTGTGGATTAAAATTAATGATTGAGCCACAGTATGAGAAGCCGGCAGAAAATGATTATTTAAAGAGCGCAGACAGCCAGATTGAAACAGAGGTTGCCCATATCGTGGCACGTACTGCAGCAGCAAGAACGCAGAATACGGATGGCATGGAACAGCCTGCAATAAAAGAGGCAGAAGCACAGCGGAATGCAGAAGCAGCGAAGACAGAAAAAGTTCCTGCTGTCCCGGAAAAAAATCAGACCACCGGTGCAGAAGGCACAGGAGCAGTGCCTGCTGCTGGAAAGAATAACTTTTCCGGCGGAAAGGATTTCAAGGGAAAATCTTCCTTCCAGAGAAGAGATTTTGTTAAAAAATCAGACAATCCGGATGTTATTTATGGCCGTGATTTTGAAGAGGATGCAATTCCGATTGAGACCATCGTAGGTGAAATGGGAGAAGTTGTCATCCGTGGACAGATAATGACATTAGATACAAGAGAAATCCGTGGTGAAAAGACAATTATCATTATGTCAGTAACGGATTTTACAGATTCCATTGTGCTTAAAATCTTTACAAAAAATGAGAATCTACCGGAACTGATGGGAGATTTGAAAAAGGGAGCATTTCTTAAAATTAAAGGTGTAACGACCATTGATAAATTTGACAGTGAGCTGACCATCGGCTCCATTGTCGGAATTAAAAAAATCCCTGATTTTACTACAATAAGAATGGACAACAGCCCGTTAAAGAGAGTAGAGCTTCATTGCCATACCAAGATGAGTGACATGGATGGTGTTACTGATGTAGGAGATCTGGTAAAAAGGGCATATAAGTGGGGACATAAGGCACTGGCGATTACCGATCATGGAAATGTCCAGGCATTCCCGATTGCAAACCATGCACTGCCGGATGACCCGGACTTTAAGATTATCTATGGTGTGGAAGCTTATCTTGTGGATGACTTGAAGGACATTGTAGAAAATTCAAAGAATCAGTCTCTGCAGGATACCTATGTGGTATTCGATATAGAGACCACCGGATTTTCACCGCTGGTAAATAAAATTATTGAAATTGGTGCGGTAAAAGTAGAAAAGGGGAATATAACCGAGCGTTTTTCCACTTTTGTTAATCCGGAAGTGCCGATTCCGTTCCACATTGAAAATCTGACCGGAATCAAAGATGATATGGTAATTACGGCACCGGTGATTGCGGAAGTTATGCCGGAGTTCTTAGCCTTCTGTGATGGTGCTGTTATGGTAGCACACAATGCTGATTTTGATATGAGCTTTATCAAATATAACTGTGACCGTTTAAGCATTCCTTATGATTTTACCATTGCAGATACCGTTGCCATGGCACGAATGCTGCTGCCGAACCTGAACCGTTTTAAGCTGGATACCGTAGCAAGGGCATTAAATATTTCGCTGGAGAATCATCACCGTGCGGTAGATGATGCGGCATGTACCGCTGAAATTTTCGAAAAGTTTGTAAAAATGCTTGCTGACCGTGGCATCAATACACTGGATGAATTAAATGCCGAGGGACATGTCAGTAAAGAGACCGTTATGAAGATGCCGACCCATCATGCTATTATTCTTGCAACGAATGATCTGGGACGTGTGAATCTCTATAAGCTGATATCCTTATCCCACCTTGATTATTTCCATCAGAGGGCGAGAATTCCAAAGAGCGAATACTTAAAACACAAGGAAGGCTTACTGATTGGTTCTGCCTGTGAGGCGGGAGAACTTTATCAGGCAATTTTACAGGGACGGCCGCAGGAAGAGATTATCCGTCTGGTGAAGTTTTATGATTACCTTGAAATCCAGCCTCTTGGAAATAATGCATTTATGATAAAAGATGAAAAAGCACCGATTTCCACCATGGATGAATTAAAGGACATTAACCGCCGGATTGTAAAATTAGGAGAAGAATTCCATAAGCCGGTTGTGGCAACCTGTGATGTGCATTTTATGGACCCGGAGGATGAAGTATACCGCCGGATTATTCTGGCTGGTAAAGGCTTTAAGGATGCCGATGAGCAGGCTCCGCTATATCTTCGTACCACAGAAGAAATGTTGGAGGAATTCAGCTATTTAGGCAGTGAGAAAGCGAAAGAAGTCGTTATCGATAATACCAATATGATTGCAGATATGTGCGAGCGCATTTCTCCGGTTCGTCCGGATAAATGTCCGCCGGTGATTGAAAATTCCGACCAGATGCTGCGTGATATCTGCTATAACAAGGCACATGAGATGTATGGAGAGGATTTGCCGGAAATCGTATCGGAGCGGTTGGAGCGGGAGTTAAAATCCATCATCGGAAACGGTTATGCGGTAATGTATATCATTGCCCAGAAGCTGGTTTGGAAATCAAATGAGGATGGTTATCTGGTAGGTTCCCGTGGATCCGTAGGTTCTTCTTTTGCGGCAACCATGTCCGGAATCACGGAGGTAAATCCGCTGGCACCGCATTATTACTGTGCTCACTGTCATTACAGTGATTTTGATTCGCCGGAAGTAAAGAAATATGGCGGACAGTCCGGTTGTGACATGCCGGATAAGCGGTGTCCGAACTGTGGCAAGCCGTTAGTGAAAGCCGGTTTTGATATTCCGTTTGAAACATTCCTTGGATTTAAGGGAAATAAAGAGCCGGATATTGATCTTAATTTCTCCGGTGATTACCAGAGTAAATCCCATAAATATACAGAAGTAATTTTCGGTGCGGGACAGACCTTTCGTGCCGGAACCATTGGTACGCTGGCAGATAAAACCGCATTCGGTTATGTAAAGAATTATTATGAAGAGCATGGTGTGCATAAGAGAAACTGTGAGATAGACCGGATTGTGCAGGGCTGTGTGGGAATCCACCGGACCACCGGACAGCATCCGGGAGGTATCGTAGTATTGCCGGTGGGGGAAGAAATTTACTCCTTTACACCGATTCAGCATCCTGCCAACGATATGACAACCGATATTATTACGACTCATTTTGAGTACCATTCCATTGATCACAATTTATTAAAGCTTGATATTCTCGGACACGACGATCCGACCATGATCCGTATGCTTGAGGACTTAACCGGAATTGATGCACAGAAGATTCCGCTGGATGATAAGTCCGTCATGTCCTTATTTAAGAATACCAGTGCACTGAGTATTACACCGGATATGTTGACAAACTGTACACTTGGAGCACTTGGAATTCCAGAGTTTGGAACAGACTTTGCAATGCAGATGTTAATTGACGCAGACCCGCAGTCCTTTTCCCATCTGATTCGAATTGCAGGTCTGTCACACGGTACGGATGTATGGTTAGGAAATGCACAGACATTGATTGAAGAGGGAAAAGCAACCATTTCTACGGCAATCTGTACCCGTGATGATATCATGATATATCTTATCAGTATGGGACTTGACAGTGAGGAATCCTTTACCATTATGGAGTCTGTCCGTAAGGGAAAGGGCTTAAAACCGGAGTGGGAGGAAGAAATGACTGCCCACGGCGTACCGGACTGGTATATCTGGTCCTGTAAGAAGATTAAGTATATGTTCCCGAAGGCCCATGCGGCGGCATACGTTATGATGGCGTGGCGTATTGCTTACTGTAAGGTATTTTATCCGCTGGCATATTATGCAGCATATTTTTCCATCCGTGCAACCGGATTCAGTTATGAGCTTATGTGTCAGGGAAAGGATAAGCTGAATTACTTCATGCGTGATTATGAGAAACGAAAGGATTCACTATCGAAGAAAGAGCAGGATACCTATAAGGATATGCGTATTGTGCAGGAAATGTATGCAAGAGGCTATGAGTTCTGGACCATTGATTTATATAAAGCCCAGGCATCCCGTTTCCAGATTATTGATGGCAAACTGATGCCTGCCTTAAGTACGATAGATGGTCTTGGCGAGAAGGCGGCAGAGGCAGTGGTAGAGGCTGCCAAGGATGGTCCATTTCTATCCAAGGATGATTTCAGGCAACGGACCAAAGTTAGTAAGACCGTAATTGATCTGATGGGAGACCTTGGATTATTTGGGGACTTGCCGGAATCGAACCAGCTTTCTTTATTTGATTTTTAATACATAGGAAGGTATAATTGTTAAAAGGAGTGAGGAGCATGAACGAAGTATATGAAAAGCTTTTAAAATGTTATGCATGTTTTGAAGATAAGATTGATTTTAAACCACAGGCAGCATTGATTTTAGGCTCCGGATTAGGAGATTATGCTGACACGAATATGAAGGTGGAAGCAGTGCTTGATTATCACGATATCGAAGGTTTTCCGGTATCAACGGTACCGGGGCATAAGGGGCGCTTCGTATTCGGTTATGTAGGGGATGTGCCGGTAGTATGTATGCAGGGACGTGTGCATTATTACGAAGGTTATTCCATGCAGGATGTTGTGCTGCCAACAAGATTAATGAAAATGATGGGCGCAAAGGTACTCTTTCTTACCAATGCTGCAGGGGGAATACAGCAGGGAATGAAAGCCGGAGATCTGATGATGATTACCGGGCAGATTGGCTGCTTTGTACCATCTCCTTTAATCGGGGCAAATATCGATGAACTGGGGGAAAGGTTCCCGGATATGAGCCATATCTATGATGAGGATTTGCAGAAAATAATCCGAAAAGCTGCCATTGAAGCAGATATTCCGCTTCGGGAAGGCACTTACCTGCAGTTATCAGGACCGAATTTTGAAACACCACAGGAGATTTCCATGTGCCGTGTACTGGGGGCAGATGCGGTAGGCATGAGTACAGCCTGTGAAGCCATTGCAGCAAATCATATGGGGATGAAAATCTGCGGTATTTCCTGTATTTCAAATCTCGCAGCAGGAATTTCACCATTTTCACTGACACACCGTGAAGTTCAGGAGACAGCAGATTGTGTTGCACCATTGTTTAAAAAGCTGGTGACCGATTCTATTACCGGTATGAAAACATTTCTGTAAGAAAATGGTATAGGGGGAAGCAGCTATAGAAATTAAATATAAAAGGCAGATATCTATCAGGAGAAGGTAGAAGATAAGGAGGGGATTGCATATGAATATACGTTTTTACAATGCCAGAATCTTAGCGCCGTCAGAGGGACATTCTTTTCAGGTGATAATCGGGGAATTGTGGGTAAAGAAGAATGAGATTATTTATATCGGGGATGGCCTTGATGCGGAACGTGTTTTTGAAAAAGAGCCGGCAGGAATGATTCTTTGGGACAGGGAAATTGACGCAGAGAAAAACCTGCTGCTGCCGGGATTTAAAAATGCCCATACCCATACGGCCATGACATTTTTACGTTCCTATGCGGATGACCTGCCATTACAGGACTGGCTGACAAAGCAGGTATTTCCGAAAGAGGCACTGCTTACGGCAGATGATATATACTGGCTCAGCATACTAGGCATCATGGAATATCTGACCAGTGGCATCACTTCAAATTTTGATATGTATTTCTTTCCAGAGACAATTGCAAAGGCTTCCATAGACTGTGGATTCCGGACCATGCAGGTCAGCAGCTTCAATGATTTCACAAGCTCCATTGAAGAGATGGAAGAAATTTATCATAAAGTCAATGAAATGAGTGACTTAACCGGTTATGTGCCGGGATTTCATGCGGAATATACCACCTCAAAAGAGCACTTAAAACAGGTGGCAGCATTATCCGAAAAGCTGCATGCACCGGTATATTTCCATAATTCCGAGACTGCACTTGAAGTAGAACAGTGTAAGGAGCGTTATGGAATGACACCGACCCGGCTGATGGAAGAGCTTGGAATGTTTCAATATGGCGGCGGTGGTTATCACTGTGTATATTTTGAAGATGAGGATTTTGAAATTTTTCGAAAGAGAAATCTTACGGCAGTAACGAATCCTGCATCGAATCTGAAGCTGGCAAGCGGAATCGCACCGATTGACCGCTTTATAAAAGAGGAAATTAATCTTGCTATCGGAACAGATGGCCCGGCAAGTAACAACTGCCTTGATATGTTCCGGGAAATGTTTTTAACTACCGGTCTGGCAAAGGTCAGAGAAAAGGATGCAGCCTGTGTTGGTGCGGAAGAAGTACTTTATATGGCAACGACAGGAGGAGCTGCTGCCATGGGATTAAATGAATGCGATAGTCTGGCAGAGGGAAAGAAAGCAGATTTAATCATGCTTGATTTAAAACAGCCGAATATGCAGCCGGAAAATAATCTCGTCAGGAATATTGTATACAGCGGAAGCAAACAGAATGTAAAGCTTACCATGGTAAATGGACAAATTCTTTATGAAGATAACACATTTCAGATTGGATTTGAACCGGAAGAAATATACCGGAAAGCAAATGAAATTATTGGCAGAATGAAATGAGAGGAACGATATGAAAGTAATATTTGTACATCATAGCTGTTTTGTGGTGGAAATGGAAGATGTGGTTTTGATATTTGATTATTTTGAAGGAAACCGTGTAACCGGTTATACTTTTACCGGAGTGCTTCCGGTATTTGACAAAGACAAATCCATTTATTTCTTTGCAAGCCATAAGCATCAGGACCACTTTGATATGAATATTTTAAAACTGGCAGAGGATTATGAAGACATTCATTTTATTTTGTCAAAAGATACAAAAATGAGTCCGAATTTTATGAAAAAACACGGTATTCCGGAGCGGGCAAAGAAATGTATCGAATATGTCATTCCGGATAAGAAATATGAAATCGGAAAAGTGAAGGTAAAAACCCTTCGTTCCACGGATGCCGGTGTGGCGTTTCTGGTAAAGACCTGTGGCAAGACCATTTATCATGCAGGAGACCTTCATAACTGGAAGATGGAGCATGTGGGAGAGCTGATTAATGGCAAGATGGAGCGGGACTACAGACACCAGATACGCAAGTTAGAAGGTGAGCATATCAATGTGGCATTTGTGGTTTTAGACCCGAGACTTGGTGAGTATACTGAACTTGGTTTGGCTTATTTCATGAAAAATGTGGAAGCTGATTATGTATTCCCGATGCATATGTGGCAGGATTATTCTGCCATTGAAAAATACAAGCAAAAATGTGATAATCATTTGTATACGGACCGAATCATGGATATCGAAAAAGAAAATCAGGTATTTGATATGGACAATCTCAAATGAAATTCTTGAATTATGCCATTAATTGGTCTATACTTAATACGTTTCCTGCTTAGGGGAAGGAAACTATTTCGTTACACGGGAAATCGGTAAAAAGTGGTTCCCGTAGTTAAAAACAGGAGGAAGAATGTATGGATAATTTTCTCGCATTTGGAGGCAGTTTTTTACAGTATGTAGTTATTTTTGTGATTCTGGTTGCAATTGCAGTTCTCGGTGTATTCACAGGTATTGCACTGCGGAAACGGAAAGATGCAAAGGAACTGGCATTACATGAAGATAAAAAGGAAGAAAAATAGTTTTTTGGAGGAATTATTGTGAAGAAATACGGAGTAAATGACTTAAGAAGAATGTATCTTGAATTCTTTGAGAGCAAAGGACATCTGGCAATGAAGAGCTTTTCTTTAGTACCACATAATGATAACAGTCTTCTGCTTATCAATGCTGGTATGGCTCCATTAAAGCCATATTTTACAGGACAGGAGATTCCGCCGAGAAGAAGAGTGACAACCTGTCAGAAATGTATTCGTACCGGAGATATTGAAAATGTAGGTAAGACAGCAAGACATCTTACTTTCTTTGAGATGCTTGGAAACTTCTCTTTTGGTGATTATTTCAAACATGAAGCAATTGCATGGTCATGGGAATTCCTGACAAAAGTGTTAGAGCTTGACCCGGAGCGCCTGTATCCGTCTATTTATGGAGAAGACGAAGAAGCATTTGAAATCTGGACCAAAGAAGTCGGTGTTCCGGCAGAGAAAATTACCAGATTCTATCGTGACCCGGAAACCGGAGAATGTGATAACTTCTGGGAGCATGGTGCAGGACCTTGCGGACCGTGTTCTGAAATCTATTATGACCGTGGAGAAAAATACGGCTGTGGAAGTCCTGACTGTAAAGTAGGATGTGAGTGCGACCGTTTCATGGAAGTATGGAACAACGTATTTACACAGTTTGAAGGAGATGGCAAAGGTGGTTATACCGAGCTTTCCCAGAAAAATATTGATACCGGAATGGGATTAGAGCGTCTGGCAGTTGTTATGCAGGATGTAGACTCCGTATTTGATATTGATACTATGAAAGCAATCCGTGATAAGATTTGTGAATTATCAGGAAAGACTTATCAGCAGGATGCATTAGATGACGTTTCTATCCGTCTGATTACAGACCATATCCGCTCTGTAACCTTTATGGTATCCGACGGAATTATGCCAAGTAACGAAGGAAGAGGTTATGTTTTAAGAAGACTGATTCGTCGTGCTGCAAGACATGGCAGATTACTTGGAATTGATGGACTGTTTCTGGCAAAACTCAGTGATACTGTTATTCGTGAGAGCAAGGATGGTTATCCGGAATTAGAGGAGAAGAAAGATTTTATCTTCAAGGTATTATCCCAGGAAGAAGAAAAATTCAATAAAACAATTGATCAGGGACTTGCTATCTTAGCAGAGATGCAGGACAAGCTGGAAAAAGAAGGAAAGAAAGAATTATCCGGAGCGGATGCTTTCAAGCTTTATGATACTTACGGATTCCCTCTTGACCTGACCCAGGAAATCTTAGAAGAAAAAGGATTTACCATTGATGAAGCCGGATTTAAGGCCGCAATGGAAGAGCAGAGAGAGAAAGCAAGAAAAGCAAGAAAAGTAACCAACTACATGGGTGCAGATGTTACCGTATATGAATCCATCGACCCAAGTATTACAACTGAATTTGTCGGATATGAGAACAATACTTATACCTCAAAGATTACAGTAATGACTACCGAGACTGAAATCACAGAAGCTTTATCCGATGGTGAGATTGGAACTATTTTCGTAGAGAAGACTCCATTCTATGCAACCATGGGTGGACAGGTAGCAGATACCGGTGTTATCAGCAGCAAGGACGGAAGCTTTGTCTTTGAAGTAGAAGATACCGTAAAGATGCTTGGCGGCAAAGTCGGACATATTGGTAAAGTTACCAAGGGAATGATTAAGACCGGTGATGAAGTAGAACTTTCCATTGATGCAGACAGAAGACTTGCAATCGGAAAGAACCACAGTGCAACACATCTTCTTCAGGAAGCCTTAAGAGAAGTACTTGGTACCCATGTACAGCAGTCCGGTTCTTATGTAGACGAGCACAGATTAAGATTTGACTTTACACATTTCTCAGCAATGACAGCAGATGAGATTACCAAAGTGGAAGACATTGTAAACCAGAAAATTGCAGAAGCACTTCCTGTTATAACAGAAGTAATGTCTTTAGAGGATGCAAAGAAGACCGGTGCAATGGCATTATTTGGTGAGAAATACGGTGATAATGTCCGTGTTGTAAAAATGGGAGATTTTTCTACCGAGCTTTGCGGTGGTACCCATGTAAGCAATACAAGTGCAGTCCAGGCATTTAAGATTATTTCCGAGGCTGGAATCCAGGCTGGAGTCAGAAGAATTGAAGCCCTGACATCCAAAGGTGTATTTGAATATTATGACCAGTTAGAAGAAACCTTAAAAGAGGCTGCAAAATTATTAAAAGCGACACCTGCAAATCTTGTTGAGCGTGTAAATCATGTATTAGGCGAAGTAAAAGCATTACAGTCTGAAAATGAATCCTTAAAGAGCAAAGCGGCAAAGGATGCATTAGGTGATGTTATGAATCAGGTGGAGGAAGTAGCTGGTGTGAAACTTTTAGCAACCAGCGTTTCCGGTGTAGATATGAATGGTTTAAGAGACTTAGGAGACCAGCTCAAAGAGAAGCTTGGCGAAGGTGTTATCGTATTAGCTTCTGATTGTGATGGCAAAGTAAATCTTGTTGCAATGGCAACTGAGGAAGCAATGGGCAAGGGTGCACATGCCGGTAACCTCATCAAGGGAATTGCTGCGAAGGTTGGCGGAGGCGGCGGTGGCCGTCCAAATATGGCTCAGGCCGGTGGTAAGAATCCGGCTGGCATCAAAGATGCTTTGACAGAAGCAAAGACTGTTCTTGCACAGCAGTTAGCATAAAATATACTGAATTAAAAATATTTTCCGGAAAATTGGAAAAACAGCAAAAAAACGGTTGACGTACGGGAAAATTATGCTATAATCTTTGGTAGTGCAATAAAATTACCCAAACAGTTGAATATGCACAATACGCAACTGGAGGGAGGTTAGGTGTGAGACAATGTCAAATGTAATCGTAAAAGAAAACGAGACGTTAGATAGCGCTTTACGCAGATTCAAAAGAAACTGTGCGAAAGCTGGTATCCAGCAGGAAATCCGTAAAAGAGAGCATTACGAGAAACCAAGTGTTAAACGTAAGAAAAAATCGGAAGCTGCAAGAAAACGTAAGTACAACTAATAAGATAGAAAGCTGTCACATTTGTGGCAGCTTTCACTTTTTTACTTTACAGGAAATTGCTTTCCTGTAAAGTAAAAAACGCTCCGCGAG
>ERZ791744.1100-NODE-1100-length-19553-cov-2.544517_pt1 | contig 19553 bp, 14 predicted proteins | sample MGYA00510039_ERZ791744 | MGnify/ENA primary metagenome ERZ791744 (study PRJEB30046, sample SAMN00791969) | human gut metagenome | study: EMG produced TPA metagenomics assembly of the A metagenome-wide association study of gut microbiota in type 2... | reverse complement strand
CGCACGGTTTTATCATCTGCTGCCGTATTTTTTACAATAAATTCCGTGCAGTACGGATTTGTTAAGTCAACTTCTTCTGCCGGCAGGGCGGCAATTTTATTAACGGATATGTGCTGCTCACCTTCCTCCGGCAAGTTTTTGCCCAGAAGGCCGTTTAAGCAGCCCTGCAAAAATACAATCAGGCCCTGGCCGCCGGCATCAACAACACCGGCTGCTTTTAAAGCGGGCAAAAGTTCCGGCGTGCGTGCCAGTTCTTTTTTGCCGCCGGCAATGGCTTCGGTTAAAATTTCAGTAAAGTCCTCACCGCGGCGCACTGCGTGGTAAGCCTCTTTGGCTATGCCGCGCGCCACCGTTAAAATGGTGCCCTCCACAGGTTTGGCAACGCTGCGGTAAGCATATAAAATGCCAAACTGAAAGGCCTTGCCAAGCTCGTTGCCTGTAACGCGCGCTTTGCCAGCCAGCCCGCGCCCAATGCCGCGCAAAAGCTGCGAAAGTATTACGCCGCTGTTGCCGCGCGCGCCCATAATGGCACTTTTGGCAGCCGCTGCGCCAACCTCCGCCGCAGAATCCGTATCAAGCGGCAAAAGCGCACGGTGCACCGCTTCCATGGTGCGCATCATATTCGTCCCGGTATCGCCGTCGGGCACCGGAAACACGTTTAATTCGTCAATCTGCCGGTAACCGGCGGCAAAAGCCGCATAAGCGCCCAGCAGCATGTTTTTTATATCGTGGCCATTAATTACAGCCGTCTGTGTTAAGTTCATCTTCACTCCTTGATTATGGCAGATAGCCCTGCCTTTTTATTTTCCGGCCGCGCCGGATTTATTCTTTGGTACGTACAAAAAGCCCAATGCAGCCGGGTCCCAAATGGGTGGCCAAAACAGCGCCGATGCCCGTCATCAGTACCGGCACACCGGGATAACGCTTAGTCATTTCTCCGTAAAGATATTCGGCATCTTTTTCCGCGCCTTCATGGGCAATGCAGATTCTTTCAAGCTCTCCGTGCGAAGAAGAAATTTCAAGCATTGTGTTAAGCACCTTGCTGCGGGTACGGCATTTGGCCGCTACAACAAGTTTGCCTTCCTTATCCAAAGTTATTACCGGGCGTATGCCCAAAAGGCTTCCGAGCAGCGCGCCAACAGCACCTATGCGCCCGCCCTTCTGCAAATATTCCAGCGTATTTACCGAAAAACAGGTTTCCGTGCGTGCAATGGCGCCGTTAATAAACGCTTCCAGTTCATCCATACCGGCGCCTTCATCGGCCTTTTTCAAAATATCAAGCGCCAGTGCGCTGATGGGCGTTGCCGCCGTAAGGCTGTCGAAAATGCGGATATCGGCACCGGGAATTTCCTGCATTACCTGCCGCGCTGCCATGCATGCGGTATGGTAAGTTCCGCTTAAAACGCTGTCTACAAAAATACCTATAACTTTCTTTCCTTCTTCGGCAAGGCTCGTAAACAAATCCAAAAACTCGCCAACCGGCGGCTGCGAAGTTTTCGGCAGTTCGCCGCTTTCCTTCACCATTTTAAACATTTCTTCCGGCGTTTTTTCGCCATCGCGCCATTCAACCGCTTTATGGCGGAAAATAAGCTGCAAAATATGGCAGCGTGCGTCATGCGCCAGCGGCGTTTCCGCGGCGGAAGCAATGCTGTCCAAAACTATATGGATGTCATTATTCAAAGTGCCATCCTCCTGTCTATATAATAATTCCGTTAAGATAAAGCTGACTCTATCATTTAATTTTACCATATAGACATAATTTTTTCCACCTGCAAAATAAAAAGGCCCCTGCCCAAAAGCAGGAGCCCGAATATCAGCCGTTAATTAAAAGTCGTTTTCCATGAATGCTTTGTCAACGCGTTTCATTTCGCGGGTTACGCAGCGGCCAAATTCTTCGCTTACCCAATCCCAGCGGCTGGTAAGGGTTTCGTCGATTTCTTTGTCCTCATAAATGCGGTGTTCATAGAACTTGCCGTTTACTGCGCTGTAAGCATAGGTTTTGCCGGTGATGTCAAGTTTCAGAATGCGTTCTGCGCTCGGGAATACCGGGTTGTCTTCGCAGGTATCAAGAACCATGCCGACAACAAGGTCTGCACCGGATGCTTTGGCAATACGTACCATAGCGTCTTTGGAAGCGCCGTCTTTACCAATGTTTTCAGCTGCAATAGCATCGTTGGTAGCGTCATTTTCAAGCAGTTCGTATTCAGGATAATCGAACAGCTGAATCGCGCCGCTGATATAAATCTGGCCTGCGGTTTCGGAACCGGAGTTGTTAACCAGAGGAAGTACTACAACTTTAGCGGCTTCGGCTTTGCCCATAGCGGGAACAGCAAAACATACAGCCATCAGGGCTACCATTAACAGATTAAATAATTTTTTCATTCTCTTACCTCCCAAGATAAAATGGCTATGTAATAATTCTAACACAATTCAGATTAAAAAAACAGTATGCAGTAAAAAAATAATCGCATAAAAAGGCACAGCCCGTGCGTATTACAGGCTGCGCCACAAAATTTTTACATTTAATTATGCGTTTGCGGTTTCGTTTTTGCTTCCGGCTTTGCTGCCGCACAAAGTTTTAAGCCCGTTGGTGGCAATTAAAAGTGCCAGAATAATAAGGGCAATGGCAACAACAAGCTGCAAACCGTCGGTAAGCATGCCAAACGGTGCGCCGGTAACGAGTTTATTGACAATGCCGTAAATGCTCATGGCAAGCGCGCTCATGGTTGCGGCAAACATAAAGCCCATCGGCACATAAAGCATCCAGCCCTGGCGGCCGGTAACTTTAAGGAATACCGAAAGCGAAATGAATACCAGCGCTGCGCACAGCTGGTTGGCTGCACCGAACAGCGGCCATACGTTCATATATCCGCCCAGGCAGAGCAGATAACCGAAAAACAGAGTAATAACGGTTGCAAAATATTTGTTGGTTAAAACTTTCTGCAGGCCGCTCATTTCTTCCGGTTTGCCGGAGGTGAAAAGTTCCTGGAAGCACATACGACCGATACGTCCAACGGAATCGAGCGTGGTAAGCGCAAGTGCGGATACGCACATGGTAATTACGCAGGTGGTAACATGAGCCGAAAGGCCGAACATGCCCATAAAGCCGCCAACGGCACTGGCAAAAATCTGGAACGGCGTGCCTTTGGGCATTACGCCGCCGGTTGCCGCAGCGCCTACAACGATAAGCGAAACAACTGCAAGGATGGATTCAATAAGCATTGAGCCGTAACCGATAAAGAGCATGTCTTTTTCGTTGGAAACGGTTTTGGAAGAAGTGCCGGAAGATACCAGGCTGTGGAAGCCTGAAACAGCGCCGCAGGCGATGGTGATGAAAAGTATCGGGAACAGCGGCTGGCCGTTTACAACAAAGCCGTTAAATGCCGGCAGTTCGATAGACGGGTTGGTGAAGATAACACCGATAACGCCGCTGGCAATCATACCTAAAAGCAAAAATACGCTTAAATAATCGCGCGGCTCCATTAAAAGCCACATCGGCATTACTGCCGCCATAAACATATAAGCAAAAACTACATAAAGCCAGGTTGTTTTATCGTAATACAGCGGGTATTCAATGCCTGCCCACAGCATGGCAATCATCAAAACAATGGCAACTGCCAGTTTCGGGCCTTCTGCCAGAGGGCATTTCTTTAAAAAGTAGCCGAAGGCAATGGCAACAACAATGTACAGCATCGAAATGGATGCCGCAGCGGCATTAGGGGTTGCAAGGCCGCCGTCTGCCTTAAAGCCGTTAAAGGTGCTGGCAACAATATCCGCAAAAGCGGCAGTTACAAGCAGGGTAAACAGCCACGAGAACAAAAGGAACATTTTTTTGCCGGTTTTGCCGATGTACTGTTCAATAAGCATGCCCATGGATTTGCCTTCGTTTTTAACGGAAGCATACAGCGCGGTGAAATCCTGCACGGCACCGAAGAAAATGCCGCCAATCATCAGCCACAGCATTACCGGCGCCCAACCAAACATAGCGGCAATAATCGGGCCGGTTACAGGGCCTGCGCCCGTGATGGACGAAAACTGATGCGCAAAAACCGTAAATTTGGAGGAGGGAACGTAGTCGTTGCCGTCCTCATGCACATAAGCCGGTGTTCTTGCATTGGGATCTACGCCCCACAGTCTTACAAGCCAGCGGCCATAGATAAAATAGCCGCATGCACACACGACTAATGCGATACCTAACAACATTAATCCTGTCATGATACTTACCTCTTTCCCTTAAAATAAAATAATAATATAGCTTGAAATTTATCACCAAAATCCTTTTCTGTCAACAAAAACCGTAAATTTTTGTGAACTTTTGCAAATTAATCTTCAAAATGTAAAGAATATAATAAAAACAGTGAACTTAATCAGTGTTTGTACACTTATTTGAAACAGTAAAAAACGCCGGGGTTAAATTTACATAAGTAAAAGCCCCATGCTTACCGCACGGGGCTCATCTGATTAAATGTTTTCAATTATATATCATCAATCAAAAATAATAATTAAGGTTTACTGCCGCGCTTAAGTCACGGTCGGTACTGCTCCAATCGTGCTGCAGCGTGCCGCCTATTTCCCATTTATCGCTCAGCCTGCTGCTTATGTAGGCCGTTGCTACTATGTGGTTTTTGCTGCCGTCAATGCTTTGCACGCCAAAACCATTGCCGCCTTTGGCAAAGGCAAAGTCTGCGTCTAAAGTTTCGCCGTCTAATATGCGTTTATACGCCAGGCTGAAGCCATATTTGCCGTTTTCTTCCTCACGGTTAAAGTCAAAACCGAGTTCGCCTGTTAAGTAGTTATCACTAAAGCCGCCGCTGTGTACGCCAAATACGCTGCCTCGCTCTGTAAAGCTATCCTGTTTGTAATGTGCGTAATCAAGTGCTGCATAGGGGCTTACGTGCCAACCTTCTTTGCCGTAGTGTAAATCATAAGCGTATTTTGCACCTATGCCTATTACGCTGCTGTTGTAGTCACTTTCCAGCTTGCTGCTCATGCCGCTGTGGCTGAATGCACTTCCGAGATGCCGGGTAAGTTCGTTATCCTGCACGCCGTAGCTTACATAACCTGTTACCGTGCCGGGGCTGTTTTTGCTGCCGCCGTAAATGCCAAGGCTGTAGTTTTTGTATTCGCCGTCGGCATTGTTGCCACCTATGCTGTTATCACTGTAAGCAAACAGCGCGCCTGCGTAGGCGTTATCGGTATTATAAAAATCTTTGCCTACTGTGAGGTTATAGCTGTGGCGGGTAATGCCGCCGTCCGTTTCGCCCCAGTTTTTGCCGGTGATTGCCCACAAGCCTTCGTCACGGTCAAGGTGCTGCTGGCGGCTTACTGCCTGGCGCACATCGCGGTTTTGGATGGCGTCACGCGCAAGTTCCATGTGCATGCTTTCGCTTTGGCTCAGTTCGTTTACTGCATTATTTAAGCTGTTATTATTAAGTGCATAAAGGCGCTGCATTTCCTGCTTTTCATCTGTGGTTAAGTTGTTGTACAGGCTGTTAAAGGCGTTAAAGCGTGCGCCATCGATACCGGCGTTATTGCTTACAGAAGTTGTTAATGTAAGCACATTGTTTTCTTCGCTTACTTCTACTTCGCTGTCCAGCATACCACTAAAGCTACCGTTCAAGTTTTCTGTTCCTGTAATTTCGTTTGTATATGTTAAAATTGTATCTTGTAAATCCGGCGCGGCAAAAGTACCTGCTTTCAGGCTCATTTGGCTTACATCGGCTGTACCTGTTACAGAAATTTGAGCATAATTCGTACGTATTAACGGCAATTACGCCATCGCCGGTAAAATCGCCACCAACTTTTAAAGTTTTTATTTCGCCTTTGTCATTTGTCACTGCGCCCCAGCTGCCTGCTTCAACAGCGCCGTTGTTGTACAAACTGCCGTTAATTATGCCGCTGCCGGCAATAGTGCCTGCACCTTCGCTGTACGCATCGCCTGCCACGCTGCCGTCAATCTGCAAGGTGCCGCCTGCGGCGATACTCGCGCCTTTGTAGGTGTTCTTGCCCGTCAGCGCTAAAATACCTTCGCCGGTTTTATATAACCCTGCGTGCAAACCGGCAAGCTCAGAAGCTGCAACCTGCTGATTATACTGATCCATATAATGCTTAACCATCCAGTTGTAGTCTGGACTATTTTTTCATTATTATCAAAACTATTAGTTGTATAAAATACCCAGCGGTCGTGTAAATCCGTTAAGCCTGCAAATTTTTCACTCTTTTCATCATAGTTTCCTGTTGTATCATCTGTTTCAAAAGGATTATCGAGCGGATTTTTGGCAATGTACCCGGCGCGTATTTCTCCAATATTATTGCTCCATGTAGAGTTATAACCCTGCGTATCAACTGTATATAACGCCTGTTTTTCAGACCTTCCTTGCACAGTATAATTTTCACTGATATCACTCTTATCCAAGCGCCGCACGTTTATCGCGCCCAAGCCGTTAACGGCTTTGCCCGCATCTACTATGCCCTGACCGAAGATAACGTCTAAAGGGACGTTTTGGTAAACCTTTATATTCGCTACCGCTTTAAAAATATCTTTATATTTTTCTTCAAACTGATCTGCTGACTTTATCTCCCCGTTTTCACCAAAAAACTTTTCCCAGTCACTTTCATATCCCCCAAAAAAGTAATTTATTGCTGTTTCTCTATTATTTTTTAAATAATCATATAGTTTTTCCCAACCGGTATTTTCTAAATCGTCCTCCTTGCCGGTAAGCAGTATATTATAATAATCATTTAACTGCTCATTTCCATCATCTTCCCACCTATAATTTATAAAATAACCATCTTTATTAGTTATATTATTATTAGCAGTGCTTAAAAGAACATCGCCAATCTGTTTGCCGCTTAAATACGGAAATGCCTGCTGCACCAAAGCGCCTACGCCTGTAACTATGGGTGCTGCCGCAGATGTACCAGAACCAGAAAAATAATATTCTCCGCTGGATGCAAAACCTGCCCAAGCAGAATTGATATTCCATCCTGATGCGCTTAAGGTTGTATCTTCGTTATACATGGCAAGGTCAGAAAATATCGCTATAGCGTCGCTTTGTACATAAAAACCGTCATTTCCATTCTTTGTAAAGCTGTTTGCCTTAGCTGCCGTTACCGTAATAATATTATCGTTAAACGCTTTATCGCCGGTTAAAACATCCAAATTATTTTCAATAGACGCAGTTAAATGCCCACTGTTACCAGCAGCAAATATCAGCAATTTATCATTATTAACAGCTTTTTCTATCTCAAAATTAGCTATATCACTTTGAAAATACGCTATTCCCTCGTTAAAATCTTTTTCATCTAATAAATAGAGACTAGATCCCCATGAATTATTGATTATTTTTATATCCGGATTGGTTAAATAATTATCGTAAAAACTACTACTAGATTCAAAACCTCCACCGCCATAATAATGCCCCATAACCGAACTGCTGGCAATACCGGCATCATAAGCAACGCCGTGCATGCCAAAACCGTTTTTATCTGCCGCAGCAATGCCTGCTACATGCGTTGGATGGTAAACTTCCTCCCATGTCAACGGAACATCAGAGCTTTCCAATCCATCAAACACTACGCAGCTGCCGGTTTTGCCGCTAAATTCCGGATGTACAAAATTAACAATACCTACATCAGTAACGCCAACCGTTACTCCCTTGCCGGTGTATCCTTGCGCATAAGCACCGGCGGCGTTAATAATGTCTAATGCACCGTTTTTATTGGCTTGCGCAGAAACCGGGTCAGCATCCATGCCATAATATTCGTCCGTTCTAAAGCTGTCAGCGTCAGCCGCAAATACGTTATATGGCTTTGCCAAAAGCAGGCTTAAAACTATTAAACTTAAAAGTTTTTTGTTTGTTTTCATAATATATAACCTTCTTCCTCAACCGGCCAAAATATTCTAATCTTACTTTTTATTATAACATAAAACCTTCTTGGGCACGTATACGCAAAAATCCCACGGAAAATTCCGTGGGATTTTTATTGTACGTTTTAACTTATTAACTTTTAAAGTTTTAACAGCAATTAAAATGCCGGTACAACAGCGCCTTTGTAGGTTTCTTCAATGAATTTTTTAACTTCAGGGCTGGTGAGGGCTTTAGCCAGTTTTTGCAGTTCGGGGCGGTTTTCGTCGCCTTTGCGGATTGCAACTACGTTAGCGTACGGAGATTCTTTAGGTTCGGTAAAGAGGGAATCTTTAACCGGGTTCAGTTTTGCTTCCATTGCAAAGTTGGAGTTGATTACGGAATAATCAACATCGTTCATGGAACGCGGCAGGAGAGCTGCTTCGATTTCCACAATTTCAATGTTTTTGGGGTTGTCTACAATGTCGCCGGGGGTTGCGGTAATGGTTACGCCGTCTTTAAGTTTTAAAAGGTTGGCGCTTTGCAGAAGCATCAGTGCACGGCCGCCGTTGGTCGGGTCGTTAGGAATGGCAATTTTTGCGCCCTGCGGCAGTTCGTCAAGAGATTTGTATTTTGTGGAATAAATGCCCATAGGCTCGATATGCACTTTGGTTAAGGTAACAAGCGGCATATTGCGTTCTTTCGCAAATTCTTCAAGATAAGGAATATGCTGGAAGAAGTTAGCGTCAATTTCTTTGTCGTTTAAAGAAAGGTTCGGTTTTACATAATCGCTGAACTCGATAATTTGCAGGTCAACGCCTTCTTTGGCAAGCTGCGGTTTAACAAAGTTCAAAAGTTCTGCATGGGGCACCGGGGTTGCGCCAACTTTCAGCACGGTTTTGCCGTCTTCGGATTTGGTTTCGCTGCCGCCGCAGCCGGCAATTAAAAGAGCCAGCACCAAAACGGAGCAAAGGACTAACAGGATTTTTTTCATCTTTACATCTCTCCTTTTAAATTTTACACACTACTTACTGGCAATAACGAAAGCAATAAAAAAGCTCTTTCCGAGGAAAGAGCATATACTTTACTTTCCTCTCATCTATCAGGAGTTAGCACCATGGCACAGCCTGGTTGCCGGGTTTCATTGGGCCTGTCCCTCAACCGCTCTCGATAAGAGTGTGTTTGTTAAGATGAAATTATAATACAGCAATCGCAAGATATTGTCAACAAAATTTTACAATTTTTACAGCTTTGTTTACGCTTTATGCCGCGCGCAGCAAATTTTACTGCAAATTGTAAATAAATTAACATTTTATTAGCGCGCTTAATTTACGCAAAACAAAAACCGGCCAAAGCCGGTTTACTGTTTAATATGCTGTTTATTCCTTGCTGTATTTGGCAATGCCGACTTTGTAAAAATCGTTGCCTTCGGCATCTATGCATACAATCGCTGGAAAATCCTCCACCTCGTAACGGCGGATGGCTTCCGGCCCCAAATCTTCGTAGGCAATCATTTCCTCGCCTTTAATGGACTGGGAAATTACCGCCGCCGCACCGCCAACGGCTACAAAATACATTGCTCCGTATTTAACGCAGGCTTCAACAACTTCTTTGCCGCGCAGGCCTTTGCCAATCATGCCGCGCATACCTTCGGCAATCAGCGCCGGCGTGTATTTATCCATGCGCCCGCTGGTGGTTGGCCCGGCACTGCCAACAATTTCACCCGGTTTGGTGGGCGAAGGTCCAACGTAATAAACAACCTGCCCTTTAATGTCAAACGGCAGCGGCCTGCCTTCGGCCATTGCTTCCGTCATGCGCTTGTGCGCGGCGTCGCGCGCGGTGTAAACAGGGCCGGTTATGCGCACAACGTCACCGGCGTGCAGGTCTTTTATGGTTTCTGCCGTTAAGGGCGTGGTAATGTGTTTAATTTTTGCGTCCGTCATTTCTGCGCCCCCTTACAATACGGCATACGCGCGGCGTGCAGCGTGGCAGTTAAGGTTTACGGCCACCGGCAGCGCGCCGATATGCGTCGGTGCATACTCGATATTTACGGCAGCGGCACTGGTTGTGCCGCCAAGCCCCGCAGGGCCGATGCCGGTTTTATTAATGCGCTCTAAAAGTTCTTCTTCAAGCTTTGCATAGCGTTCATCACTGTTGTGCTCACCGATGGGGCGCGTCAGCGAATATTTGGCCAGAAGCGCGCATTTTTCCATATTGCCGCCGATACCGATGCCAACCGTTACCGGCGGGCAGGGGTTCGGGCCTGCTTTGCGCACGGTATCAAGCACAAAATCAATTACGCCCTGCACTCCGTCGGCAGGCTTTAACATTTTCATAGCACCCATGTTTTCGCTGCCGCAGCCTTTGGGTGCAACGGTAATTTTTACTTTATCGCCCGGCACAAGGCGGGTATGAATAATGGCCGGCGTGTTATCCTGCGTGTTTTTGCGTTCAAACAGCGGGTCATCAACGGAAGATTTACGCAGGTAACCCTTTGTGTAGCCTTCCGCCACACCGGCGTTAACGGCTTCTTCCAGCGCGCCGCCGGTAAAATGCACTTCCTGGCCAATTTCCAGAAACACCACGGCGAGCCCGGTATCCTGGCACAGGGGCACATCTTTACGCGCGGCAAGTTCCGCATTTTCAATAATGGTTTCCAAAACCTCCCTGCCTAACGGCGATTCTTCCGTATCGCGGGAGGCTTTAAATTTTTCCAGCAAATCCTGCGGCAGATAGTAGCAGGCGTCGCAGCACAGTTTGGCAACGGCTGCCGTAATTTCTTTAACGTTTAATTCGCGCATGGCCGCTCCTTATCTGCCAATGCGTTTTAAAGCATTGGCGCGTACAACTTCAGGGTCAACTTTTACGCGGGCCACGCCGGTTTCCATAGCGGCTTTGGCAACCGCTGCGGCAACGGCAGGCGCAACGCGCGGGTCAAAAGCGTCCGGCACAACGTAATCGGCGCGCAGGTCTTTTTCGTCAATAAGGTTGGCAATGGCGTAAACCGCCGCAACCTTCATTTCTTCGTTAATGGCTCTTGCGCGCACGTCAATGGCGCCGCGGAACACGCCCGGGAATACCGTTACATTGTTAACCTGGTTCGGGCTGTCGCTGCGCCCGGTACCGGCAACTGCTGCGCCAGCTGCAATAGCGGCTTCGTAGCTCGTTTCCGGCACGGGGTTGGCAAGCCCAAAAACAATGCCTTTATCCGCCATGCCGGCGATAATTTCTTTGGTAAACAGGTTCGGGCCCGATACGCCTACAAGAATATCCGCGCCTTTGGCAACTTCTGCCAGCGTGCCCTTTTCCATGTTCGGGTTCGTAACCTCCGAAAGGTAACGCTGAATTTTATCCAGTTTGGCATCAATGCCTTTATACAAAGCGCCCACACGTTCCACCATAATTACATTCGAAAAGCCCATGCTTACAAAAAGCCTGCCGATGGCAGAACCGGCAGCGCCGCAGCCGTTTACAACAACTTTAACGTCTTTAATATCTTTTTTTACATAACGCAAAGCGCCCATAACGGCAGAAAGGCACGCAATGGCGGTGCCGTGCTGGTCGTCGTGGAATACCGGAATGTCGCAGATTTCGCGCAGGCGGTCTTCAATTTCATAGCATTTCGGCGAAGAAAAATCTTCAAGGTTAATGCCTGCAAAAGTCGGCTGCAAACGGCGTACCGTTTCAATAATTTCTTCCGGGTCTTTGGTGTCAATGCAGATAGGAATGGCGTCAACATCGCCAAAGGTTTTAAACAGCACGGCCTTGCCTTCCATAACAGGCATTGCCGCTTCCGGGCCTATATCGCCAAGCCCCAGCACGCGCGTGCCGTCGCTTACAATGGCAACAGTATTGCCGCGGCAGGTATATTCAAACGAAAGTTCTTTATTTTCCTTAATGGCTTTGCAGGGTTCGGCAACGCCCGGCGTATAAGCCAGCGCCAAATCCTCGCGGTTATTAAGAGGCACCTTGCTTGCCACAGCAAGCATGCCATTATGTTCAGCATGAAACTTTAACGCATCTTCTACAAAAGACATAACAAATTACTCCCCTCTGTTTTTATTTAGTGTATACTATATATTTATATTATACACTTTGTTTTTAAAAGAGCAAGCATTTAATTTACGGCTTTGCAAGGCGTATTATTTCTGCGGACGGTTTTTCACCTTCGTTAAGCGTCAGCACGCCAAAGGTAGGCCCGTCCATGCTGCGCGGGCGCGAAGGGCTGCCGGGGTTAATCAAAAGCACATCGCCGTACCATTTTACAAGCGGCACATGCGTATGGCCGAAAACAACAATGTCCGCCTCCAGGCGGTGCGCCCACCACACCAGCTCCTGCGGGCTGCCGCCGTGCAGATAACGGTGCCCATGAGCCAGCCAGATGTTAAAGCCCTGCAAATATAAAAATTCGTCTACGTTAAAATCCGTTTCGGCAGCATCGCAGTTGCCGCACACAGCAGTTACTTCAAGCCCGGTCTGGCTTTTAAGGTACAGGCTGTCACGCGCGTAATCGCCGGTATGCAGCCACTGTTCCACCGGCGGGGCGGCAGCAATAACGCGGCGCAGATTCTGCATGCTTCCGTGGGTATCTCCGGTTAAACCTATTTTCATTTTATTTTCTTCCAGTTGGCAATAAGTTTTTTAACGGCTTTGCCGCGGTGGCTGATTTTATTTTTTTCTTCCGGCGTTGCTTCGCCAAGGCCCATGTGCAGCTCGGTAGACCAAAAGAGCGGGTCATACCCGAAGCCGTTATTGCCCAAAGGCTCGTGCAGCAGCATGCCTTCGCAGATGCCGTCCGTTTCCACAAGCACCTTGCCGGCGGCGTCGGCCACACACAAAGCGCAGCGGAAACGGCAGGTGCGTTTAACCTGCAATTTCATGTTTGCCAAAAGTAAATCGTTATTTTCCTTGTCGGTTGCCTTTTCGCCGGCGTAGCGCGCGCTGCGCACGCCAGGTTCGCCATCCAGCGCCTGCACTTCAAGCCCGCTGTCATCGGCAATGCAGGTCATGCCGGTTGCCTTGGCATAGTACGTTGCTTTTAAACGCGCGTTGGCGGCAAAAGTACGCCCGTTTTCTTCCGGCGCTTCAATGCCGGGCCACTCGGCAAGGTAATGCAGTTCAACCTCCATATCTTTTAACATTTCCTTAAATTCTTCCAGTTTGCCCGGGTTGCTTGTAGCTATTACAATTTCTTTCACTTTATAAACTCCAATCTTCCGTTAAATTGTTTCCACAACGCCCGTATCGGGGTGCTGCAATAAAATATATTTATATTCACAGCTTTGTTTGGCGCGCAGTGCGTCATCATAAGCCGCTTTTTTACAGTTTTCACAGGTATCGCGCAAAAGACATACCACATAAGCGCTCTGGTCGCCGTAACGGGTGCCGCGCGCATTAGTGGCAACAGTTATATAACCGCTGCAGTTTTTGCAGTAGTGCGCAGTTTCCAGCTGCTCCTCGCGGATGCCTTCTTCGTCATAATAAATTCCCTTGCGCCTCTGCCATTTTCCGCCGCATTTATCAAGCAGCATTCTGCCAACTTCCCTGCGGGTACGCCAGATGTTGCCTACCTGCTCAATGAGCTGCTCCACGCGCGTCATGCAGCGCGGGTCAGGCCTGCGCAGGGCGCTGATGTCCGGCTCAATAACCTTGCTGTAATCCATTTCTGCCATGGCAAGAATTATGCCGGTATTAACATAGGGCAGCGCCGCTTCGATAGAATAGCCGCCTTCCAAAACGGCAATATCCGCCTTTAACTTATTTGCCAGTGCCGCATAGCCGTGTGCCGTAACGCTCATGGAAGCGAGCGGGTCGCTGAAATGGTTATCCTGCCCGGCAGAATTAATGATGAGTTCCGGTTCAAAATCGTCAAGTATCGGTTTTATCAGCCCGTCAAACAGGCGGTGTATTTCCTTATCGCCGCTGCCGGGTAAAAGCGGCAGGTTGATGTTATAGCCCCACGCCGCCGGGCTGCCTGCTTCATCCGGAAAGCCCGTGCCCGGGTACAGCGTGCGCCCGTCCTGATGGAACGAAATATAAAGCACGTTGGGGTCGTGGTAAAAAATATCCTGGCTGCCGTCGCCGTGGTGTACGTCCGTATCGACAACGGCAATTTTTTTAATGCCGTAGATGCTCCGCAAATATTCAACCATTACGGCTTCAATATTAATGGTGCAAAAACCGCGGATGCCATGCACTATACGCATAGCGTGGTGTCCCGGCGGGCGTACAAGCGCAAATGCGCGCTTAACTTCGCCGCTCATTACAGCATCGGCCGCCGTCATGCACCCTCCGGCGGAGGCAAGATGTGCAGGCGTAATCAGTTTGGCTATTGAAGGCACACCGACATGGGCGCGCTGCAAATCGTTAATTTCCGCCATGCGCAGGCGGTATTCGCGTATTTCCGGACGGTCAAACAGCCCTTCTTCCGTCAGCTGGTCGCGCGTATATAACAGCCTTTCCTGGCGCTCCGGGTGCCCGGGGCTGATCATCCAGTCAAAAGCTGGGAAAAATATCAGTCCTAAATTTGCCTGTTTCAAAATGCCACCTCCCTGCCGGTAATTTTATACAAAATGCCGGGTTTAAGCTGCATGCGCAGGTAAATAATTTCGCCGGTATCGTAATAACCATGCACCGTGCGGAAATATTCGCGGCTGATAACTTCGGTTTCGCTGCTTTCCATCTGCCAGCCGCCTGCTTTTTCGTGCAGCCAGGCACTTAAAATTTCTTCTGCCGCCTGCATGTTAAAGCGTTTGGGCAGGCGTTCCCGTTTACCGCTTTCCGGAATTAAATAATAACCTTCGGTTGTATCGGCGCGCAGGCTTGCTGCCACTGTCGGCCGTGCCAGTGCCGCACCGATGGCGTTTGCCACCATGCCGCCTGGCGGAATTACAACCGGCAGCCCCATGCGCCTGCCAAGAGCGTGAATAAGCCCCGGCGCACCGCCGCCGACGCCTACAAGCTGCTGCGGTACAAAATCGCTGCCGCTTAAAACATCGCTTACCGTGTAAACAGGTTGAATGCTCCACTCGTGCAGCATATCTTTAATGGCGTTTTCAATAACGTCCAGTGCCGCGTCCAAAACAGCCTGCGCCGCCATCTCAGGCGATTCACCTTCGTGGCACAATGCGCCCAAAGCCTTAAAGGATGCACCGGCATCGCCAAACGAAGCAAGCCCCAGCACAATCAGCGCGTCAGCCAAAGTTGCCGCCGTGCCGCCTAACGCTGCCGCACGCCCGGCACGTTCCGGCCCAACCTTAAAGCCCTGCGGCAGTTTGGTTATGGCGCTGTCGCCGCCAATGCCCACGCTGCGCATATGGAAAGAACGCACCGCTGTCGGGTATTTGCCAATCATTGCGCCTTTTTTCGCCAAAAGCGGCTCGCCGTTATCCCAAAAGGCAATATCGGTTGTAGTGCCGCCAACATCAAGCGAAATACACTTGCCCTCCGGCGCCGCGCTGAGCGCTTCAATGCCCAGCACGCTTGCCGCCGGGCCCGTAAATACCGCTTCAACAGGCTGTTTAAGCGCCGCCTCCAAAGGCAGCGTGCCGCCGTCGGCCTTTAAAATCTGCACCGGCGCGGTAATATTGCGCTCCTTCAGCGCCCATTCCACCTGCTTGCCGAAAGCTTCAAAGGTTTTATCCACTGCCGCCGCAAAATACGCGCTGTTGGTGCGGCGTATAAAATTCAGCTCGCCGCTGAGTTCCGAACCTAAAAACACTTTTTTATAACCGCTCTTTTTTAATTCGTGCGCCAGCACATATTCGTTTTCAGGGTTGCGCACAGCAAATTTGCCGCTTACCGCCGCGGCCTGCACGCCGGAAGGTTTATCCAAAAGCCCGTAGTGTTTGTTAAACTCGGTGCGTGCCGCAATTTTGCCGCGGTGGTCAACATAGCCGCTTACCAGATACGGCTCTACCGGAAAACACCCCTTCACGTTCATGCCGGGGCCGGTCATTACTGCCAGAAACACAGGCTGCGTTTTGCCTTCCGTAAGCGCATTAGTAACAATGGTGCTGCTTATAACCACACGTTCAATCTTTGCCGCGTCCGCGCCGTCCATAACAGCATCCAGCGCCGCCAGTATGCCGCGCAGCACCTCTTCGTGCGTTGTAGGGCGCTTGGCCTGCGCATGCACAGCACCGTTATCTACCAAAACTGCATCCGTAAAAGTACCGCCAACATCTATACCTAAAAGCATAATCTCACCTCTTTCCGTAAGACTCAACGTGTAATAATTCAATATGCAGGCAAAAAATACCTGCCTGCTATGAATATTTGCTTTTATTTTTACCGCTTTTCTTATTAAATATTGCTAAAAACCCAATGCCGCATTTCACTGTGTCGTACTTTTATTTTATTGATTATACATAGCCGCACAAATATTAACTACGCACCATAATGCAAATTGTTCACTAAAAACGAACATAATATATAGCTAAAGCATCAAAAAAATTCACCTTTGCTGTCTTGACAAGAGAGTAAAGCTATGCTAACATACAATCAATAAGATTTACTATTTAGTTTATTCACGTATTTGGAAAGGTAAATTACAATGACTGCCTCTAACGACAGTGACCCTCACCGAAAGAACGGTGCTAAAAATTTAAAATTACTTTTTTCAGGCATAACCTGCGTCCTTTAAGGGCTGCAGGCTATGCCTTTTTCTCTGCCAAAAGCGCGTACAGCGCACAAAATAAAATTAAATTTATGAAAGGAGTGATGAATCCTTTATGGATTATCACAGTAAAAACACCCACGCACAAAATTTAGAACAAGTTTACCACACCTTGCAAGGTTCTGCTGAAGGGCTTAGCGATGTGCAGGCAGCAGAACGCCTGAAACAGTACGGTTACAACGAGCTTAAAACCAAGCCGCCAAAAGCTATTACGGCGATGCTTAAAGAACAAATTACCGACCCGATGGTATTGATTCTTGTCGCCGCCGCAGGATTATCATTTTTACTTGGCGAAACAATTGAAGCGGCAGTAATTTTTACTATCGTTATAGTTAATGCTTTTATTGGTATTGTACAGGAGAAAAAGGCACAATCCGCACTTGAAGCGCTGCGCGGCATATCAGCATCCACAGCGCGCGTACTGCGCGATGGCGAAGAAAGCGTTATACCGGCAAAAGAAGTCGTACCCGGTGACATTGTGTTTTTAAGAGATGGCGATATGGTTCCCGCCGACCTGCGCCTGATTGACAGCGTTAATTTGCAAATACAGGAAGCTTCTTTGACCGGCGAATCCGTAGCCTCCACGAAAGACGCTGCCGCCATACTTAAAGAAGAGTGCCCTCTTGGCGACCGTATTAATATGGCTTATGCTTCTGGCATTGTAACCTATGGGCGAGCCACTGGTATTGCTGCTGCTACCGGTATGCACACCGAAGTCGGCAGCATTGCCGCATTACTGGACGGACAAGACGAATTTGACACACCGCTGAAACGCAAACTAAATGCCGCCGGTAAAGCATTAACCATAGCGGGCCTTATCGTTTGCGTGCTCATCTTCGCACTTGGCGCATTTTATGACAGACCGCTGGTACCGCAGTTTTTAATTGCCGTTTCGCTTGCTATTTCCATTATCCCGGAAGGCTTGCCCGCAACTGCAACCATCGTAATGGCACTGGGCGTACAACGTATGGCTAAAAAGAACGCACTGGTACGCAAACTCCCCTCCGTTGAAACACTCGGCAGCGCAACCGTAATCTGTACGGATAAAACCGGCACATTAACGCTGAACAAAATGACAGTAACGCAGCTTGCCATGAACGGCGATTTTAACAAACAAACTGCCGTAGAAGCTGATGCCGCAGCTATGAAGCACCCCGAAGTTTACCGCGAACTTATTTTTGCCGCCGCACTTTGTAATGATGCCAGCTTCGACCCTGACCGCAAAGGTGAAATTATCGGCGACCCAACGGAAGGTGCGTTAATTTACCTGGCTCAAAAATTTGGCGTTAACCATGATGATTTAGAGAATAAATACCCTCGCTTATTTGAACAACCGTTTGACTCCGCACGCAAACGCATGACAACGGTACATAACATCAATGGGCAGCTTACCGCTTATACCAAAGGCGCTGTAGATGAAATGCTTCCGCTGTGTACGCATATTTTAACGGCACAGGGTGTACGCACAATTACAAATAAAGACAAAGAAGCTATACTTGCGCTTGCCACTAAAATGTCGCAGCAGGCTTTGCGTGTGCTTGGTTTTGCCAGTAAAACGCTTACTGCCGTACCGCAAAACAGCAGTGAAAATCTTGAACACACTTTAACCTTTACCGGCATTGCCGGTATGATAGACCCGCCGCGTAAAGAAGTTGCCGCCGCCGTACGTACCTGCCGCGAAGCCGGTATCCGCACAATAATGATTACAGGTGACCACGAAATAACGGCGGCTGCCATTGCCCAAGAACTCGGGATCTGTCACAGTGGTAATGAAATTATCAGCGGTAGCAGGCTTAATGCCATGACCGATGCTGAACTTGACCTTGCAGTAAAAAAAGCTGCTGTTTTTGCGCGCGTATCCCCTACCGATAAACTGCGCATTATTCAAGCGTTAAAACGCAACGGCGAAATTACCGCCATGACCGGTGACGGCGTTAACGACTCCCCGGCTTTAAAAGCTGCCGACATTGGCGTTGCCATGGGCATTACCGGTACTGACGTTGCTAAAACTTCTTCGGATATGATACTTTTAGACGACAGCTTTACCACTATTGCTTATGCAATTAAAGAAGGCCGCCGCGTATACCGCAACCTACAAAAAGTAATTCAGTTTTTACTGGCAGGCAACATTGCCGAAATTACAACGCTGTTTATTGCCACTCTTTTTAACTGGAACGCTCCGCTTTTAGCAGTACACATTTTATGGGTTAACCTTGCCACAGCCACGCTGCCTGCGCTTGCATTAGGCGTAGACCCGGCAAGCAAAAATATAATGAAGCATAAACCTGTAAAAAGCGGCACACTGTTTGAAAAAGACTTGCTGACCCGCGTTGCTGTACAAGGTATTTTTGTGGCTATCCTTACATTAACGGCTTACCATATCGGCAGCAGCACGTTAAGCCACGCCGTCGGTCAAACCATGGCGTTTTGCGTACTTGCGTTTTCGCAGTTATTGCGTGCTTTAAACCAACGCTCTAACACTGAATATATCTGGGTACGTGCCGAAGGGCATAACCCTTGGCTGTGGCTGAGCTTTACTGCCAGCGTTGCATTGATGGCTGCCATTTTACTAATACCTGTCTTGCAGCAAGCGTTTAAACTTACCGATTTAAGCTGCGATATGTGGTTTGTTGTTTTTGCGCTCTCCCTGCTTTCGATAGTACAGATTGAAGTTTGTAAACTTATCGCCAAGATTTTAAAACGTGCAGTTTAATACTAATTTAATCTGTATGTGTTATTATAAAAATAAAAACAAGGCGCAGCCGGAAAGGAGGAAAGGATGATGGCTTACCTGGCAGAACTTGACACACGCCTTTTGCTTTACATACAGGACGCCCTGCGTTATGAACCGCTGCACAGCTTCTGGCGAGGCATCAGCTTTTTGGGCGATTTGGGCTGGTTTTGGATTTTTACCGGCATTCTTCTTGCGCTTAATTCCAAAACGCGCACCGCAGGCATAACAGCCATTGCCGCACTTGTGTTAAGCACGTTTATCAGCAATGTTATTTTAAAAAACGCCGTTATGCGCC
>ERZ791744.1093-NODE-1093-length-19631-cov-2.827646_pt1 | contig 19631 bp, 13 predicted proteins | sample MGYA00510039_ERZ791744 | MGnify/ENA primary metagenome ERZ791744 (study PRJEB30046, sample SAMN00791969) | human gut metagenome | study: EMG produced TPA metagenomics assembly of the A metagenome-wide association study of gut microbiota in type 2... | reverse complement strand
AGACAGACGAGGAAATGAAACTGAAATCCACTTATGAAGGATGGAATTTCCAGACCGTATGGACGATAAGGGAAGGCGTCTCTTATCCTGAACTCAGATGTTTCCAGTAAAAATCCCTAAAGTCTGAAAAGGGTTTGGAATAACCTTGCATTAAACAGATACACCATTGCTATTTGTTTCAGACAAATAAGTATGTCTTACAAATAACAATGGTGTATCCGTATGCAATAGATAGTTGTACTCCAGCGATCATAATGCATATTACATTCCGATATATTGCCGTTTGATGAAATATTCTTAACTTTGCCGTGTTGATAATATATGGCAATGAAAAAGGAAAAAATCTGCGGAGAAAGCCGCGAAGGAATGGTGATACGCAACACCGGCAGCAGTTATATCGTAAGACTCGACAGCTCCGGAGATGAAGTCAACTGCCGTGTAAAAGGCAATTTCCGTATCAAGGGAATACGCACCACCAATCCGGTTGCCGTAGGCGACCGCGTCACAGTGACAAAAGCGGCAGACGATGCCGATTATATCACCGCCATCACTCCGCGACGGAACTACATAATACGTAGAGCCTCCAATCTCTCCAAGGAATCCCATATTCTGGCCGCCAACCTCGATCTGGCGGCATTGGTGGTCTCTCTACGCGAGCCTTCCACCCCGACCACATTCATCGACCGTTTTCTCGCCACAGCGGAGGCTTATAATGTGCCGGCAATGCTGATCCTTAACAAAAGCGATATATGGGATGATGACGACCGGGAACTGGCCGAAGGCATGAAATATCTTTATGAATCCATAGGTTACTCCGTGGCGGAAGTATCTGCAAAAACAGGTGAGGGCATCGACAGACTTAAAGAAATACTGAAAGAGAAAGTGACGCTTCTCGCCGGCAACAGCGGTGTCGGCAAATCCTCGCTTATAAACGCGCTCGTGCCTGGCGCCGACCTGAAAACCGGCAAGATCTCCGACATACACCATCAGGGCATGCACACCACCACATTCTCGGAAATGGTGACACTCCCCGAAGGTGGAGAACTTATCGATGTGCCGGGCATAAGGGGTTTCGGCACCATAGATTTCGAACCTGCGGAAGTATCACACTATTTTCCCGAAATATTCCGCTACGGACAGGAATGCCGCTACGGCGACTGCAAACATATCGGCGAACCGGGTTGCGCCGTCATCCCGGCAGTTGAAAACCATCTGATAGCCGAAAGCCGCTTCGCCTCATATCTCTCGATACTCGACGAGATCGAAAATCCTGAAAAATACAGGAAACCGTTCTGACCGAAGGAAACCAAACTGAAAATACAATTGTTAGACAGATGAATTCTCATTGCAGCGTTCATCTGTTTTTTATTTATTAGCAACCACAACTTTGAAAAACACAAATATACTGTAAGCTATGTCATGGTTCGTTGAAACATTCCGCACCTATCCTTCCATCCCTATTTTTCTGACCATAGGGCTGGGATTTCTGATAGGAAAGCTGAAGTACAAAACATTCTCTCTCGGCACGGTCACCTCCGTGCTTCTTGTCGGTGTGTTGGTCGGACAAATGAACATCCCGATCGGCGCACCTCTGAAATCCCTGTTTTTCCTGTTGTTCCTTTTTGCGATAGGTTACAAATGCGGACCGCAGTTCGCCTCCGCACTTAAAGGGCAAGGGATAAAACAAGTCATATTCGCCTGTGTGGTCTGCGTGCTTTGTCTCGCGGTCACGTGGGGATGTGCGAAAATAATGAACTATAATGCCGCCATCGCCACAGGCCTCTTCTCCGGCGCCCAGACAATTTCAGCCGTGATCGGCATCGGGACGGACACGATCGGGACTCTCGACATGTCGCCCGAACAGAAAAAGGCATGGATAGATCTTATTCCGGTATGTTACGCAGTGACATATGTGTTCGGGACCATCGGCTCGGCATGGATTTTAGGCAACCTCGGCCCCGCCATGCTGGGAGGTCTGAAAAAAGTACGCCAGCAGACAAAAGAACTGGAAGAACAGCTCAACCATTCCGACACATCGGACGATCCGGCATTTATCAACGGCAACCGTCCTATAGCTTTCCGCGCATATAAAGTATCGGCCGATCACTTCTCGACGCCTCAGACTGTCACGCAGATAGAGGATCATTTCAAAAATCTCGGCAAAAGGCTGTTTGTAGAACGGGTCCGCAATGAGGACGGTACAATCGCCGAAGTCAGTCCCGATCTTACAGTCAGACTCGGAGACGAAATAGTTCTCAGCGGCCGTCATGAATTCATTATTCAGGATGAAAGCTGGATCGGTCCGGAAATCGACGATGCGAAACTGCTGTCATTTCCTGTGGAGAAAACCAAGGTAATGGTCATGAAAAAGACGGCAGGAATGACGGTGGACCAGCTGCGTGCCAAACCATTCATGTACGGTGTCATGATACAGTCCATCACTCGTCAGGGGGGCATTGACATCCCCGTGCTCGCCCAGACAAAACTGATGCAGGGCGACATGCTGACCATCGAGGGCCTTCCGCAGGAAGTCAGACTCGCGGCACGGGCTATTGGAAACGAGGAACATCCCACCACTGTCACAGACATGGTATTCGTATCGCTTGCGATCGTTATCGGAGCGATTGTCGGAGCGCTCACACTTAAAATCGGGAAAGTGCCTGTCAGTCTTTCGACAAGCGGCGGAGCGCTGATCGCCGGACTATTCTTCGGGTGGCTGCGCACCAAACGTCCTTCCGTCGGTATTATCCCGGACTCTTCGTTATGGCTGATGAACAATCTCGGTCTGAATATGTTTATTGCTGTGATCGGTATCCAGAGCGGTCCGACATTCATATCCGGCATCAAGGAAGTCGGAGTGATGCTTTTCGTGATGGGTATTGTCGCCACCTCGCTGCCACTGCTCGTATCCATATTTCTTGGAGCAAAGGTCTTCAAGTTCCATCCCGCCATGAACCTCGGCTGTTGCGCCGGTGCCCGTACCACCACCGCCTCGCTCGGTGCCATCACGTCAGCGCTCAACAGCTCGCTTCCCGCCATGGGGTATACCGTCACATACGCCATCGGCAACACACTGTTGATTCTGATGGGAGTGGCCATGGTGCTTATGTTCGTATGACCCCGACGGCGTGCACGATCTTTATAAAATATTGTATAACATCTCTTATTGTATAACATCTCTGAAAATTATAGAATAATATGGAAAACACACCTAAGAATCCTGAAAATCCCGCTTTCGAGAAAGCTCTCGAAAACATAAGTCCGTTTGAGATAAAGAACACCCTTATAAATCTTGCGGAAAAAGACTCACAGCGCAGCACAGCCGCATTACTCAACGCCGGACGAGGAAATCCGAACTGGCTTCTCTCCTATCCGCGCAAGGCGTACTTCCTTCTCGGAGAATTCGCCATGTCGGAAGCAGACCGGGTGGCCTATGACGAGTCGATAGGCATTGTGGCATCTCCGACCGAAGTCGGTATGGCCGCACGTTTCCTGTCGTTTATCGACGACCACAAGGATGAGATCGGGGCGAAAGTGCTTAAACATTTCTATACACATATGACAGAGGAACTCGGTGCCGTTCCCGACGAACTCGTATTCGAGCTGGTAGACGGTATCCTCGGAGACCATTACCCCACTCCTCCGCGTATTCTAAAATATGTGGAACTGATCACCCGCGAATATCTGCGTCAGGCCATGGGAGGCGGAGACGACAAAAGTGTCTACGACCTGTTTGCCACAGAAGGAAGTACAGCCGGAATGTGCTATGCGTTCGATTCTCTCAAACAGAATTTCCTTATGGAACCGGGCGACAAGATCGCACTCTTCACCCCCTGCTTCACCCCATATCTCGAGATTCCGAAGCTCGCCGAGTTCGGACTGGAGGTAGTGACCGTAAGCGCCAATAAGGTGGAACGCGACGGATATCACGACTGGCAATATCCCAAAGAGGAGATAGACAAACTTCGCGATCCGTCGGTCAAAGCCGTATGCATCACCAATCCGTCAAACCCCCCGAGCGTATGCTTCTCTCAAGAAGTACTCGACATGCTGGTCGACGTGGTAAAGAAAGACAATCCCCAGCTGATGATCATCACCGACGATGTCTACGGCACTTTTATCGAAGGATTCCGTTCGCTGATGTATGTTCTGCCTTACAATACCCTCTGTCTCTATTCATTCTCTAAATATTTCGGTGCCACAGGGTGGCGTGTAGCGGCCATGGCCCTCAGAAGTGACAAAAATGTCTTTGACGACCGTATCGCCGCTCTCCCGCACGAGAAAAAGGAGAAGCTTGCGAAACGCTATGAGAGTCTGACTCTTGATCCTGACAAGCTTAAATTCATAGACCGTCTTGTGGCGGACAGCCGTCTTGTCGGCCTGAACCACACTGCGGGTCTGTCTACACCCCAGCAGATACAGATGGCTCTCTTCTCCGCATTCGCATATCTTCACAAAGATGAACTTCAGCCGAAACTTATAGGAATGATACATGACCGTCTTGACAATCTATGGAGCTCGACCGGATTCAAACTTCTTCCCGATCCCAACCGTGCCGGATATTACAGCGAGATAGACCTGATGGTATGGGCAAAGAAAATCTATGGAATCGATTTCGCCGAATATCTCAACCAAAACTACGAACCGCTCGACTTTGTGATACGACTCGCCGACGAGACAGCAATAGTATTGCTCAACGGAGACGGATTCGACGGACCGAAGTGGTCTGTGCGCGCCTCCCTCGCAAACCTCAATATGGACGCTTATCTTAAGATAGGAGTTGCCATCAGGAAGATTCTCGATCAGTATCACGATGAATATCTCAAGAAACAAAAATAATTATTTTGCTTTGAAATATTTTGCAATATAAAATATAATTGTTAATTTTGCAGCAAACAAACACCCGATGAATAATAAAGCAAACATATTGTCATATATTACAACACATCATGTCTCTGCGGACGCGCAGGGTATGATGATGTCTATGATGATGTGCAGCCGACAACGCCGGGTGTAGGTCAGTCAACGCACAATTATCAACCAAAACATACAGCCGGCTTCAAATGAAGCCGGCTTTTTTGTTTTTAAACATCTCTACACACTTATGGACTACAGCAAACTGAAATTCGAGACAAGACAGATCCACGCAGGCCTCAATCATGACGAGAGCATCGGATCAAGAGGAATCGCCATATACCCGACGGCCGCATACCGGTTCAAGACATGCGACTATGCGGCAAACCTTTTTGAGCTCTCCGAACCCGGAAATATATACACCCGCCTTCAGAATCCCACCACATCAGCCTATGAGGAACGCATCGCAGCTTTATACGGCGGTGTCGGCGCGATGGCCGTGTCATCGGGAATGGCAGGAATACTTGTCACTCTGACGACGCTTGCCTCGGCAGGTGACAATATCGTCGCGTCCAAATATCTCTATGGAGGCACTTACAACCAATTCCGTCACACACTTTCACGCCTCGGAATCGAAGTGAGGATCGCATCGGGAGATGATCCGGAAGACATAAAAGTTCTGATCGACGGAAATACCAAAGCCGTTTTCGCCGAAAGCATGGGAAATCCCACTTGTGCCGTTCCCGACCTGGAACGTCTTGCCGGCATAGCCCATGAGGCCGGAATTCCTTTAATCGTCGACAACACATTCGGCGCGGGAGGATATCTGTGTAATCCTTTCGAATGGGGCGCCGACATCATAGTCGATTCTGCGACAAAATGGATCAACGGTCACGGCACGGCAATGGGCGGAATCATTGTTGACAGCGGAAATTTCCCATGGAACAACGGCAGATTTACCAATATCGACGGTCCTTCGGAAGGATATCATGGATTAAATCTGTATGAAGCGTTCGGAAAAGCGGCGTTTATCGTAAAATGCCGTGTCGACGGACAGAGAGACCTCGGGACATGCCCCTCAGCTTTTGACAGCTATCTGATGCTGCTCGGCCTCGAGACATTGGCGCTACGCGTGCGTCATCAGATCGATGCCACCCGCAGATTGGCAGAATTCCTGCGCGAGAGCCCTTATGTGAAGCGAGTGAGCTATGTAGGCTTCAGTGACCATCCTTCATATAAGAATGCGCAACGTTATTTCCGTTCAGGCGCGTCAGGCGTGCTCAATGTGGAGCTTAAAGGAAATCTTGACTCGACTGTACGTTTTGTCGAGGCGCTTGAACTTGCAGCCCATATGACGATGATCGGAGACTCTATAACAGTAGTGACCCACCCGGCCTCGACCACACACCGCCAACTCTCCGACTCCGATCTTAAGGCGGCCGGCGTGACTCCCACACTTCTCCGCATATCGCCGGGACTCGAAGATATAGAGGATATAATAGCCGACTTCCGCCAGGCATTTGAAAAGACAGGACTACAGATCGACTGAACCACCAGGAAATGACAAGATATTACCACCATAATTCCCCATTCCGGCTTGAATCAGGAGAAACGCTCGAACACCTCGACATAGCCTATCATACTTTCGGACAGCTCGCTGAAGACGGTTCAAATGTCGTATGGGTATGTCATGCCCTCACCGCCAACAGCGACGTCGCCGACTGGTGGCCCCACACGGTGGAACCAGGAAGATTTCTTGATCCCGACAAATGGTTTGTCGTATGCGCCAATATAATAGGATCCCACTACGGCACGACCGGGCCTCTGTCGGAAAATCCAGCCACAGGAGAACCTTATTACGGCGCTTTTCCTCTGGTGACAATACGCGACATGGCACACGCGCACGCACTGCTTGCCGATCATCTCGGCATCGGACATATTCATGCACTTGTCGGAAGCTCCGTGGGAGGATTTCAGGCACTCGAATGGATCGCGGAAGAACCTGACAGATTCGATAATCTGATTCTCATAGCGACGGACGCCAAAGCCTCGCCATGGACTATAGCCATCGACGAGACACAGCGCATGGCGATATTCGCGGACAAGACCTACGGGACTCCCGATCCTTCGGCCGGAATGACCGGACTGGCAGCCGCACGCGCGATCGGGCTGCTCACCTACCGGGGAGGAAGCGGATACAACGCTTCCCAGCAGGACAAGCCATACGAGATTGTAGGCGCACCGCACCGTGCATGTTCATACCAGCGCTACCAGGGAGAAAAACTCTGTGGCCGCTTCAATGCATACTCCTATGTCTCTATTCTCAATTCTTTCGACACGCACGACATCGGACGCGGACGCGGCGGAATAGCGGCCGCCCTCTCGAGCATCAAGGCAAGAACCATCGTGACCGGAATAACATCCGACATTATTTTCACCCCCGCCGAGATGCGTGAACTTGCCGCTATGATTCCGGGCGCGCGCTACGAAGAGATAGACTCCCGGTTCGGACATGACGGTTTTCTGGTGGAATATGAACAGCTAAATGATATCCTTTATCCCTTTATAAACTCAAAGAAATGAAACAGACAATCAGAATAGGACTTTTCGGTTTCGGCACAGTAGGCACAAGTGTCTATCAGGTCATTGCAAAAGCCAAGAACGCACATGCGGTCATAAGCCGCATATGTGTGCGTGACATAAAAAAGTCCAGGTCCATCTCTCTTCCTGAAAAGATACTGACCGACAAGGCCGAGGACATATTCAACGATCCTCAGATCAATCTAATAGTCGAAGTGGTGGACAATGCGGAGGCTTCATACCGGATCGTCACCGAAGCTCTGCGACGAGGCATTCCGGTCGTATCGGGTTCCAAGGCGATGATTGCCTCTCACCTGCCAGAACTGATAGAACTGCAGGACAGATACGGCACCGCGCTTCTGTATGACGCGTCATCGTGCGGCTCGATACCGGTGATCCGCAATCTGGAGGAGTACTACGACAATGATCTGCTACTGGAGGTGAAAGGGATACTCAACGGATCGTCCAACTATATTTTGTCGCGTGTCTTCGACCATAACGAGGACTATACCGTGGCTTTGCGCAAAGCGCAGGAATACGGTTTCGCCGAAAGCGACCCGACATTCGACATCAGCGGCATAGACGCGCTCTACAAGCTTATCATCATAACCGTGCATGCCCTTGGAGTCTACGTATCGCCCGACAGGATTTTCACCTACGGTATCTCGACAATTCATGACGCCGATATCCGCTATGCACGAGAGAAGAGAGTCAAGATAAAACTTGTCGCACAGGTCGTCAAAGTGAATGAATCGGAATTCACCATGTTTGTCATGCCCGAATTCGTCACACCGTCCAAATACATCTACAGTGTCGACAACGAATATAACGGTGTCGTGATCCGCGGGGAATGCTACGACAGGCAGTTCATGTTCGGCAAGGGAGCCGGAGGTTTTCCGACGGCATCATCCATCCTCAGCGACGTGATGGCAAGAAGACACGGATACCGTTACGAATACAAAAAGATGAGCTATATTGACACTCCGGTCTATACGACCGATGTAACCCTCCGCGTATATATCCATTATAAAGAGAGGGATATACCATCTCTCATCGCTTTCTCGAAGATACACGAACAGTATCTCTCCGAAGAAGGCAACTACATCATCGGGGATATCCTGCTGGCCGACCTTATCAAGACGCGGAAGTCGCTCGAAGCGGCAGACGTGTTCATAGCCAACATACCTCTCTTTTTCGCCGACCGAGACAACTGACAGTCCCACATACAGTTCAAAAGAGAGAAGAGCCTGAATCTGCGATCCGGCTCTTCTCTCTTTATATTATGACTTATTATATTATGACCTTGAGGCACGTTTGCGCTCATTTTCGTCAAGTATTATCTTGCGAAGGCGCAAATGATTGGGAGTCACCTCGACATACTCGTCCTCCTTGATATATTCAAGAGCTTCCTCAAGAGAGAAGACCACGGGAGGAACAATACGGGCCTTGTCATCAGCACCTGAAGCGCGCATGTTGGTAAGTTTCTTGGACTTGGTGACATTCACCGGTATATCGCGGTCTTTGGCGTTCTCGCCCACTACCTGTCCGACATATACTTCTTCCTGCGGGAATATGAAGAAGCGTCCCCGGTCCTGAAGCTTGTCGATGGCATAGGCATAGGCCGTTCCACCCTCCATAGCGATCAGAGATCCGTTGGTACGGCGCTCTATGTCTCCTTTCCAAGGCTGATATTCCAGGAAACGGTGAGCCATGATCGCCTCGCCGGCTGTGGCGGTCAGTATATTGTTGCGCAATCCTATTATACCGCGCGACGGGATCTGGAATTCGATATCGATACGGTCATTGCGTGTCTCCATGGAAAGAATGTCTCCTTTGCGGCGAGTCACCATATCGATAACTTTAGAACTGTATTCTTCAGGTACATTTATGCTCAGCGCCTCCACAGGCTCGCATTTCACACCGTCGATCTCCTTGATGATTACCTGCGGCTGTCCTACCTGAAGTTCATAACCCTCACGGCGCATTGTCTCTATAAGGATTGAGAGATGGAGCACACCACGGCCATACACACGCCACATATCCTCTCGTTCCCCTTTTTCGACTCTCAGAGCGAGATCCTTGTCAAGCTCACGGTCAAGACGCTCCTGAATATGACGGGAAGTGACGTATTTGCCGTCTTTACCAAAAAAAGGACTGTCATTGATTGTGAAAGTCATCGACATTGTCGGCTCGTCTATGGCTATGCGCGGAAGCGGATCAGGACGGTCGTATACAGTTATCGTATCTCCGATCTCGAAATTGTCAAGACCGACGATAGCACAGATATCACCACTGCCCACTTCCTGTGTCTTTTTACGGCCCATACCCTCGAACGTGTGGAGCTCCTTGATTTTCTGCTTCGTCACCGAACCGTCTTTCTTGCAGAGTCCGATCTCCATGCCTTCGCGCAGAGTGCCGCGATGCACACGGCCCACGGCTATACGGCCCACATAGTTGCTGTAGTCGAGACTTGTTATGAGCATCTGCGGATCACCCTCGATTCGTCTCGGTGCCGGTATATAATCTATGATGGCGTCAAGGACCGCCGTAATATTGTCCGTGGGTTTTCTCCAGTCGGTGCTCATCCAGTTCTGCTTGGCAGAACCATAGATTGTCGGGAAGTCGAGCTGATCTTCTGTTGCGTCAAGGTTGAACATAAGATCAAAAACCATCTCGTTCACCTCGTCGGGACGACAGTTCGGCTTGTCAACCTTGTTGATGACCACCACCGGCTTGAGTCCCATCCTGATAGCCTTCTGCAGGACAAAACGGGTCTGGGGCATAGGGCCTTCAAAAGCGTCGACGAGCAGGAGACAGCCGTCGGCCATGTTGAGCACACGCTCCACCTCACCGCCGAAATCGGCGTGACCAGGAGTATCGATGATATTTATCTTTGTATCTTTGTAATTGATCGAGACGTTCTTGGAGAGAATCGTTATGCCGCGCTCACGCTCAAGGTCGTTGTTGTCGAGTATGAGTTCGCCTGTAGTCTGATTGTCACGGAATAGGTGACCGGCGAGCAGCATCTTGTCCACAAGTGTGGTTTTGCCATGGTCCACGTGGGCGATAATGGCGATGTTGCGAATGTTTTGCATTATTTCTGCGTTTGCTTCTGTTGCTTTGAATTGCAAAATTACAAAAAATATGTTATATAGCAGCAATTTCCTTACCGGAAAATGAAGCGGGCCCAAACAGCAGGACTATCGGACCGATCTGTTTTTTACAGATATCGACTCTTTAAGAAAATCACGAAAACTTGCAGAATCTGTCTTCTCACCTCTGTCATGATGCCGTTTGCGACTCTTGTTTTTCTTTCGTTTTTTAGTCGTTTTACGTTTTTTTCTCTTTTTCCCTTCACGTATATTGACATCATCTTCATATTCCTCATATTCTCCAGGGATGGAATCAAAAGAATATACCGCCACGGGATCCTGTACCGAATCTACAGAGGATGCAGCGACATCTCCGCTGCATCCGCGCAATATGAAAGCAGACGCGACAAATCCGAACGATACCGCCGCAAGAGCAGCAGCTCCGAGTCTTTCTTTCGTGCTCAATTTCTTCATGACAAGACAACTTCAGGCCGCGACATATGTCAGAAAGGATAACCTATGGCAAGGTGAAAGGCGAATGCGTCTTTGAAAGGAATATTGAAATATCCCTTGTGGCCCGTGTCATAAGGAGCATGCAGGCCATAGCCGAGGTCGCCGCGGATCACCATCATGCCGATGTCGACACGCAGACCGACTCCCGTTCCCAGCGCTATGTCGCGCAGGAACGTACTACGCTTGAGAAGACCGCCGGGACGCATCGGATCATCTTTCAGAAGCCAGATATTACCGGCATCTATAAAGGCCGCGCCATGCAGCACACTGACGATGGGGAACCTGTATTCCGTGTTAAGTTCAAGCTTGAAGGTACCGGTCTGGTCAAAATATCCGTTTTTGTCCGATTCCGGCGCACGATAACTCCCCGGGCCGATTGATCTGACCGTAAAAGCTCTTATGGAGTTGGCGCCCCCGATATAAAACTGCTCGGAATAAGGGACCGTGGTCGAGTTGCCATAGGAATGTTCAGCACCGATCAGCACACGGGAGACAAGCCATTGGTCGGAACCTCTCACAAGCCTTCGCGAATAGACGAGCTGCGCCTGTCCCTTGATAAACTGAGAGAAGGGCATGCCGAACAGAGTCTTTCTGTCTTTCACACCGCACATACGCCATAACGCCCAGAATACATTTCCGGCTTCCTTGACAGTAGCCGAGAAATTAAATCCGTTTATTCTTTCTCGTTCAAGCCATTTGTCATAATTGTAAGTATAGCTCATCTCGGGAATGAACTGACTTTCAAAACTGAGGGCCACGGCCGGATTCTCGGCCATTATAGAGTCAAAATCATGAGTGGTGCGCAACAGTTTGGTATATGAAAGTTTGAATGGAGTGAACTGATTGGTCACCCGCCGGTTGTAATTCCATTCATATGTTATGCCCGCGCCGACTTCGGCCATACGGAAATAATGAGGCCGGTTCAGGATGTTGCCGCTGAGAGAGATTGTCGTCCAGTTGAGATCGCGGTTGGTGCGACGCACGAATTTGGGAGCGAGGAGACGAGGGAAAGCGAGCGAGGTGCTAAGCCCGAATTCATAACTGTTGAATACGGATCCGCGGTTTCGTCCTGTCTGCCATTCATAACTTCCCGACAGCTGTATGCTGAAACGTTCGGCGCCGCCGAACATATTATTGTTTGTAAGACCCAATATCAGCCCCGGGCCAAGATAAGAATTTGATTTCGATGTCACATTGGCCTCGATAGTCGCTTCTATCGGACGTTCGAACTGACAGGTTATGTAGACGTCGAGAGTGGGATTTTCCGGATTGGTATCGACCGGGACAGGCTGGATGTGTATGTTGCCGAATATTCCAAGCCGGGACAGACGCGTCTGCGTGCGGTCCATGTCGCGTACGGAGAAATAACGGTTCTTGCGGAATGTGATACATGACGGGATCATATTCTTCCGCAATTTCGACGGTCGGTAGACCACGAGTTCCCCTTTTGAAGTCTGGAGCGTATCGGGAATTCCCATCCGCCGGTTGCTCCGGCGCAATACTGTGGTATGGATATGGCCGGTACGGAATCTCATTTTTGCAATTTCAGGCGTATTCTCCACCATTGCGAGTTTCAATTCAATCCGTTCGGGAGTAATAAGACTGTCGGCAAGAAATTCGATATACTCGGGGCGGAAATAATAATAACCCCGGTTACGCATCGCATTGGCGATACGCACTCGCTCGGCCGCCAGCGAATCGACACAGAACCGTTCGCCCTTGACAAGATAAGTGCTCTTATGAGCCACTGAATCTATAAAACGGTATATACCCGGTTTCGTATCATTGAAAAAAATGATACTGTCCAGCAGATAGGGAGCGCCGGTCTTTATATTATAATCGATATTCGCGATCTTGGGATTCTTTTTAGGAGCCAGCTCATAAGAGACCGATGAATTGAAATACCCGTTGTCGTCAAGAATCGACTTCAACATCTTGATCCGCGTCTCGGGACGGACATCGCTGACAAGCACCGGTTGTGAGACGAGTCTGTCATAAAGCCAGCCTTTGATACCTCGCGCCGAATCATTCCAGTTGTTATATACCCACAATCCGAGAGGAAACGGGTAACGGCGATAGGGTGTAAGCAACGGCAATGCGTTATTGGGCTTGACGTTTACAGATTTGACAAGATCAGATTTAACATCCCCCGGCATTTTCACTCCCTCGGGAGCGTCAACCTTCATATTCAGGCCATTGTACAGGAATTCACCGTCGGGAATTCTTTTTGTAGTGGAGCATGAGGTCATCAGCATCAAGACAATACAAAATGCGGCGACAATCGGAATTTGATATTTAGAGGCTGTATGTTTCATAGTCATTCTGCATTCACAGGTATAGTGTCGGTAGAATCATTTTTGATGACAGCCATGCTGTCGACTGCCGTTTTCTCTTCATGGACCGGCTTTCGGTTCTTGCGACGCCTGAACCGAAAAAGACTCTTGAGGTTTTCAAGACGGCGTTTATAGACAAATCCGGCACCCATCTCCGTTATCTCGCCTTCGAGAATACTCTCATAGCCGATATGCCTGAAAAGACGCACGGACATGTTCATGGTCTGGGTCTGCCTGAGTATATATTCGAAAGCCACGTCGCTGACAAGATTCTGCGCGATCTCGTCATCAGCGGAATCTGTGGAGTAATTGCCTCCTACAAGAATTTTAAAACGGTTGTTAAAAAGAGATTTGGATACCTGATAGCTGTAACTTGTCTCCGTATTCGTGACGCCATTGGTGGTCTTGTCATATTGATTCACGCCAAAAGAAAGATCCACGCCCCGGATATTTTTGGCAGCCCATGAGTTAAGCTGCGACTCAAGAAAACTGTACAGGAAATTGCCGGTAGCGGCGTTTGCTTTTGTGCCCTGCGCCGAATACTGATTGTAAAGCAACAAGTTCATGGCCTGGGTCTGCCGCTGGTCAGCGCTCATGGACTGCAGTTCATTCTGAATTGCAAGATCGTCATTGGTAGACAGATCGAAAGCCACTTTCAGATTCTCGAGTGTATTGGTCGCATGGAGCGTTACAAGGAAGTTTACAAGACGCGAGTTGTTGCCGCTGGTTACATTGGCCTTCACATCGTCAGTCGCGGTGACATTAAGAGTAGGATTCATGATGGATCCGTTCCATGTGATCGTGCTGGAAGGATCAAAATCAAACATCTTCTCGCCTATAACAGGAAGGCTGTAACGGGCATACCCGTTTCCAAGTGTCAGTGTTCCTGTCAATGACATGTCTCCCATATAATTCTGAAAATAGTTGAGATTTGCCGAAGGATCGAGCTCGACCTTGTCCGTACCGTTGTTAGACAACAATACTTCTATGTGCGTTCCGGGAGTAATGACAAGATTGGCATTTATGCGCATGTTCAGCGGTGACTCCACTATTGAATCCGTTTTAATGACTTGTGTGGTGTCGTTGAAGTTTACGAACCGCACCACATCCTGATCCGACTGCGAGGAGAGCTCCGCAGGATCCATATTCAACCGGTATGTGGCATCGGTCGTACCCAGTATATTTACATTTCCGTTTACATCAAGAAGATTCATCGGACCCTTTACGGTTGCTCCGAGATTCAGAAAAACTTTGCCGAAAAGATCATCTTTCGATCGTTTGTCGCTCTTGATGAGCTGAAAATTGCTGGCAGAGGCGGTCAGATCAAAGAGAATATTGGAAAATTTAGCCGCGTCGATAGTCCCCGAAAGTTTAAGAGGATTCTCGTTGGCGCCATAGATATGGAACTCCTTTATATCGATCAGATTGTTTCTCACGGTCAGAGGATCATTGCCGAAGCGGAGTCTTGCACCCGCCATGGGGATATGCGCCGTCACCGAGTCGAGAGCGATCGCGCCGTTAAGTATCGGAGCCGCAAACGATCCGTCCATACGCATGTCTCCATTTATATATCCTCCGAGCACCATTGTATTTCCAAGAAAAGGATTGGCGACTTTAAGGGGGAAACGGGTCAGCGAGACACCGATCGAATCCGGTTTGAGGCCCTCCGGTCCCTGCACCAGATTGGCATAGGCAGCAATGGCGGGATCTCCGTTTATCTTAAGCGCGGCATTGACATCCGTACCGGATTCCAGACCATATCCTGCATCGAGTGCAAGATCGAAATCCCCGACTCTGGTTTTTTCGTAAACAAAGTTTTTCAGGCCCACATTCCCGGCCCCGGTAAACCTGCGGTTGTCATACTCTACGTGAAGGTCTGCATTGAGGTCTCCTTTCATAGGCGGAGCGAGCGCCCACATGCTGAGAAAATCCTCTATGTGGAGATTGTCAATTTTCACATACAGTTCTTCGTTTCCTTTCCCGGTATCCTGCGTGCGTGCAAGAATGCTGCTCTCCGCACTCCGGGCTTCGAGATTTGCTCCTATATGCTTGGTATGAAGATTGAAATCGAGGAAGTTGTCGGAATTGAAGGTCCACGGCAGATATGCGATCGTGGATTTCAAAGGAGTAATATGGGCAGTCACCGTCGAATCCTGCAGAGCCGCGGTCAGACCTATGCGATATCCCTGCTCTCCCTTGATGTTCCACTGATTGAAAAATGCACTCATACGGTTGTTGCCGAAATATCCGTTAAGATTCACCTTGGCGAATTCATCCATAGTCCCTTTCCGGTTTCCGACATGGGCCTTGTAGTCCATAAGGGCGCCACGCTCTTTGAGTCCGAGGGTTATCGTGTCGAGATCCAAAGAAGCGGATGTATAATTCAACACCCCGATGTTGCCGTATAAGATCGAATCCTTGCCGAAACGTGCATAAACCGTATCGACGCCCATGCCCTGAGACTGGAGGAACTGGTCGACGAGGCCGCGCCCGGATGCATTTAAAACAAGATCGAATCTCGGCAGAAGATTGCTGAGACTGTCCACGACAAGATTTTTTTCTTTGATTTGCCTTTCAGCCATGCCTGCGGCGGTCGTGAAAGTCTTTATAAGATTCTCCATTCCCGACTCGGCATTGAACTCAAGTGAAGTCAGCAAAGAGTTCACTTCAAGCGCCGTACTTACAGGATCGGCTTTAACACTCGCTGTCACGCCTTCGGGCAGATGGATATATTGCCCCGGCAGATACCATTCAAGAGCACGCGCCTCGAGATCGATGTCATAGATCCACTTGCCGGGTTGCGCGTTTCCCCGGAGCGCGATGTCGCCCGAACCGTAGCATATGCTGTCCGAAAGGCCGAGCCGCTGCAGATTGACATCCCTGAGAGTGGCGTTTATATCGAATGTATAATCGTCAGGATGTATGGTTCCGGAGCCGCTCATATCGAAATCAAGTCCGGGATTAAGCGAAGAGGCCTGAAGCATAAGATCTCCGGCATTGCTCAGAGTGGCGTCGACATGTATGTCGCGAAGTTCATTATGGTTGTATTCTACTGATGAGATATCCACAGTCGCGTCTGTCACAGCATGGCCACTCAGAGGATTGAATCCATGCCCACGCGCATTTACTGTGGCTGTCACGCGTCCGATACCGGCTGCAGGCACGAAACGCGCCACATCAAGACCGGTTGTCCGGATATCAGCCATATAGTTTTCGGGAGTGAGGGCCACATGGCCTTTTGCAGCCAGATCGCCGGCATCGCTTTTAAGTGTAAAATCGGCACCGTAGCTCAGACCCTTGGCCTCGGCTGTTCCTTTGATGGTGAACGCCGGTATCTTCACATCATCCATGCCGATAAATCTGTCGGCAAGAGCCGGATCGCTAAGACTGCCGTCAAATTCCACCTTAGCCACCATTTTCTTGTAGTCAAGAGGATTTCTGGCGTATCCTTCCGCGTTTATTTTGACCACCCCCGGCATATTGGCGTAAAGACGGTCAATTGTCAGTTCAGACAACGATCCGGCAGCCTCGACCGTGAAGTCAAGAGGTTTGCGTGCCGGAACCATCGACAGCACGGATTTCAGGGCAGGCATGAAAGCCTCCACATCCGGCAGTCCGATACGCCCGCGGGCATTTATATCCATATCTGCCGCAGGATCAAGAGCCATCATGGCGAACGGGACATTGGCAGAGGCATTTACCGTAGAGTATAAAGTACGCAACGACACACCGTCGAGTGACAACCCGATGGAATCAATACCGATAATGCCACGCCCTTCCGCAATCTGAAGACCGCTTCGTTCCCGTGCAGTCAGACGTGTCAGCGGCAATCTTACCGTCGATGATTCGTTATAGAAATTTCTCATTCCGATACCGACCCCGGTGACTTTCAGATAACCGGCATCGAAACCGGGCATTGGCGTGGCGCCTTTAACAGCATAGAGCGCGGAGATAGAATCAACCGCAATGCTGTCGCCCATTATCCTCATCGGAGGGCCCGTTGACGGTTCGGAAGGCGGTGCGGGATGTGTCTTGATATATTCTGCCGTCGGAGTGAGATACGTGATATTGCCACCACCTATCGACGCGAGATTCCACTTCACGACATTCTCCCCAAGATCTACCAGCGCTTTTTTAATGGCCACACGTTTGAGTTCGACATTCATCGTGTCGATGGTCGGAAGCATTGACATCCCGAATGTGAAATTCTCCATTTCGAGATCATTTGCCTTTATCTTGAACGGAGCCGAAGAAGCGGCCGTGTCCTCGGGTGTCGGCTTCTTCTTCCATACATTCATATAAAGAGAAAGATGCCCGTCGCGAAGGCGTGTCCTGTTGAGTATGATTTCCGAAGTCCGGATATTAGCCGAGCTCCTGTCGTCCACTTCCAGCATTCCGGCTCTGACTGTCAGGACCATGGAAGAATCCGGGGCAATCATCCTGTAATAGCCGTCATTAAGACGCAGGGCGTTGAGTCTGACATTAAGCGCAAGCAACGGAAGCAATTTCACATCCGCCACAGCTTCACGAGCCCTGACCATGGTATCGCCTTTTGCCTCCAGCACATATACATCCTGCAAATGGACGTCAAGAGGGAAATACAAACGGAATTTTCCGATACCAATTTTCATGCCGGTGGATTTCTCGACGAGATCCGATGCTATTTTTACCGCAAATTTCTGTACGGGAGGTATATAAAGCAAGACCGGAATAAGCAGTATGACAAGTAATATGACAGACAGTGTCTTGACCGATCGCCGCAGCCACGTCGGACGGATCATATGCTTTTTCTTTCTGACAGGGAGTTCACCAATAGCATCCGATGTCTTATCCACATCAGATGAAACAGTTTCTGGATCGGGCGAGCCTGGTTGTTCTTCCTTCTTATCTTTGTTAAGTTCTTTATTTTCTGCCATCCGGTCTGTCCTTTTGGAAACACAAATTTAACGTTTTTTACAATATTAAACAAAAATATATGAATAATGTTAGCAATGTAAAAAACTTATTACTGTCCGAGATATGTCCACAATAAAATCAGGCGGATTTACCGTTACGGTAAATCCGCCTGAGAAGTCTTTCTATATCCTGTCTTATTTTGCGGCGTGGGGCTGCACGTTGATGAACTTGCGACCCTCTTTACCGGTTGTAAACACAACCACACCGTCGATAAGAGCGAAGAGAGTGTGATCCTTGCCCATACCTACATTGAGACCGGGATGATGCACTGTACCTCTCTGACGTTTGATGATGTTACCGGCCTTGCAGTTCGCACCACCAAAAATTTTCACACCAAGTCGTTTGCTTTCTGATTCGCGGCCGTTCTTAGAACTACCGACACCTTTCTTATGTGCCATTTTCTATTTTGGTTTATGCGGTTACTATTTTCTTGATCATTACCTTAGTGAACTGCTGACGGTGACCGTTCAGACGACGGTAACCTTTACGGCGTTTCTTCTTGAAGACAATAACTTTGTCGCCCTTTACGAGGGGAAGAAGAACTTCACATTCAACTTTAGCGCCTTCAACGGCAGGCACACCGACTTTAACGTCGCCGTCGGCATCGAGAAGAAGCACTTTGTCGAACGACACAGAGTCGCCCTCCTTCACTTCGTCGCCGAGATGGTGGACATACAGGAATTTGCCTTCTTCTGCCTTGAACTGCTGTCCTTTGATTTCTACGATTGCGTACATTTGATTTAAATATATTTTATCTGACCGTGGGGCGGCGCCATTGCGGAGCACTTAATCTGCCTGCACGGCATAATTGCGATTGCAAAATTAGCGTAAAATTTTGTAATATCCAAATAAATTAGTAATTTTGCAGTGCTTTTCCCGGAAAAGTGCCGCAGGCGGAGAGAGCCTGCTTGTCCGGATACGCATCCCGGCGGCGGCTTTTCCACGAAAGGTTTTATAATTAACCAATTAAATTCTCTCAAAAATGCATCTTTCATCAGAAGAAAAGAAGAAAATCTTCGAGACTTACGGAAGCGGCCCCGGCGACACCGGTAGCCCCGAGAGCCAGATCGCTCTCTTCTCGGTACGTATCAAGCACCTCACCGAGCACCTCAAGGAGAACCATAAGGACTACACTACGGCACGCGCCCTGAAAGCGCTCGTAGGTCAGCGCCGCAGCCTCCTCGACTACCTCATCCGCAAGGACATCAACCGTTACCGCGCCATCATCGCCAAGAAAGAGCTCGGTATCCGCAAGTAATCAGACAGATTTCACCATTCGCAACACAGGGAGGCTTAATTTCCA
>ERZ791744.1091-NODE-1091-length-19641-cov-4.917798_pt1 | contig 19641 bp, 22 predicted proteins | sample MGYA00510039_ERZ791744 | MGnify/ENA primary metagenome ERZ791744 (study PRJEB30046, sample SAMN00791969) | human gut metagenome | study: EMG produced TPA metagenomics assembly of the A metagenome-wide association study of gut microbiota in type 2... | reverse complement strand
TGAAACCCCTTGAAAATCAAGGAAAATCGAAGGAGAATGAGTACAAATGAAATTAAGATTCGTTATTTGATACAAAATGCTGCCGCATAACCGCAGGGGTGTCGTGGTGTCGTTAGGGGTGTCGGTTTGCTGACCGACGCTATTTTTGTATATAGGAGATTTGAAAATGCCTACAATATCAAAAAAAGCTGGAGGATTACCAGCAGTTGTGTAAAGATCGAAATAACGGTAGAATATTAACACCAGATGGGCTTAGGCTCATTTGTGAAGCGTATAAAAATGATCCGGAAGCCATAGGAAAGCATATACTGGAGACACTGGCCCGGATACAGAATAAGGAGAGATATTAAGATGGCTGATTCAACTTTTACAATTTTTTATTCGTGGCAATCAGATCTTCCTAATAGTACAACACGCGGACTTATCGAAAGTAGCATCGAAGCAGCGGTTAGAAGCCTTAGAAATACTGTTTCTGTATATGCTGATCGCGACACGCAGGGAGTGACGGGTTCGCCTGACATTGTACAAACAATTTTCTCAAAGATTGACGAATGTGATGTATTTGTAGCAGATGTTACATCGGTTGCCACATATCATCCTTTGGATAAAGATGGAAATGAGACAGATAGACTTAAGGCAACGCCCAATGCCAATGTTATGATTGAACTTGGCTATGCTACGCAAGTTGTGGGCTGGGATAATATTATTTGTATAATGAATGATGATTATAATCATGATGGGGAGATTCCGTTTGATATAGAGCACCATAGGCTTACACACTTCTCGTTAAGCGGAAAAGAAAAAGCGGAAGTTCGCAAGCAATTGAGAGACATTATTGCCGACACTGTTATGAATGTAATGGAAAACGGAAAAAGAGTACAACCGCAGTTCTCAAACATTTCTATTGGAAGTTGGAACAGTGAAATAAAGGCAGTTAGCAAAAATTTGATACCCTATAATGTTCATGCGTCAGGGCCTGCAAAGGCTGTAAAAGAGGTAATGTTGGATACGGTTCGAATGTTACTTGAAAACATCCAAACTGCTAAGGTGAGGAATACTGATGAGTTACCTCCTGCTGAAGAAATTGCGCCAGAGCAAGAAGATGTCCAAAGCGAAAAAATCATAACAAAAGATGGTATTGAACTTACTCCACTACCAAGCAAAATTCTTTTAGATTTTAATAAGTGGAGTCCTGTTGTTATTCAGGAGAAAGAGAAAAAAGATACAATAGCAGAAATAATGACCTACTTAGGAATCAAAGTGGGTATGGAAATATTTGATTTTGGCGGATTGAAATGCAAGTTTTCTATGGTTCCCGGTTGGGGAAGTGAGTACGACGGAACAGCAGAAGAAAAACAGAAACATGATAATTATGTCGAAATGGTGGCTACACTTGCGAGAATTCAAATGCTCGAAACGTATCTAAAGACATTTGATGGATTAATTCTTCTTCCACTTGCAGCTCAAAACGAATCTTCTATTTCTGATAGTGATATTACAATTTCTATCCAAATTGAAAATTCAACGGCAGAAGCTATATATCCTACAGCAGAGCTAATTTGCGATGACCTAAAAGGTGTTGAGGGATACATCTATGAAGATGGACTTGTTGAAATGACCCTTGCTCAGAATGACACCGTAGATATAAAGAACAGTCGAGATGATAGGTTTTGGGGCATGGAGGATCAGCGAGGCGAAATGGATGCTATGCTTCGCGGCGGGATTAATGGCCAGCCGAGATATACGGAAGAAGATTATGTTCGAGAGTTATCAAGATATATAGCTTCTCCCGAAGTAGAAAGCCCTGATATGTTTTCATTCCATATTCCTACATTACATGCGAAAGAATCAAAATGGTTGTCGAATATGATAATTCTTAGACCGCTAAAAGAGACTATACAGCTCAGTTATTCAATTAAATCGAGTAGTTCTAATGGCGATTTAGCAGGCACACTTGAACTTACTGTATAACGAGATACTCCCCATCACTGGAACGATCCAATGGTGGGGAGCAATTTTATGCTTTAATTTCCTGCCCGTTCTTAAAGGTGAAGCGGATGTCGTCGATGCTGTAGACGGTGGCGAAGTCCACCATGCTGTGCCAGCTTTCAAGGGAGAACTCTGCCAGTACATCGGGCATCTGTTCAAAGGCATTCAGGAAGGTTCCCATGCTGGCGCTGGACGTCTGCTTTTCCTGAATCTCGGCGGTGACTTTTTCCAGTCGGGTCTTTGCCCGGTCGAAGCGCTGCACCAAGCTGTCGTAGCGTTTCTGGTATTCGGTCTGGTTCAGAGCGGTGTGGGCGTTCTCTTGAATGGCCTGCTGTACTATGTCGGAAACCACCTGCGTTTCTTCGAGGAGCTGGGCCCGTTCCGCTTCCAACTCGGTGGTATCGAACAAGAGCGCCTGCATCTCTCTGCCGTTGGCGATGACCGCAGCCTTTGTGGCCAGCAGCTTGTTCGCCGCCGAAAGGAAGTGCAGCTGGATTTCTTCATCCGTCAGGTGCGGTGTCTGGCATCGGCAGTCGCCATCGAATTTGTGATTGCACTGCCAGATGGTCTTGCGGTACTGGCTGTTGGAATGCCAGACCTTTGAGCTGTACCAGCTTCCGCATTCACCGCATCGGATTTTGCTGGAAAAGGAGTGGACGCTGCTGTGGTACTTTTTGCCTCTGCCGCGTTTAGTCATTTCCCGCTGCACCATATCGAATACTTCCGGGTCAATGATGGCTTCGTGATTATCCTCGACATAGTACTGAGGAATCTCGCCTTCATTGACCTTTGTCTTTTTGGTCAGGAAGTCGACGGTGTAGGACTTCTGTAGGAGCGCATCGCCTTTGTACTTCTCATTGCTGAGGATGCTTTTTACAGTTGAGATGCTCCATTTTTCCTTGCCACCGGGTGTCGGGATGCCGTCTGCGGTCAACTTCTTTGCAATCCCGTGGTAGCTCATTCCCTGTAGGAACATGCTGTAGATGCTTTTTACGATGACCGCCTGCTCTGGGTTGACCACCAGATTTCCGTCCGGGCCACGGTCGTAGCCAAGGAAGCGCTGAAATGGAACCGTGACCTTGCCGTCTGCAAAGCGCTTTCTCTGACCCCATGTGCAGTTCTCGGAAATGCTGCGGCTTTCTTCCTGAGCCAAGGAGGACATGATGGTCAGCAGCAGTTCGCCTTTGCCATCGAATGTCCAGATGTTCTCTTTTTCAAAATAGACCTCAACACCGGCTTCCTTGAGCTGGCGGATGGTGGTCAAGCTGTCTACGGTGTTTCTGGCAAATCGGCTGACCGACTTGGTGACGATGAGGTCAATTTTGCCGTCCAGCGCATCGGAAATCATCTGCTTGAAGCCTTCGCGGCGCTTGGTGCTGGTTCCGGTAATACCTTCATCGGTGTAGACGTTGACGTACTCCCAATCGTCACGGCCCTTGATGTAGTTGGTGTAATAATCAATCTGTGCTTCGTAGCTGGAGAACTGGTCGTCGTGGTCAGTGGAAACACGAGCGTAGGAGCACCTACATAAAAGTAGATGCTCCCACAACAGATATTCAGTTGGGCTGTTGTTTTAGAGTTGACGGAACATATCTTGCGAGTAAGCTATGATATCACTGGGATTTACCATGCTATACTTAGCTTTTACTTCATCAAAATAAGCTCCTATGACGGCCTTTTCAATTGTTCTGTCAGACGGCTCGGAAAGCGGAAGGGCTCCTCTGGTAACAAGCCACGGTGTTTCGTTATGCGTAAACCGCTCCAGAACTTTCCCGCTATAACAGCAAATATTATTTATCACACTGTCATATATCGCCTTTTCGCCCGCAGAGAAAACCTCACTGTCGAAAGAAGATGTCCGCTCAATTGGGTCGAATCGATAATCTCGGTACCGGAAATAAATGTCACGGTAAACAGGCCCATGCACCCATGCCTGACAGTCTTCCACAAAGAGGAAACTCTTATAAAAGGCATAGTAAAAGCCCTGAATATAGTAAAGGGCTTTCTGGAGTGCTAAAGGAGTGATATCCTCACATTGGGACAAAAGATATTGAATTACCGTGTTAATTTTGCTATCTGTTTGATTGTCCAATGACAGTAGCGCATCAACAGCACGGCGACTTTTCTCGTAGGCATGCTGTGACGGTAGGTTCGCTTTGTTCGCCTCCAAGAGTTCTGCGTAAAACTGAGGTTCTCTATAGATGCGGAAGAGCATATCTGAATACTGTCTGGTGGGCATATCCCCATCACTATAGCGGGAAAATGTCTGTTCGCCCCAGCCAAGAAGAAGAGAGAGAGGGCGCTTACCAATCTCGTATTTCTCTGGAATGGCACGAATCATTTCGAGCGGGATGATGCCGTTTTCCTGACGAAAAACATCATAGAGTGAGCGAAGATTGGCATCGGATAGTTCGGGAATATAGAGGGGAGAACCACAGTCTACACACCGAGCCTCACTTCCGCTGTATTGATACTCCTTACCCTTAATTGTTCCAACCATAGGCACAGAAGCTATGGTGTATTCTACGTCTTTCCTGCATTCTTCACAAAAAACTTCCTTCGGAATCATGGCAGTACCTCCTTTCAGTATGTTTACCGGAAAAGATAGTCGATAGGCTTATTCCTTTTGTGAAACGAGATGACTACAGCCCGACTACCCGTTGGTAAATCTATGATATTGAACTTGGTATATACATCTACGATCTCTTCTTCACCATCGGCATTGAAAAGCTGTACTTGTGGCACAAAAACATACAGTACTTCATGCTCAAAGCCAAGTTTGGTGTTCTGAAGGGAGTGACAGAAATCATCAGTCTCAATCTGCATTAGAATGGTTTGCTGTTGGTCACTCCTGATATTGTATTCATTTATAAAGTCTATGTTCTCTTGGCGATTCTCATTCTGTGAAATGATATAGTTTCCTTTTTCAACACAGGATTTGATTCTGGATAGAACAGCATCGATTTCTTCCCGTGTGTAGTTCTGATTATAATGCGGATTCAAACTCTAACCACCTCCAATGCTATGATACACTAAAGCGACGCATTTGTCAACAGAAAACGAACCAATTAGTACATTTACGTCCAATCGCCAAAGAACCGATGGCCAGAGGGCCGGGTGTTCCAGGGATTAGTAGCCTCGGATGCGCCGGAGCTCCGTCCGGTACTTCTTCATCTGGTCGGCGAAGGTGCGCTGGGGCCGACCGAGCGCCTTGGCAATGGTGCGGTCGGAGACTTTGTCGTCGTCCATCCACATAGCGATGATGGTGTCCGCATCGGGGTCAAGCTCCCGCAGACGGGCGAAGAGACGGTCGAGCAGGTCGCGGTCGGCGATGACGCTCTCGATGGACGGGGCCTCATCCGGAACCATGTCCAGCAGGGCACCCTCGCCGTCCTCGCCGATGGGAACGTCCAGAGAAGCCATGTCGCCGGAACGACGGTACTCACAGACGAGGCAGTCTCCGTCACAGACCCAGACTTTACTCTGAGGGCAGACGCACTGCCCGTGGGCCTGCGCCTTCATGCGGATGCGGGCAGCCTCGTTGTAGTAGACGTCGCGGACTTCCTTGGCGACCGGAATCTTCTCTCCAGTGGCGCGAATGTAGATGAAAGGTTGGTTTTCTTTTTCGTTGTTTTTCATAAAATCGACTCCTTTGGATGGAATCCAACAGAGCCGATTTGCGCTATCCATCAGAGTTGCTACGCAAAATGGCCAGACTGATGCTGTACGGGAATACAGCATCCTTCTGGCCATCAAGCAGCTCTGAGGATTCAGTGACTGTAATTATTAAAGTGTTTTAGTTCTCGTGGGATGACCCTCGTACTTGGAACGTTCTTCCGTGATTCGATATGCATGCTCTTCTAAGCGGATGCGGTAGAACTTGTCCTTCCGAATGAGGTCAATGGTCTTTTGCTCAGGGTGCCACTCAAAAAGTAGCGGCCCTTTGCCCTTATTGGCGCGAACTTCCAAATGGGATAATCCTCCTTCCTGTAAAAATCATAGGCATCACTCCTTTCAATAACTGTTAGCCTAACAGCTAACATAATGGGTAAATAATAAACAGCGGACAGAGCCGCTGCTTATAGCGGATTAATAACAGACTTTAACAATTGCCGTCGATATATCCAAGCTCCTTTAGTCTGTAGAGAGCAGCGTCGGCAGAAACATTAAAAGTGTTTACGAGTTTTTCCACTGCGAGAGATGACCAGTTCCTTTGCCCGCGATTGGGTGTCCGAGCAAGAAGAATTTTTACAGAGCACCTTGGCATAAGAATTGCCGAACTAAATCTGTTGGCCTGCTGCTCAGATCTCTTGGCATCGGTCATGCAATATCGATTACTTCCTCCTAAAGAAAAATCGTAGCGGCAACGAATGAACGGGTCAGAACTGTCAATTCCAATTTGGTTTAAGAAGTATGATGAATGAAGAACAAAATGTCCTGCCTCATGACCAAGTGTGAATCGATAACGATGCTCTTGATTGCTTTCAAGCAATGTGTTGTCGATAAGAACTGTTCCGGCATTGGCGTGAATATATTTCGCTTCTTTTAGGACGGGGTCGTACACAGGTAAGTAATTCGTGTTCTGAAACACTGTCATCCCAAGGTACACTCCGCAATGCGACAAGAATTGAAAATCCTGTTCCATCTTTAAATAATTCACAACAAAGCGGTCAATGTCGATTTCTTGAGGTACAAGTGTAGCTATGGGACAGAAATCCGCTATAAGACGCTCACCAATGACGTCCAGTTCATCATTAGAAACAACAGGTAATCCGTTTGCCTTAATTGTTAATTGCGGACGATACATCAATCAGATTTCCCCTTTTTCAGTTTCTCGATAAACTCTCTCCATTCTGCCTCACCAGCATCTAAGTCACGAGCAGTCCGAAGCGCAGCACTTACGTATTCGCGTTCCATGATGTATTCTGGTAGGTCAGGAGCAATTGCGTTGCGTTGCTTTCCAGCCATGTCATACATTTCCGCTTTTTCTTCTTCAGACAATCCAAGAACAGCTGCAACTTTTTCAAGGCGTTCAGCAGTCAGCGGTGCCCGTCGATTTTTTTCTACGTCGCTTAGGAACGGTGCAGATACACCTATTTTTCGAGCAAGTTCCCGCAACGTAACATCTTTTGCTTCTCTCAGCTGGGTCAGGTATTCTCCGAATGACAATTCCCTTTCTGCCATAAATCTAACCTCCTTTTCATTTTGTTTACTGTAAGCTGTACAGCTAACAATATTATAGCCGCGCATGAGGCCATTGTCAAGTAGCCCACACCACGGAAAAAGAAAATTTACAAATTTGTCTATAGAATGGATGGGATGGCCTTGAAATCGTTTGCGTCTTCTGATATACTATTTGCGAAAGCGAAGAAAAATTTTAGATACCCGATTTGTGTTCATGGGAAAAATGACCACGAAAGGAGCAGGCACCGTGGCAAGGGTAAGCTATAAGAAACTTTGGAAATTACTTATTGACCGAGACATGAAGAAAAAGGATTTAAGGGAAGCCACGGGTATTAGTTCGGCTTCCATGGCTAAGCTCGGAAAAAATGAAAACGTTACGACGGATGTTCTCGTTCGAATATGTGATGCTTTGAATTGTGAATTGTCTGATATTATGGAGTTGGAAGTTAGCGGTCCCAACGATAACAAAAGCTAATATTAACCGGGGAGTGGTAAAGTTGAAGACTATAAATCCTATATTAAACACATTTATCACTGGAGACTGCGAGCAAGTTTTAAAGGAGATTCCCTCAGATAGCATTGATTTTGTGCTTACATCTCCGCCATATGCAGATAAACGAGACTATGGAAACGAGAATTCGTCTATTTCTCCCGATGAATATGTTGAATGGTTCTTGCCGAAGGGACGAGAGATATATAGAGTATTAAAACCAACAGGAAGTTTTATCCTAAATATTAGTGACAAAGTTGTTGATGGCTTTCAGCACTTATATGTATTTGAATTATTGCTCAGGCTGTGTAAGGAAGTTGGTTTTCATTTGGTCAGAGATTATATTTGGTATAATCCAGCGACACCACCTAATGTTTACTCACGCGGTGGTTATGGACGGACAAAGAAATCCCATGAATACTGTTTCTGGTTTTCCAAGGGTTCTGACTGGACATTTGAGTTAGACCCTATACGGAAGCCATACAGTAAGGATATGCAAAAATATCTTGATGGCAAAGGAAAAGGCGCCCGTTCTGAGAACGTTCGGCCAAGCACCCACAACTTTAATTGTGAAAAAGTTTGGACAAACAACGGAGGCTCTGACCCCGGCACAGTAATTGAGATTGCAAACACGAGTAGCAACGATGTCTTTATGAAGCTGTGTAAAGAGAAAGGCATCGCACATCCTGCGAGATTCCCGGAGAAATTGGCAGAATTCTTTATTCTCTCTGGTAGTGTAGAAGGAGATGTAATTCTCGACCCTTTTTCTGGTTCTGGAACAACTGCTGTAGTCGCACAAAAGAATGGTCGAAATTGGATTGGAATTGATGCCAATGCTGATTACTGTGAATTAGCACAAGCACGGATTATTGCGGAAACGCGGACGAGCGAGGAAGCAGTAAATGATTGAAGAAATTTCCCAAAACGGTTTTACAGTAAAATGTATGGATGGAGCCGAAGGGATGCTCGCGCTTCCCGATAAGTCGATTAAACTGGTGTATGGGTCTCCACCCTACCCAAATGCAGAAAGAGATTATGGCGTTTGGAGAGCAGCAGAGTATATAGATAAAATTTCACCGTTCATAGATGCTGCGAAGCTCAAACTGAGGGATGATGGCTTCATCGTCATCAATGTCAAAGCAAATCGGGAAAAGACTACCTCAAGACTTGCGTCAAAGCGTTCTCTCATAGTTGAGAAACTCGCGATTTTGCTTGAGGAGAGATGGGGATTTCATTGTGTAGATATAGAAATATGGGTAAAAGAGAATCCCGCACCAACCGGTCTACGCGTTGCATGTCAAGACGCCTATGAGCAGAACCTATGGTTTTCGGTTTCGCCCAAATGGTCTATCGATATTGATGCAATTAGACGCCCATACGAATCTCATAGTGTAAGAACCTATGAGGAATATGAGTATAAGCCTCGTTCAAACGGAAATACCTATGTAAGAAAAAATAAGAGAATTCAACCTAATCCGCTTGGAGCACTTCCTAAGAACATCATCTCAGGCGGAGTTTCAGCTAAAATTGGAAATCACCAAGCGACGCAGCCGTCGTATCTGCCGGAAAAATATATTAAGGCTACGACAAGCGTTGGAGACCTTGTTGTTGACCCGTGGCTTGGAAGTGGAACAACAGGAGCCGTTGCTTTGCAGCTTGGACGAACATTTGCGGGTTTTGATGTAATAGAATCCTATGTACTGGAAGCAGAAGAGTGGTTGTCTCAGATTAGAATGGGGTAATTCATATGCTTGATAAGGGTAGACGGTTGAAGAAGAATGAATTGAATACTCTTTTTATTAACGGTCTTGATAGCATGGTTTCGTCACATAGCGGAGAAGACAGCGCACCTCTTCTGATTGACCTCGCTGCGCCACTATCATTAAAACTCCGAGTGTATCTATTCAATTGTACGAATCCTCCCGGTGGAAGAGCCTTAGATGAATATAAAATTCAAATCATCCTTCCGGGACAACAAAGAGGGCAAAGAGGAACGCTTGATTATTCTGATGGACGGATGCCAATCCTTGCTGCCTATGTACAAGAAGGCGATGATGGCGTTTTTGTCATGTGGGACGCAGATAAGCATGAGGATTTTTCCTACAGCGCAAATATGCAGGTAAAGGCGGATGTGATAATTCAAGCCCTATATTCTGAAGTAGCTTCCTATACTCGTAAGAATAACGAGATTATACTGGCCTCCCGCCCGCAGCACCTCTACAAAGCCATCAAAAAGCGTTTAGAAATCAGAAGGCAGGAAATCTTGGGAGGAAATTAATATGTTAGATGCTAACCATTATTTAGCCTCTTACAACAAGGCCGAAAATGACATTGCTGAGGATTTCTATCTGCCGAGTATGCGTGCTTCCTGCAAGTATGATAGGATTTCAGGTTATTTTGGAAGCACTGTTTATATTATTGCGTGGCCTGCGTTAAAAGAATTTATTAACAACAACGGGAAGATGCGAATCGTATGTTCTCCGTATGTTTCTGAAGCGGATGCAGCGGCCCTATCAGAAGGATATTCTGCTCGCACGGATGAGATTTTAAATCGTGCCATCGAACAGGAAGTGCAATCTTTACTTGAGAGCGATGACCTCTCCGCTCCTGCCAAATTGCTTGCATACTTAGTTTCCAAAGGAATTGTCGATATAAAAATTGCGGTTCCAACCGGAACAGAAACTGCAGCGGCAAAAAGGATGTTTCATGATAAAGTCGGCATTTTTTATGATGAAAGTGGTAATGCTGTAGGCTTTAGAGGTTCGATGAATGAAACCTTCAACGGACTATCCTCTGATGGTAATATCGAGTCCATAGATGTTTTCCCAAATTGGATGGATGACCGTGACAGGGAACGCGTGGAAAATGCGCAGGAATTTTTTGATAAGCTATGGGACCATGAGCTTCCGGGAATAATAGTTTACCCATTTCCATCTGCCTCAAAAGAATTATTGCGGCACAAATCTGAAGGAATAGAATGGGAGCAACTTTTAGAAGAAATAAAGGTTACAGAAACAGTATCCGACAAATGGAGACCTAATCATCAAAAGGGTGGAAAGATGCCAAGGAAGCACCAGGCGAACGCTCTTGAGGCTTGGGTACAAAACGGGCGAAGGGGTATATTTGAACATGCAACAGGTAGTGGTAAGACCTTCACTGCAATGTGTGCAATCAATGACGCCTTAAGCCGAAATGAAGTTGTCCTCGTTCTTGTTCCATCTCGTGACCTATTAAAACAATGGGTTAAAGAACTTCACGCAACTCTGACAGACTATAAAGTGCATTATTTGCTTTGTGGAGATAGTAATTCAGAATGGAAAAAGGGCAACACGCTTCACTCTTGGACTACTAAAGGTAATGGGACAAAAAGAATAATATTAGCAACTATGGATACTGCCTATTCCGATGAATTTGTGCATAAGATTTCATCCGGAGACCATCTGTTTGTTGTTGTTGATGAACTGCATCGGTTAGGAAGTCCCAAGCGACGCAGAGCACTTAGGATTCAGGCTGGCCCAAGATTAGGGCTGTCTGCTACACCTTATCGATATGGTGACCCAGAAGGTACTCAGGCGTTGTTCGACTACTTTGGAGGATTAATCCCACCACCTTTTACACTGAGAGATGCAATCAATAGTGGTGTTCTCACAAGGTATTTCTATCATCCTGAAAAAATATACCTTACAAATTCTGAGCAGGAAGACTGGAATTCTATTACAAAGGAGATTCAAATACTGGTAGCAAGGATAAGCACAGGAGAAAGTAATACGATTGATATTAATGGGAACCCAAAGCTAAAACAACTTCTTATAAAGCGTGCGAGAATAGTTAAGAACGCAGCGGGAAAGGTTCCGCTCGCAATAAGGATTATCAAAGAAAAATATCGACCGGGCGACAAATGGATTATTTATTGCGACAACATTACCCAATTGCAAGCAGTGTTGAATAATGCGCTGGACGCTGGATTTGACGCTTATGAATATTACGCTGAGATGAAAGGTGACAGAGACACCACTTTAGCATATTTTGCTGCAAATGGTGGTGTGTTGGTCTCCATTAAATGCTTAGATGAAGGCGTTGATATTCCTGCCACTACTCATGCTTTGATTTTAGCTTCCTCTCAAAATCCGCGAGAATTTATCCAGAGAAGAGGCCGGATACTGAGACGCTCTCCCGGTAAGCATTTTGCTCATTTATATGATGCTGTAGCTATCCCGATAGTGGAGGATTCTGAGGATGACAAGACCCTTTCAATAATTACGGCAGAACTTTCACGGGCAATCCAGTTCGGAGAAGGGGCTGAGAATCCAGCATGTGTTACAGACCTAAAGAATATAGCAATTGATTTCAACATCGATTTTAACGCTCTTAACAATGGAGGTTTTGAAGACGATGACGAGTAAAGTCGAAATTGAAGAATTAATCAATGTGCTTGAGGAAATACGAAGCACTAAATACCCGGATATTCCAGCAGAGTTAATTAAAAATATCGTATATGCAGAATTTGAAAAGCAAGACGACAGAGCACAAGGTCGGAAAGATGCCAAAAAATTGGTAGAAGATTTTTTGAAAACTCTTGAAGAGTCCAGATAAGGGGGATGGCAAATGCTGAGATTTACAAGTTTAACGATTGAGAATTTCGGCCCCTTTAAGGGAAATCAGACTATCGATTTCACGAATGATAATGGTGTAACCATTATTTGGGGAAATAACGGGAGGGGCAAGACCACGCTGCTCAATATTTTCCGCTATGCCCTATTTGGAAGATATAAAAATCGTCGGGGAACCGATGTTGACCTTATTACCTTGCCAAATATCGAAGGTCGGTCGGAAGGAAATTATAGCTTCAAGGTTGTCCTCAGAATGATAAATGATGATACCCGTTATGAATTGACAAGACAATGCAAGGTGCGTCAAGGGGTAACCGTTCCCAAGAGCAATGACGATTTTGAAAGTTATGTTTTTCTAAAAGAAAATGGCTCGCTTTTGTCTCCGGATGCCCGCGCACATGTACTTAAAGTTATTATGCCAGATGAAGTCTCCCGGTTTTTCCTTTTTGATGGTGAGTTATTACAGGAGTATGAGGAGCTTCTTTTGGAGGGCACAGAAGTTGGTTCTAAAATCAAGGATTCTATCGAGACAATCCTTGGTGTTCCTGTTCTAACAAATAGCGCCATTGATTCTCAATCTATTCTTGATGATTACCGAAAAGAGAAGAACAAAATTGCGCAGAGTAATGCGCAGACTCAGAAAATTGCGACTCAAATGGAAGGGCTTGAGGCCGAAAAGCGAGAGCAGACTGCAGACCTCGAACGCTTGCAGGGAGAACTTGCTGGAGAATACGAGGAACGGGCAAGGCTTGAAGGTGACCTTCAGCAAAGTGAGCATGTGAAAACACTGCTTGATAGGATGGATAGCCTTGAAGCGGATATCGCCGGGAAAAAAGCAAGTAGAGACGCATTGGTTTCCCAGATTGTTGTTCAGACAAAAGAGGCATGGAGAGGACTCGTGTCCGCTCGTGTTGAGGCTATACTTGCAGAGGTAGGTGGACGGATACAGCAGCTTGAGGAAAAAGAAGCGGAGCATACTGTTGAAGCTCGATTTTTTGAGGATATGAAGGCTGCAGCTCATCAGCATCATTGTCAGTTGTGTGACCAAGACCTTGATGAAGCCCGTGTTCAGATGCTTCTTGAAAAGGTTGCCACTTATACTCGCGGTTCCGGTGCGCTGAGCGTTGATGAGGCTACTGAACTGCAAAGATTGAGAGTACGGAAAGCAACACTTGAAAGTATGCGGTCAGGTGGCAATATGGAATTGCTTTCTCTGTTGGAGGGGCAACTTGATTCTTTGGCGGTCGAGATAGATGACAGCGAAAGGCAGTTAAGAGCGGTACGCGAAGAGCTTGAGAGACACGGTGATGTGGAGGAATTAGCAAAGAGCTCAAGAGATGCCGTTACTGCTCTCGCCCAATGCTTAAAGAAAATTGAGAATCTTAAGGAGGGCATACAGGCGGTAAAGAATAAACTGAAAGAAATTGATGGCGCATTAGCTACACTCGAAGATAAGATGAATCGAGTTTCTACAGATGCAGACATGCTGCTCGCGGGTCGAAAGGTGTCCATGTGCGAGCAAATTCATGATATTTTTGAAAGTGGTATAGCTGCTTATCGAGATAAATTGAAAACTGATGTTGAACGTGATGCAACAGAATTGTTTGTTGGCATTAGCAATGACCCGGATTATATTCAGTTAAAAATTAATGACAACTATGGGTTATCAATGGTTCATGCTTCTGGAGAACTGGTTCCATTGCGCTCTGCTGGCTTTGAACATGTGGTTGCGCTATCGTTAATTGGAGCGCTTCATAAAAATGCGCCGTTACGTGGCCCTATTATCATGGATTCGCCGTTTGGCCGACTCGACCCCGACCATAAAAGAAATATTACTCAAGCGCTCCCCAGCATGTCTGAGCAGATTGTATTGCTGGCATACACTCATGAAATAGATGAACAGCAAACCAGAGAAACGCTCGCTGATGCCTTAAAGAAAGAATACCGCCTTACTCGCTATTCCTCTTTTCATACGGAAATTGAACCACAATAAGGAGGACTTTGCATGAATGACATCGTTAATATTCGGTTATCAAAGGATGCTAATGATATAGCAGAACGACTTGTTGCAACTGGAAAGTTTGAAAATGTTGTTACTGCCGCCAAGTTTGCGCTTGCATACGCATTAAAGAATCATTTTGATGAGTGTGACCCATCCACATATAGTATCCCAGATAGCTCCGGTAGCAATTATAATGTTGGTTCTTTTGATAATGATGGTAAACTCGCTGCGCTACTTCGAGCAATATATCCCAATTCAGACACGCCATACATTTATGCGCGAGCACTAATGGTGTATGGTTTGATGAAGATTGGAGAGAGAATCGAGAGGGAAGGTATGCCATCCATCAGTGCGCTCTGCGAATGAAAAAAGACGACTGTGCTTTTACAAGAGCCACCTTTGTATCAGAATTAAAAAATCGATTTAGGTGCTGCGTAAAAATTCACGATGAGGAGACCATGTGTTACGTCCCCTCATCGTGTAAACTCAGTAATTTTGTAGACCTAAGTGGATGCGAGGTTCTCCTTTTGCCTACAACTGGCAAGTCGGAGATTCCGTTTAGCCTATATGCGGCAGAAACAACAAGCGGAGTAGTTCTGCTCAATCTTGCTGAAGCAAATAGAATTATTGCTTCTTCAATAAGAAGTCGCAGATTCGCATTCCTCGGAAAAAGAGAAAGAATACGTAGAGAGATTTCAATTGATGGGTATAAATGCGATTTATACATTGAGGACACTGATACAATAATTGAGATTAAGACCATTTTATCTCTCGAAAAAGATGGACATTTTCCTACGGTGCATTCTATCCGTTCAAACAAGCAGTTGGAAGAACTCGAAAGATTACTGGATTCAGGCCATAAGGTTTGCTATCTTTTTGTGGCGCTCTGTCCTAAGACAAAAAGACTGCATTTAGACTTCGATAACCAGTATACCAGCCTTTTCAACAGTTGCATTGAAAAAGGAATGCGATATTATGGCTGCGGTCTAAAAATGTCCAGCAATGGTTTTTCTGTTGTATCCCAGCTGGAGGTAATTCCACAATGAGAAATGCTATTACGAGATAACTCCAATATTTAGAATAGTAGAACCTTTTAATTTTGGCATACTTTTTAATTATTCCCTGAGCCAGCCGTACAGGAGCGCCGACACCAGCAGAAGCTACGCTCCGGGCGGGGCCTGATGGGGCCAATTGAATAACGACAAATACAGCGAAAACCGCAAGAAACGCCTTGTTTCCTGCGGTTTTCGCTATTTTTATACACTTTCTCGGCGACCGGCTTTGTATCAAAGATTACGTCTTTATAGACCCTGCCTGCGGTTCCGGTTCACTTCTGATTCGCGCAGCGGATGAAGCTCCCTTTGAGATTGCCATTTGGGGACAGGAAAAGGAAGTAACCACCGCCGGTCTTGCTAAGATGAACCTTGTCCTGCACAACAAGGCTGCTGGTGAGATCAGAGCAGGAAATACATTTTCTGCTCCCCGCTATTTTGAAGAAGGTTCCGATGATGAGGTGCTGAAGCGCTTCGATTTCGCGGTGGCCAATCCTCCGTTTTCTCTGAAAAACTGGACGGATGGCTTTAAGGATTATGGTCGCTTTGATGGCTATGGTGACAGACCGCCGGAAAAGAACGGTGACTTTGCATGGCTGCTCCATATTTTAAAGTCCTTGAAAAGCACTGGCAAGGCTGCGGTCATTCTTCCCCACGGTGTTCTGTTCTGCGGCAATGCAGAGGCAACCATTCGTAAAGCCATTATTGATAAGGGCTATATCAAGGGCATTATCGGCTTGCCCGCCAACCTGTTTTATGGCACCGGTATCCCTGCCTGCATTATCATCATCGATAAGGCTGATGCCGCCGAGCGCAAGGGTATGGTGCCGTTAGAGAGCGGACATATGAAGGATGATTAATAAGGAGAATGCATATATGGAGCCAAATGATAAGATCCAGCTATTCGAGGACAAGCGCATCCGCACGGCGTGGGATGAAGAAAAGGAAGAATGGTACTTCTCCATTGTTGATGTGGTTGGCGTACTGACGGACAGCGTTGATCCCACGGCGTATTGGCGCAAACTCAAACAACGGTTGAAGGCCGAGGGCAATGAAACCGTGACAAATTGTCACGGTTTGAAAATGACTGCTCCAGACGGAAAAAAACGTCTGACCGATGTGGCCGATACCGAACAGCTCCTCCGCATCATCCAGTCCATCCCGTCACCCAAGGCGGAGCCGTTCAAACTCTGGCTGGCACAGGTTGGCCGGGAGCACATTGAGGAAACTATCGACCCGGAGCTGACCATCGAGCGGGCACTGGAAACCTATCTCAAGAAGGGCTATACCCGCGAGTGGATCAACCAGCGGCTGCAAGCCATCCAAGTTCGCAAGGAACTGACAGATGAATGGAATGCACGCGGCGTGCAGAAGGGCGTGGAGTACGCCATCCTCACCGATGAGATCTCCCGCGCATGGTCAGGAATGTCTACCCGCCAGTACAAAAACCTGAAAGGTTTGAAAAAGGAAAACCTCCGTGATAACATGACCACGCTGGAGCTGGTGCTGAATATGCTGGCGGAGGCCACCACTACGGAAATTTCCAAGCAGAAGGCACCGGCAACCCTTTCGGAGAACATCGACGTGGCCCGTACCGGTGGCAAGGTGGCCGGTGACGCACGGAAGGCCATTGAGACGCAGACCGGCGTTCCTGTCATCACTTCCAAGAACGCCGCGCAGCTCAGTGAAGTGGTTACAAATCTGCTGGAAGACGCTGCGGATATGGATAAATAGCGTTTGCGCATAATGAAGTTGCAATTATTCGAACTATCATCAGAAATGATTTGTGGAGGAGGATGGCGGTGTGTCCAGAAATGATCAATACAGGCAGTTGATTGCTGATGTGCGCACAGCCTATCAATCAGGACAGCGTGAATTGAAGTGGTGCGATGAGTGTCAGGAGGTCAACCTGTGGAACTATTGGCAAGGGCACGGACATTTGGACGCTCGAATTATGCTGGTGGGGCAAGATTGGGGCTGCCCATGGGATGCCGGAGCCGCAGCAGTTATGCGGAATATACAGGCAATGAATTGCGGGCAATCTGTCAGTTATATGTGTGAAAATGAAAACCCAACGGATAGGAATCTTATTGAACTCTTTCACTCGATTGGGTTTGATATTCTAACGGACGATTCACGCCTATTTTTTACGAACTTCGTGATGGGCTACCGAGTCAAGGGAACCAGCGGAAATTTTAAGAAAAGCTGGGCGGCGGCAGATGCAGAATATTTCCGCCGACTGGTTAAGATCATCCGTCCGCGCATCCTTTTGTGCTTGGGTAAGGACACATGGAAAAGTGTACTTGGCTGTTTTGGCAGCACGATATCACACAAGATGAGTTACAACCGTGTTATCGAAAGTGAGAAGAACCCCGTGGTGGTAAAACTCTCAAATGGAATGCCGGTGTATGTGTTTGCCTTGGCGCACTGCGGTGTAATGGGGACGCTCAATCGGAATCGGGGCAGCGGCGATAAACTCTTGTTAAACCGACAGAAGAATGACTGGGCAAGAGTGCTTCCGGTATTTTGGAGTGATCCACTACTCTTAAATACATATTGGGAACCATCCATCAAAATGCTGCGAGAAATTGAAGCATCGGAGGAAAAACGGAGTTGGTGCAAGGCGTATTCGGTTTATGCACCACAGACGGACAAGCAAGGACTAATACGAACCTTTAGGCAGTTTATGAATGACACTTATAAAAATGGCGTGGTGATTGGAAACTACCGTGAAATGATGAATAGGTTGAATCTCGATGATCAGCAAGTTGTCAAAGCAGAAAGCGCATGGGTCGATACCCTATCGCTGTATGGCGCGGTGGCGTGCCTTGCGTATCATTTCCGACGGGATCATTTCTGCGAGGGCAGCCTCATAAACGACAGCGTGGCGAATGGGTGTGTGCTGCGATTAATGGAACGGATATATAAGCTGCTTGTTGCAATGCCGTAATAAAAGTAGGGCGGGTTAAAATCTGCCTCGCTATAGACAAAGAAACACCGTGTGCTGACCGCAAGGTCAGCACACGGCGTTTTCATTTGGACTCTTTCAGCCACTGCTGGAATTCCGCCAGTGAGATAATATCTCGGTCGCATTTCTTTTTCTCTTCTCTGGCTTTCTCACTCCATGCGTAGAACGCCTCGTCCGTGATGCGCCCTGCCTTGATCCACGCAAAGCGCTTTTTGTACTCTCGGCGGTAGACCTTGAATACCTCATCGTCCCGCTTGCTGCGCGTCCATGTATTGATGGCCCCGACCTCCCGACAGGTGCGCCCGCGCTCGTCGGCCACGCGACCGCAGTACTCCGTCGCGCCATGCCGCATCACCGCAAAGTACCTGCCGCAGTTTTTGCAGCGACGCATCTTAATTTCCTGCTTCACACAGGCGCGGAGCTGGAAGTCGAGGATATTGTAGATGTTATTTGGCGTCAGAACCTCGGTAAACACTTCACCGATCAACTCAAACCCAATCGGCTGCGGATAGAATCGAAATGCCGTCTCGCCGCTGCGCTGATAATAGTCGACCATTCGCTTCGAGGTCGGCTCGTCGCTGTTGTCCGCATCCAGCACATTTTCAAACAGCTCCACGATCTGTCCCTGCATCCGTCGCAAGGTGTCCGGTAACGCATAGAGATATTTGCGTGGCAGCATATCCTCCGTGTACTGTTCGAAGATCACCGCCCGTGACAGCCGATACCTCCAGTCCAGCGCAAGCTGCTGAAAATAGATGTGCCGCAGTTCGAGCTCATCCAACAGTGCGTTTACTTCCTCGGCATACTGTTTCTCCCGTGTTGTCGTAAGCTGCCAGAGTACCTCGTTGAGCTGCCGGATCGCCGGCTCGATCTCGTCGATGTTCATGTCAACGAGTGATAGCAAGCTCTCGGGAAACGACACGGTCTTCGATGTCTGCACCATGCCCTTTCCGTAGTCCGCGCCATAGCTATAATGCTCCGCACCATCCGCAATGTAGGTTTCGAATTGAAAAGTGATCATTTTCGCTCTCCTGTTTTAGACTTATTTACAATCCGTTCATTTATCGGTCTTGACAGATTTTTTCATTTCTGTTAATCTAAGTACATAGACCGAATATTCTTTATTTCAAAAATAAGTCTAACTTGTATGGGCGATAAAGTCAAGAGAAAAATTCGGTCGTCTCTGCACCTCGACAACTGAATACCCATCACCGGAGATGATACATGCCGGAGAAGTAACGCCAGGACGCCGCAGCAAAGCGGCCGAGCGTACCAAGGCAGTGAAAACGCTGTGCAGGTCAAACAAGGCCGCAGGGCAGGAACGGGTACGGTGCGTGGCAGAGAAC
>ERZ791744.1076-NODE-1076-length-19892-cov-2.511065_pt1 | contig 19892 bp, 14 predicted proteins | sample MGYA00510039_ERZ791744 | MGnify/ENA primary metagenome ERZ791744 (study PRJEB30046, sample SAMN00791969) | human gut metagenome | study: EMG produced TPA metagenomics assembly of the A metagenome-wide association study of gut microbiota in type 2... | reverse complement strand
TCCATAAACTATCTGGTAATCCTCGTCACTTACTATGTATTCTTTGGCTGAATTCAATTTCAGCATTGTCTCGGGAAGCTCTCCGGCCTCGCGGTATGTGAGGTTTATCGCCGAACCGTCCGAAAGGGCGAAGTAAGTGAAAAGAGAATCTTTAAGCAGGTTGGGTATATATTCTTCCGCCGGAATGGATGCATTCAGATAATTCTGTGTCTTTACTGCCGCAAGAGCTTCGGAAACATCCTGTTTCGCGGCGAGAGCCTTATTGAAACGGTTGTCGGAGATGCGGCCGTAGTCTGCGGCGGTGAGAGTGTAGTCCACGGTCTGGACATCGGTGGGTGTGTATCCTCCTTCGAAACCGTCCAGATAGAGGTCGTTCCAGCTGTTTTCGGAGCATGAGGCCAGTGCGAGTGCCGCTCCGCCCGCTATAAGCAGGCTTTTTATGTTGGATTTCATTTTAGAAGTTGATTTTGAGTTTTACAGAGAATGAACGGCCGTATGAGTAGAACACGCGGAACGCGTTGTCCCACGCGCCTCTTGTGTCGGAGAGGGTATAGGCGTCTTTCACGTAATAGTTGTTGAAGAGGTTGTTGACATTGCCGTAGATTGTGGCGTTGACACCTCCGATCTTGAATCGGTAGCTGACGTTGAGGTCGAGCTCGTTTCCGAACGGTATCTTCCAGGGATCGGCTACATCGATGATGTCCTTGCCTTCATAGGCCGATGATGAGACCTCATAGTCGGAGTAGTTGCGTGCCGAGCATGTCCAGTCAGCGCCGATACGGAATCCTTTGAAAGGATGGAATGTCACGCCGAGGAATGCGGTAGTCTGTGCAGAACCGCCGATCTTGCGTCCTTTCTGGTTAAGGGTGGCGCGTTTGTGGTCCGGCGCGAGGATGCCGCTTGCTATCGTGCCTTTGAGATCTGCCAGAGGCTGGCCGTCGTTGGTGTAGAAGTAACCTGTCGGATTAGAATCCCATGTCCAGTCGCCGATCGAGAACATACCGTCGAACTCGACCCATTCGCAAGGAATGTATTTGGCGTTGACTTCAGCGCCCATGTGCTGGGCGTTTACCCCCGAAAGGCTGATATAGTAATACTGGCCTGTAAGCGGACCCTGACGGATTTCTCCCGAGCGGGTAGTGGTCTTGTCGCTCTTGTCAAGCCATTTGGTATAATAAAGGTTCACATTGGCCGAGAACTTGGGAGAGTGGTAGCCATAGCCGAGTTCCACAGAACCGATCTTGGAGTTCTTGGCTTCGGGGTTTATAAGGTTGCTCGATGCGGAGCTGAGGAAAACTCCGTAGCTGAAGAAGGGTGCGCGGGAGATATAGCCGCCGTTTACATAGACATTGTTGTGACGGTTGATGTTATAGTTCACACCTCCCTTGATCGTACCGCCGAGGAAGCTCTTCGTGTCGGAGCGTTCATGTTCCTTGTCGTAGAAGAACATGTCGCGGCGCCAGTAGCTCGTGACATTGAGCGCGCCGGCGAGGATCGCTGTCAGTCTGTTGTCGAGTGCGGAGTATTCGGCCTGTGCGTATGCGCCTTCCTGTGCGACGTATCCTTTGTAATTGCGGTATACGATATCGCCCACACCGAGTTTCTCGAATTTCCAGTCCGGATCGAGAGCGGCGGCGTTGTTGTATGGCTTCACATCCTTGCGGGTCTCGTAGTTCATGTAATACTCGCCCTCGTAGAGATCCACTATCTTGTTGTAATGGTGGCCGATATAATAACGGACGTCGATACCGCCGGTGAATGTCAGTTTCTTGGGTATGAATTCGTTTTTATAGGTCGAGACGAGTCCGTACCACTGATGGTCATTGTTTGATGTGGTCATCACCATGTTCGAACCTGCTTCAGAAGCCATGTTCATGCGCTGGATTGCGGCATAGTCGAATGTGCCGTCCGGACAGCGGAACAGCGTGTTGAGCTTGCCCTGGCTCGCACCGTACCAGCTGGAATAGCTGATGGAGTTGCCTTCGTATGTGCCGTGGCCCTGGCCGCTGTATCCTCCGCCTGTGGCAAACGAACCGTAGATTGTGGTCGACAGAGATGATTTGTAGTCGATCTGCCAGATATGGCCTAATGACAGCTGAGGTTTGTGGTAATAGTTATAGCTTGAGCTCTTGCGCTCGCCATGCATGCCGTAACCGAAAGTCGGATTGTAGCGGTAGGGGCTTTCGTCTCCTATGAACTCGCGCGCTTCCTGCCAGCCTTCGATCGAAAGACCGTCCTGACTGCTGCGCTTGTAGTGGGTCTGGGGTGCGCCGAACGCCGTGAACGACAGCTGGTGGTTGTCGCCGATCCGTTTGGATACGTTTACGAAATAATTGTATGAATTGAAGTTTGTACCCTGGATATATCCGTCGCCCCATTTGCGCGATCCGAGTACGGTGATGGCCCAGCCGTTTTTCATAAGACCGGTGGAAAGCATGAGGCCGAAATTGTTCATCATGTCGTTGCCCATGCCGTACCATGCCGATCCTCCCTTTTTTGCATCGGTCGAACGGGTGGTGATATTGATTGTTCCGCCGATCGAAGGCGAGGATATTATGGCGGCTCCGAGTCCGCGCTGAGTCTGCATGTTGCTGGTCACGTCGCTCAGACCGGCCCAGTTGCTCCAGTAGACGCCGCCCCATTCCATGTCATTGATGGGGAGACCGTTGATAAGCACGGCCACGTTTTCCGATTTGAAACCGCGCATGTTGATCTTCGCGTCGCCGAAACCTCCGCCGTCAGGAGTCGCCCAAACGCCGGGGGTTGTCTTCAGAACCTCTGGAAATTCCTGATTTCCGAGTTTTGCCTCGATCTCGGGGGCCGAGATCTGTGAAAGGGCTACAGGAGTCTGTCGTGTGCGTGCCACTGACTGTGTCACGACAACGTCCTGAAGCATTTTTGTGTCGGGATCCATCCGGATTTCTCCCATCTGGCCGCGGGGTGAAAGATCGACTGCCTTGTAACCGACATAAGTGATCTTCAGGTTTTTGACATTGTCGGGAACCGTAAGCTTGAAATAACCGTCGATATCGGTGTTGGTGCCGATCTTTGTTCCCGGCACAGTGACGATGGCTCCGATCAGAGGTTCTCCCTGTTCGTCGACCACCTGGCCGCGACATACCGTATCGGCCCAAGCGCTAAGCGAAAAGGCGGAAGCGGCGACAATTGTCGCGCCCGAGAGCATAAGTCTCTTCATAAGGTCTGGATTTAAGTTATATTGTTGTTGATTCTATCGTCTGCAAGGATAGCGGGACATCTTGCGGCACCTTCGATGGCGTTTTTGTCGCTTACCCGCAATTGCATGTCACAAAATTACGTTTTTTAATTCTTTTTTACAATATTTAGGTCTATTTTAACAAAAATGTAATGAAAATTACGAGGTTCTTATGCGGTTGAGATATGCTACTGTTGACTCGTCATCGATACCTAGTTTCTTATGCAGTCTATATTTTACTGTCTCTACAGTACGTGACGAACGGTTGGTAAGCGACGCTATTTCTTTTGTGGTCAGATTCAACATGATGTATGCACACATACGTACTTCGTTGGGAGAAAGATCTGGATGAAGTGTATAGAGTGTCTTGAAAAAATTCGGATGAGTCTGTTCGAAATATGTCTTGAATACGTCCCACATGTTGTCTTGCAGTTCATATTGTCTCAGTCTCTCCTGAATATTCTTTAGCCGGGCAGTTGCAGACTCTGATTTATCTTCAGTCATTGAAATGAGGTCGTTGGTGAGTTCGTTTACCTGAGCGAGTCGTAGAGCATGTACAGTAAGTTCTCGGTTTTGGGTGCTGATTTTGTCTTCTTTGATATTCATTTTTTTCCTATGATCCAAATCCACAGTGGCAAGTATATTGGCATTTGATTTGTTGATCTCTTTTTCATTATGCCATTTTAGGGCTAACCATGTTGAGCCTATGCTTACCATAAAGAGTACTGCAATCACAATATAGAGCCATATGCGCAATCTGTCTGCATTTTTTAACGCCATATCTTTCTGAGTGGCCTCCTGCTCAAGTTCGTATATGGCGAGATGATCGCCGGCAAGAAATGCGGTATTGATAGAATCTCTCATGACTTTGGCTTTACGCATCAGCATCCATGCCTCCTTGAAATTTCCAGTGCCGGCCAGTGCATCCGATTTATTTGATATCAGATTGCTTGTCGTGATATCCTCTACACGGAACGGTATGCGCGTCAGGTTTTCATCCAGTACTTTAAGCGCTTCACGATATCGTTTCTGTGAAATCAGGAGATGCATGTAGTTTGTGACGGCTACCGCCCTGTTGTGGTAGGAGAAATCCGTGTCGAGTATTTTACGGTAATATCTTTCCGCAGCCTCGTAGTCACCAGCTTCGAGGTATATATCGGCAAGATATCCAAATAGATTTGTTTCTGTCAATTTGTCATCGGCCAGGTCAAAAGCCCTTTTTATGGATTCAAGCGCTTTTTTGTGTTTGCCCTGCACGGTGAGCAATGAAACTTCTGCACGTATAAGGGTGATTTCCATGATTCGCTCGTTGGCTGGAGACGCATACTTTTTATATTTCTCAAACGTCTTACGAGCGCGCGCAAGTTCTTCTTTGGCTTTGTCGGTCATACCGAGTTCCATTTTTGAGAACGCAAGTGATATATAAGCGTCTGTTTCAAGAATTTTGAGAGAATCCGGTTTTTCTAATTTCAGAAATTCTATGCTTTTCTTGGCTGCTTTTGACATATTGCCGGACATACCGAGCACAATAATCCATTCCCGCATGATATCGAGCCTTTCGACAATCGGCAAATCAGATGACACATTCCACAGATTTTCATACGTGTCAGCACTTTTTGAATACATCAGTACGTCTGAGAGTAGTCTCGCTTTTTGTCTCATAAGCTGAGCTGAGCCGGGATTTTCATGTTTCAGAAGACTGTCGATTCCGGAAATACGCGAATAATAAGGCAGAGAGGTGTCGGAAACGACATCGTTCCAATATGTCGCGCGCAAATAATCGTTTCCGTGTCTATTGTCAGCGCGCAGGCATATGCTATTGTATCCTGCCATGGACATACAGGCAGCAAATAGAACTATTATGCGTCTCATGATGAGATACGAATCTATAAGAGGACGTGATTTCATATATTGATAACTATAGAGTAGGTAACTGTGGAATATGTGAAAGATTGGTAAGGTGTTATTGTTTTTTGCAGTAATACTTACCTTAAAAGCATTTTTATAAGTGAGTGTCCGAAATTATTCAATTTCCGACACTCACTTAACGCTTAAAAAATGTATTTTAGTTTGGATTTTCAGGTAATTGAACGGTACTTCACAGGATATTTGATTATAATGAGATAATGATGTTAACAGTCTTGAATATCAGAAATATACGATTGAAGTACGTATGTTTGCAGTATAAATAAATATACGTATAAGAATAATAGTAGTATGGAAACAGTTGAAATAAGCGCCTTGTGCGTCTAATTTTGTGTAGGGAGATGGCCGGAATGGCTTGGAAGTGTCTGCCAAAAAATTTTATAATCCCGGCTTCCAGGGAAAATCTAAAATTATGACATTATGAAAGGTGTTTTACAAAAGATGCTTGTATCGCTTATTGGAACAGCGTGCAGCCTGAGCGCGGTGGCGGTTTATCCGGAAATCAATAAGGCTGCGTTGAGATCGCATTATTACCCTGAATTCATCATTCAGGAAAGCCATATCATAGAGGATGGCATGAATAATCTGAAAAATCGTGTCATCGCACCGCAATCGAGGGAAAACACCTCAGTCAAAGGTCATGTCAGAGTTGGAGAGCAGAGAAATACTGTCACAATGAATTTTACTGGGGTTATTGATCCGAATATGCGCCCGACCATTAGATTTTTTAAGTCGGGAGCTTTATATCTGACAGGAGAAATTATATCTTCAGAAAATTGGACTGAAGATGCCAGAACGGTCACGCTTTCCGTGCCATCAGCGGTCTATGACATATTTGTCTATTGGACGGAACTGGAACCAGGGGCTCTCCACACCAGGCACTGTCTTGTGGCAAGAGAACAGGTGTCTGTTGACGGGGATAAGGAATATGTATTTGACCGTACAGACGCGGAAAATGCCGTGAGTTTTCATCATACTCTTCCCAATGGAGATACGCCTTTGTGGCCGGGAATAAAATATGATGATGTGACAGGAAATCCTACTCGTGACTGGGCCGCCGCAAATGTAGGAATGACAAACAGTATTATACATATAATACATCCTGAATCTGGCTTTGAGGTATCTCATTGCAGTACTTTCAATGCAGTTTCAGACGGTGACATTTTGGATAAATTCGAGCCGGCAGAGGAAATGAAGTTTTGGTGTAATGATGATATTCCTTCTGATATGTGGATTACAAACCATATCATTATGGAAAATGAAAAAGGGGAAATATATTCTTCTATGGCCTCTGTGTCGTTAAATGGATGTGAAAATAATGTAGAAGTCGATAATAAAGATTATTATCTTGTGGCGGAAGAACTTGAGCACTCTCCTTATTTCTATCAAAATGATTTCAAGAGCGATGTATCACAATCTTATGCAATAAATGAAGAGGTGCTTGGTTTTCCGGGATTTACGTATACATATAATGTTTCGGAGGGTGATAAAAAGGACATATATATTCGCACTGAGCCATTCTTTTATGAAAATAAAAACGTCACACTTACATATGTGACACAGACCTCTTATGATATGGCTGTCGAGGAATCAGGACCTTTCGGTTCTACATCATGGAAGATGTCTGGAATCAAATCTCCGGAAATATTCAATTATGATGGTGCCGGATGTTATATGGGTTCAACATGGGATGATTTTATGTACCACTATATTTTCCGTGCTCCCGAAGGCGGGTATTACAAATGGCCGGGAATTTTGCCGAGAACAAACATTCATCCTGTTTTTTCATATGAAGCCGGACTGAGAAAGCAAAAACTTGGTAATAATGTACCTGTCATGTCAGTGCTGACAATTGATTACGGTGTGCCGGAAGCAAGACTTCCCATCGCGTTTCCGGCTATAAAGGGACGTTACGGTGAGTCCCGGGTTATTGATATGGAGGTGCTTGCCGCATCTTTGTCAATCGGTGCGGAAAAATTATATGATGGTTCTTGGAACGGTATGGTTGACTATATGTTTGACGGCTATTCGGAGGTCACGGCCGGAAAAGTCGATGTAGTATTCACGGATAATAATATCACCGTAGACGGCATTCAGGGTAAGAATGTCACTGAATTCGGGTATGATAAAAATGGTGATGACGTATGGGCTCCCACATTACAGATGCTTCATTTTAGGGATGCCGAAGGATATGTCAATGACCGTTTTGCAAATCCCTCCGACGGTGTGATCGAATTCGCGGGGGGTGATTTTATCGAACATTTTAATGACGAGAACTACTATTGGTATACCGAGGAAGAGGCGGAAGTGAAGGTGGAATACGCCCCTTACGGTACCGATGACTTCATGCCTTTGGATGTGAGAGAGATACCCGAACTTTATTTTATGCCTGGGTACGGACATTTCTATCGTGGTTCTCTGTGTGGAGTGGATAGAGGAAGCTCTAACGGCTGGTTTGATCTTCGGGTATCATTGACGGACGCTGCCGGCAATTATCAGAGACAAACGCTTTCTCCGGCATTTAAAGTTGAGTCACTAGCAGGTGTGGATACTGTCATAGATAATGTTGGTTCAATAAAAGTGGAGGGAAGAAATATTATCGTTCCCCAGGGCGCTAATATTTTTACAGTGCAAGGCATACTCTCTGATGGCAGAAATGTGCAACCAGGAGTATATCTCGTAAAAGCTGCTGCAGTTACATCGAAAATAATCGTGAGATAATTGATATCCTATTCTGAGTTTAAAGATCCCGTTTGCTTATCTGCAGACGGGATCTTGACGTTAAAAAAATATTTTCAAAGGCTTCGGATATCAAGCTTAAGTCCTTCGTGGTTTAGGAGGACACGGGGAAATATCTCGGCGGCTTCGGTGACGAAACGTGATTCGTCCTTATAACGTGAGGAATAGTGGCCGGTCAGCAGAGTATTGGCTCCCGCTTCTCTGGCGATCATGGCCGCCTGACGGGCGGTGCTGTGAAATCGGGCTTTCGCTTCGTCTTTATGTTCATCGAGATAAGTGGTTTCATGGAAAAGCAGATCGACAGGTCCGATCTTCTTTGCAAGTTCAGGCATATATATGGTGTCGCTGATGTGCGCGTAGCTCAGAGATATGTCAGCTTCGGAGGTCAGCATGGCATTCGGAATCACCGTGCCGTCAGGTTTGACGAAGTCGGCCCCCTCTTTGATGTCGTGTATCTTCGCGACAGGAACACCATGGTAATCGATCATTTCCCGGCGTATATGCCGCAATTTTGGTTTCTCCTCGAAAATGTATCCCACCGCCGGCACACGATGATGCAGCCTGACCGTACGGACAGTGAGCGACGAAGTCTCGAGAATTACCGCATCCTCCGGCTTTATGATGTTGAATTCGAGATCGAAAGATAGATCTTTTGCGAAAAAGTCGAGAATCTGACGCAATATTTTTTCTCCGTCGGCGAAAGTATGGACTGTGATTTTTCCACCGGTGCTTCCGAGAGCGAGGGTTGACAGAAGACCGGGCAGACCGAGAACGTGATCGCCGTGAAGATGCGTCAGAAAGATGTGTCCGAGGCGTGAGAACTTAAGTCTTGCCTGCTGGAATGCACGTTGCGCGCCCTCGCCGCAGTCGACCATGAAAAGATTGTCGCGGTAATCGATGACAGTGCATGACGGTTGGTGCTTTATTGTCGGTTTGGCTGATCCGCAGCCCAGGGTGTGGATTATGAATTTATCCATATCGAAGCTTTAAGACTACAAAATTAGTGAATATTTGGATGATCTGGAAATTAAGAGTAAATTTGCAATGTGAAAACAGCAATTACGACTTTCCTTATAATATGCACTTTAATCGTGGCACATGACAAATGTGTCGCATCGCCTGCGGAAACGGAATATACCGATTCCGTAAGGGTTCTCGGCGAACTGAACGTGGTGGCCCTCAAACAGCAGGAGAGACTGCGCGACGATGCCATGGCTGCCACTGTCATAGGCCGTGCGGAGCTTGAAGAACTCAATGCCGTGGCGGTGAAGAGCATATCGGATGTCGTGCCTAACTTTTATGTGCCTGATTATGGTTCGCGCATCACGTCCACGATGTATGTGCGCGGTATCGGGGCACGCATGGATCAGCCTGCGGTGGGACTGAATGTCGACAATGTGCCTTATCTCAATAAGAACGCATATGACTTTGATCTTGCCGATATAGCTTCGGTCGAGATGTTGCGTGGCCCGCAGTCCACGCTGTATGGACGCAATACGATCGGTGGCCTTATAAATATAACCACATTGTCTCCCGTCAGATTTCAGGGATGGCGTGTCATGGCGCAGGGCGCTATGGGAAATGACTGGAAAGCCTCTCTCGGATGGTATCATAAATTTGACGAAAAAACGGCCACGGCTGTTATCGGCTCCTTCTCTTATCTCGGAGGTTTTTTCCGAAACAGCTATACCGGGAGTCTCCTTGACAAGGAGCGTAGCGGATCCTTGCGGTGGAAATTCGACCGCAGGATATCGGAAAGTGTCACTTTGCGCAACGCGGCGTCCGCCTCCGTTCTAAGACAGGGTGGCTATCCTTATGAATATGTCGGGACAGGAGAGATTAATTATAATGATACATGTTTCTACCGCAGGTTCATGTTCAATGACGGCTTGACGGTCAATTGGCGCGCTTCACGTTTCTCACTTTCTTCCATTACAAGCGTGCAGTATTTGGATGACAACATGACACTCGATCAGGATTTTTTGCCTTTGCCTTATTTCACTCTGACGCAAAAACAGAAAGAATTCGGAATTACGGAAGATCTTGTCTTCAGGGGAAAGGAACTGGATGGCCGTTACGAATGGGTGACCGGTGTTTTCGGTTTTTTCAAACATACGGATATGAAAGCTCCCGTGACTTTCAAGGATACAGGTATAGCGTCCCTTATCGAGCAGCATCGCAATGAAGCCAATCCCGATTATCCGATAAGCTGGAATTCACGCATGTTCACGCTCGACAGCGATTTTATCATTCCCACTGGCGGAGCCGCCTTATATCATGAATCCGTATTTAATCTCGGATCATGGAAGCTTACGGCCGGCATAAGATTTGACTGGGAACAATCTGAATTGTCCTATCACAGCAGTTGCCACACGGGGTATGAAGTGAGAAGGCTGATGCCGGACGGTTCTCTTGTCCATCATCGTGACGTGGCAGTCGATATCGATGACAGAGACAGACTGCGCAGAAATTATTTCAACTGGCTTCCGCGCGTGAGTGTCCTTTACAAATTGCCTCTGGAAGGGGAGAACAACATATATGCCGATGTTTCGAAAGGCTACAAGGCAGGAGGATTCAACACTCAGATGTTTTCGGATGTGTTGCAGCAGCGTCTTATGGGAGTGATGGGAATCGGTGCGAAATACGATGTCGACGATGTGGTGGGTTATCGGCCGGAATATTCATGGAATTATGAGGTCGGCGCCCATTTCACATTTCCTGAGAGAAGGCTCTCTCTTGATCTGTCATTGTTTTATATAGATTGTCACGATCAGCAGCTCACAATGTTTCCGTCGGGCACGACGACTGGTCGCATTATGACAAATGCCGGAAAGACAAGAAGTCTGGGAGGCGAGGTGGCGCTGAGCTGGAATCCTGTGTCGACTCTCGACCTTACTGCCAGTTATGGTTACACCGATGCCAGATTCAAGGAATTTTATAACGGCATAGACAATTTTTCCGGCAAATACATACCGTATGCCCCGAGAAATACCCTGTTCATGCAGGCTCAATATGTTTTCAAGACCGGTAATAGGTTTGTCGACTCCGTTTCGGTGGCAGTTGACATGCGGGGAACCGGAAAGATATATTGGAATGAGGCCAATACTCTCTCTCAGGATTTCTATTCGTTGCTCGGAGCTTCCGTAACATTAGGAGGTCGCCAATGGAGTTTCCAGATATGGGGGAAAAACCTGACGGACAGAAATTACCATACTTTCTATTTTATGTCGATGGGAAACGAGTTCCTGCAGTCCGGGCGTCCTATACAGTGCGGCGCGACTTTACGTATAAATATGTAGGACAGTTGTCCGGCTGTGCGTATGGATTTTAACATAAGCACCTCCCTTGGTTTGTTTTATTTTTTTCTGAATCATTTTGGCAGCCTACAATAATGCATAGGCTTTAGCGTTTCAATTTAGACTAATAATTAGAAACTGATTTTAAAATGAATAAACTTTTATTGATCGGTGTGGTCGCTGCCTCGTCTCTTGCAATCACATCATGTTCCGGTGATTCTGAAAACAGATCTACCACCACTACTCCGATAAACGCATACAATCTGTTTGTGCCTGCCTCGGGCGATGGGGATGTCTATACCGGACTGGCTTTGTACAAATTTGTAACTACTTTCCCGGAAGCTACAATTCAGCTTGGAGTTGACAATATGACTATGCCTGGCGGTGGCAATACATCTTTTTCTACAATAAGCATGCCTATTGCTTCCGCTATGGTTTCTGTTGATGATTCGGGCCGGGAAGTAATTATATTCGGAGATAAGAATCCGGGAGAAAGCGGTGCGAAAATCTCGAATCTCAGCGGATCGCTCACACAGGCCGTATATTTCCCGCCAAATGTGTCTGTTCCGGGTTATAAGCTTTTTATTCCCGGTAATTCGCTACATTATGTCTTGATGCAGTATGAACTCAACAATGACTGGAACATCCGTACATTCTGGCCCGATATGACATTCAGGGGTTCGACGGTAACTTCTTATCCAGGCATGACGGAGGCTTATTCAAACAGTAATATAGCTTATCGTGTCGTTATGCAGCTCAAAGATAATGCTCTGACCGACAAGGCCGATGTTATTTTCTACAATGCCAAGTTCGCTCCGAAGGCACCTGAAATCACTGTCGTGCTTAAAAATCTCGACCTTGCGTTCAGTGATAAAGGTTATACTGTCAAAGGCTCGGATATCATCCCTTATATGGTCGAGGCCGGGACTTTGCAGGAAACGCCTAAATTTAAATTTAATTCTTTTGCACTCACTGCCATTGGTGACATGTCGACAGCTATGATCAATTATGAGGTCGCTGATGTTTACAAGGGTACGTTTACCGGAAATTCCGTTGTGAAACCATCGTCCGGGAAATAAAAAACTCATGTTTTATCGTGTTGCCTTGTCACGTGTATAAACTTTTAAGGTGCGGATCCGGTATGATCGGATTCGCACCTGTCATTTTTCCACGATGAGGGGTCTGTGTATGCAAAATCCGCACTCTTTTGCTTGCAGTCCAAAAATAACCCTGCTTTTATTTGTTGATTAAACAAAAATTCCCTAATTTTGTGGATAAGTGATGGCGCATCGAGTGCCTTTATTTGGTTGAACTAAGCTAACTAATTTAATATTAACACGATATGAATCTATTGTGCGAAATAGGCAATGGCGTATTGTCAATCACGGCCGCCTTGACAGGTATAGGGCTGGTGTTTGCGGCGCTGCTTATTGCAAAATTGATTTCCCCGAAGTCTTATTCGGTAAAGAAAGCCGAGCCATATGAATGCGGTATCCCGACCCGAGGCGAGTCGATGATCCAGTTCAAGGCCGGCTATTATATTTTTGCAATCCTCTTCCTTCTTTTCGATGTAGAGGTTGTCTTTCTTTACCCGTGGGCTACAGTGATGCGCAGTCTTGGACCTCAGGGTATCCTCTGCATCGGTATTTTTATGTTTGTCCTAATAATGGGCCTGGCTTATGCCTGGCGGAAAGGAGCGCTTAAATGGGAATAGACCATATAAAGAGCATGACCCGCGAGGACTTCAAGAACAATGACTATATTGACAAGCTTGTTGAAGAACTCAATGCTACGGGCGCCAATGTGATGGTTGGCAAATTTGACGAACTTATCAATTGGGGAGTCTCAAATTCTCTCTGGCCGCTTTGTTTCGGTACGAGTTGCTGTGCGATCGAGTTCATGAGTCTCGGCGCGGCCCGCTATGATATGGCGCGTTTCGGATTCGAGGTGGCGCGTAATTCTCCTCGTCAGGCAGATTACATAATGGTGCAGGGAACCATCGTGCATCGTATGGCTCCTGTGCTCCGTCGTCTTTATGAACAGCTTGCAGAACCGAAATATGTGATTGCATGCGGCGGTTGCGCGGTGTCGGGCGGTCCTTTCAAGAATTCATATTGTGTAGTACCGGGAGTGGACCGTATCCTTCCTGTGGATGTATTCATTCCCGGATGTCCTCCGCGTCCCGAGGCCATGTTTTATGGTCTGATGCAGCTGCAGCGTAAGATCAAGGTTCAGAAATTCTTCGGCGGTGTCAACCGGAAGGAGAAAATCGAGGAGTTCTTTGCTGAGCATCCCGAAGAGAAAGGCCAGATTGGATAACATCATCGAACTATACTGAAAGAAATGAGTGATTTAAAAGAAAAAATCCTTAAGATATATCCTGCGGCGACTTTTGAAGAGGGCGATACCCTTCTTGTAAATGTTGCCGAGAAATATTGGCTTGATGTAGCCGGAGCGCTTAAGAACGATCTTGGTTTCGATGTCCTTTCGGCATTGGTCGGCATGGACTGGAAAGAAACCATGGGCGTAGTCTATTACTTGACCTCGACATCGCGGAACTGGGAAGTGATCTCGGTAAAGGTTGTGACGGAGTCGCGCGAGAATCCCTATATCCATTCGGTCGTGTCGCTTTGGAAGGTCGCTAACTTCCAGGAACGCGAGGCTTATGACATGTTCGGTATCAAGTTTATCGGACATCCCGACATGCGCCGTTTCTTCCTGCGCAATGACTGGGTGGGACATCCCCTTCGCAAGGATTATGACGCAAACCCGGATCTGAACCCTATCCGTATGGATGACGAGGTCAACGAAGACGATACACGCACGTTTACTCTCGGTGAAAACGGTAATGTCAAGGAGACGCCGGGTAAAGTGTTCGAGGAAGATGAGTATGTGGTCAACATAGGCCCGCAGCATCCCTCCACACACGGAGTCATGCGTTTCCGCGCGTCTCTCGACGGTGAGACCGTAAAGAAAGTGGATGTCGTTTCCGGATATATCCATCGTGGTATAGAAAAACTTTCGGAAGGTCTTACTTATCCGCAGATACTACATTTCACAGACCGTATGGACTACATGTCGGCTCATCAGAACCGTCATTGTCTATGTATGTGTATAGAGAAAGCCCTCGGTATCGAAGTGCCGAGAAGGGCGCAGGTCATTCGTACAATGATGGATGAGCTGATGCGTATCTCGTCGCATCTCCTTTCGTTCGGATGTACGGCTATGGACCTTGGTGCCACCACGGCATTCTTCTATGGATTCCGCGAGCGCGAGATGGTTCTTGACATTTTCGAGAAGACCTGCGGAGCACGCATGTCGATGAACTATAATGTGATCGGCGGTGTGATAGCTGATCTTCATCCCGATTTCCAGAAAGATGTAAAGGAACTCATACGTATCATGCCTGAGCGTCTCAAGGAATATCATACGGTATTCTCGGGAAATGTGATCGCCAAGAACCGTCTTGTCGGTGTCGGTCATCTTTCGAAAGAGGATGCTGTCAATTATGCTATCACAGGTCCGAGCGGACGCGGTTCGAACTGGAGCTGCGACTGCAGAAAGAAACATCCATATGCCGTCTATGACGAGGTAGAATTTGACGAGGTGCTTCTTGACGGATGCGATTCATATTCCCGCTACATGGTGCGTATGAAAGAGATCGAGCAGAGCTGCCGCATTCTCGAACAGCTTGTGGACAATATCCCGGAAGGTGATATCCGTGCCCAGGTGCCTAAGATCATCAAGCTCCCTGCCGGAAGATGGTATCAGCAGGTCGAGGCAAGCCGTGGCACGTTCGGGGTGTATATCGAGTCGACGGGTGAGAAGAATCCGTTCCGTGTGCACTTCCAGAGTCCCTGTTTCAATCTCGTCGGTGTGATGGATCTGACATGCTCGGGCTACATGATCGCCGACCTGATTACTATCGGTGCGGCTCTTGACTTCGTGATCCCCGATATCGACCGTTGATCGTGGTGATCGGAAGTTTTAATAATTACAGAACAGAAGTATAATCCAAAGCAATAAGATAACATGTTTGATTTCGGAAAATGGACGTCGGCTTTCAACGACTTGCTTCTCGGAACAGGAATGGCCGACTGGCTGGCCGTTCTGATAGAATGCGTGATCATAGCCGTGCTTATTCTGGGCGTCTATACCGTATTGGCACTTTTCTATATTCTCTATGAGCGTAAGCTCTGTGCATGGTTCCAGTGTCGTCTCGGGCCTATGCGTGTCGGTAAGTGGGGTTTGCTCCAGGTATTCGCCGACATGTTCAAGATTCTCATCAAGGAGCTTATCTTCCTTAAAGGCACAGACCGCTTCCTTTTCAAACTCGCGCCTTATCTGGTCATAACTTCTTCGGTTGTCATGCTCGCTTGTCTTCCGTGGGGTAACGGCCTGCAGATAATCGACTGGAATATAGGTATATTTTTTGTACTCGCCGTATCTTCTGTCGGTGTGCTTGGTATCCTGCTTGCCGGTTGGTCTTCCAACAACAAGTATACCCTCATCGGTGCTATGCGAAGCGGCGCGCAGATGGTAAGTTATGAGATCTCGCTCGGACTCGCCATCATGACAATAATAATAATGGCGGGGACGATGGACATCTCGCAACTCGTGCTTGCTCAGGAAAACGGCTGGTTTATTTTCAAGGGCCATCTTCCGGCGCTGATCGCCTTCATAATCTATGTGATAGCGGCCACCGCAGAGACCAACCGCGGACCTTTTGACCTTCCGGAGGCGGAGCATGAGCTCACCGCCGGTTATCACACCGAGTATTCGGGTATTCATTTCGGATTTTTCTATCTTGCCGAGTATCTTAACCTCTTTATCGTTTCGGGTATCGCGTCGCTGATGTTCCTTGGCGGATGGATGCCTCTGCACGTTCCCGGTTGGGATGGTTTCAATATGGTGATGAACTGGATTCCCTCTCCCGTATGGTTCCTGCTCAAGGCCTTCTTTATCTCGTTTGTCATCATCTGGTTCAAGTGGACTTTCCCGCGTGTGCGTATAGACCAGATGCTCGCTTTCGAGTGGAAATATCTCATGCCTTTCTCATTGGCCAACCTGCTGCTCATGACAGTGTGCGTGGCTTTCGGATGGCATTTCTGAAATTAATATAATGTCAGGTAACACTGATTTTTTAAAGATAAACAACTTTCCAAAATAAATCGGCGGTCGCATAGCTACGCAGGCAGTGCCGCGATAAACATGATTGAACGTTATGAGCGAAATTTTTGGTACGGTGACCCAGGTGATTGGTCCGGTGATCGACGTCTCGTTTGAAGGAGGAAAAGAAAATATTCCCCCTATCTATTCGGCTCTTAAGGTGGAGCGCGACAATGGCGAGGAGCTGATCCTCGAAGTGGAGCAGCACATTGGCGAGGACATTGTGAGGTGTGTCGCAATGGAAAGCACTGATGGTGTGCGCCGCGGTGTGAAAGTGCGTAACCTCGGGCATCCTATCGCCGTACCGACCGGCAATCAGGTGAAGGGTCGCCTTCTGAATGTCGTTGGCGACGCCATCGACATGCTCGGTGATCTCAAGCGTGAGAATTTACGTCCTATTCATCAGCCGGCTCCCGCTTTTGATGAGCTTGCGATTTCTCAGGAGATTCTCTTCACCGGTATCAAGGTGATCGACTTCCTCGAGCCTTACTCGAAGGGTGGTAAGATCGGTTTGTTCGGTGGCGCAGGTGTCGGCAAGACAGTGCTTATACAGGAGCTTATCAACAATATCGCTAAAGGACACAACGGATTCTCGGTGTTTACCGGTGTAGGTGAGCGTACGCGTGAGGGTAACGACCTTCTCCGCGAGATGATCGAGGCCGGTGTGGTGAAATATGGTAAGAAATTCGAAGAAGGCATGGAGAAAGGGGAGTGGAATCTCAATGATGTGGATTTCAACGAACTTCAGAATTCTCAGGCTACTCTCGTGTTCGGTCAGATGAATGAACCGCCGGGTGCCCGTCTCCGTGTGGCACTTTCCGGTCTGACTGTGGCTGAGCAGTTCCGCGACAATGATGGCGGAGGAAAAGAGATCCTTCTCTTCATCGACAACATTTTCCGTTTCACGCAGGCCGGTTCCGAGGTGTCGGCGCTTCTTGGCCGTATGCCTTCGGCCGTAGGTTATCAGCCTACGCTTTCATCGGAGATGGGTGCTCTTCAGGAGCGTATCACATCGACCAAGAACGGATCAATCACCTCTGTGCAGGCCATATATGTGCCGGCCGATGACCTTACGGACCCCGCTCCGGCGACTACGTTCTCGTTCCTGGATGCGACTACGGTGCTCTCTCGTAAGATCTCGGAGCTCGGTATCTATCCTGCGGTCGATCCTCTGGATTCCACATCGCGGATTCTTGACCCCAATATCGTGGGCGAGGACCATTACAATACGGCTCAGGCTGTCAAACAGCTTCTTCAGAAATACAACGAGTTGCAGGATATAATCGCGATTCTCGGTGTAGACGAGCTTTCCGACGAGGACAAGCAGGTCGTTACCCGTGCGCGCCGCGCTCAGCGTTATCTGTCGCAGCCTTTCCATGTGGCAGAGCAGTTCACAGGTCTGCCCGGTGTGATGGTGCCGCTGGCAGAGACCATACGCGGATTCAAGATGATTCTGTCGGGCGAGCTTGACTATCTGCCTGAGCAGGCATTCCTCAATGTCGGAACAATCGACGAGGCTATCGCGAAAGGCGAGGGCATGCTCAAGGATGTCAAGTAAAAATATGACAATGTAAAAGTCCTTTCACATCAATAATATTTCAGCAATGACACTCGAAATTATATCAGCTCACGAAGTGACTTTCAGCGGTGAGGTGACTTCGGTCACATTGCCAGGAGAACTCGGATCTTTCACTGTCCTCAAAGACCATGCTCCTCTCATCTCTGTCCTTGTCAAAGGCAAGATGAAATATACCGGTCCGAAAGGAGAGGTAGAGGAACTTGAGATAGCCGGCGGTCTGGCTGATGTTAACAATAATGTAATTTCTGTCTGTGTCTACTGATTGTCTAACGGTTGAATTGACACGTCTATAATAAATTTTGAACAAGATGTCGAAATCTCATATATACCCGCTTTTAAATTTTCTTGCCGGGAAAAGACGCAATCTGGTGGGAGTGCTCATGGCTTTCCTTATCTGTGCGCCTTCCGTATCTTATGCCGCCGGCAGCGAAGAGGGAGAAAGCCTGGATGTGAAGGGTATCATTTTCGAGCATTTGGGTGACGGTTATGGATGGGAAGTTCCCTTTTCCCATACGGACAGGATTCCGTTGCCGGTAATTGTGCGTTCGGAAGATCACAATTGGTTCTGTTTTTCTTCAGCCGGTCTGACAGATAAGACGGAAACTATTGATCACGAGACCGGCGAGAGACATCATGGTCTCGAACCTATAGTCAAGACAATAGTCCGCGATGGGAAGACATACAGATTCCTTATAGCTCATGTAAGTAACAATAAGGATAAGGTTGTCGAGATATTCGATCTCACTCCGGCCGATGAAAAAGATCTTGAGGCCAAACTGGCGGATGTCAGAAAGACCGGAGATGTGGATCTCGGAGCACAGGTTATCGACGGATATGTATATTATGACGGCAAGTACTACAGAGAGTACAGGCCGCTCGACATATCGATCACAAAAAATGTGGCGGCTCTCTTTATCGCTGTCATATTGGTGATGGCCATGGTGTTCGGACTTGTGAGATATTACCGCAGATGCGGCATGCGTGCTCCCCGTAAGGGAATGGGTTTTTTCGAGATGCTTGTCGGATTTATCTATAATGATACTATAAAGGCGACTCTCGGAGATAAGACAAAAAAATTCGCCCCCTATCTGCTGACAGTGTTCTTCTTTATTCTTGTGATGAATATCGTTGGACTCATGGTTATATTCCCCGGTGGAGCGAATCTTACGGGCAACATAGCGGTTACGCTGGTTCTCGCATTGTGCACATTCGTCATCACGAACATTTTCGGTACCAAACATTATTGGAAGGAGATTTTCTGGCCTGATGTGCCCTTGTTCCTTAAGTTCCCGTTGCCGATTATGCAGCTGATCGAGGTATTCGGTATATTCACGAAGCCTGCGGCCCTCTGCGTGCGTCTGTTCGCGAACATGATGGGTGGTCACATGATTGTCATCACGCTCACTCTTCTCATCTTTATTCTCGGAGCGTTCGGTGCGGCTGTCGTGGGACTGACAACTGTGGTATCGGTATTGTTCACGATATTCATGCTGCTTCTCGATGTGCTTGTAAGTTTCATTCAGGCATACGTGTTTACTCTTCTTTCCACACTGTTCATAAGTATGGCGCAGGTGGAAGAGGAAGAACATCATGCCAGGGAAGACAGAGATCATCCGGCTCTTGAGGCAAGAGATATGGCTGAACTTTCCGAGGAGAAGAAACTTCTGGCAAAAGAAGCGGCTCAGGTCGATTTCAAATAAGAAACAAAATCAAGAATCAAATAAAATTTCATAAACTTTTAAAAACTCTGAATTATGTTATCTACAATTTTGAACGAGGTAATGTCTCTTCAGCCGCTGGCGGCTGTCGGTGCAGCAATCGGTGCTTCTCTCGCAGCAATCGGTGCAGGTTTTGGTATCGGTAAGATCGGTTCTTCCGCTATGGAGGCTATCGCGCGTCAGCCCGAGGCTGCCGGTGACATCCGAAGCAACATGATCGTTATCGCGGCTCTTATCGAAGGTGTGGCTCT
>ERZ791744.1062-NODE-1062-length-20043-cov-6.459826_pt1 | contig 20043 bp, 16 predicted proteins | sample MGYA00510039_ERZ791744 | MGnify/ENA primary metagenome ERZ791744 (study PRJEB30046, sample SAMN00791969) | human gut metagenome | study: EMG produced TPA metagenomics assembly of the A metagenome-wide association study of gut microbiota in type 2... | reverse complement strand
GACTTCAAGGTGGTGTTCAGCCGCCCGAAGGATGTGATCATCGGCTGCATTGCGCAGTTCACTCTGATGCCCTTCCTTGCATGGGCGCTGACGCAGCTGTTCCACCTGCCCACCGAGCTGGCCATCGGCGTCATCCTTGTGGGTACCTGCCCCGGCGGCACCTCCTCTAACGTGATGACCTATCTGTCCAAGGGCGACGTTGCACTGTCCGTCGGTATGACTGCCGTTTCCACCGTGCTGGCTCCCATCCTGACTCCCCTGCTCACCCTGCTGTATGCCGGCCAGCGCGTGGATGTGAACCCTGTAAATATGTTCCTGTCCATCGTCAAAGTAGTGCTGGTGCCCATCGCACTGGGCTTTGTGGTCAACCACTTCTTCCACGCCTTCACTCAGAACGCCGTCCGCGTGCTGCCGCTGGTCTCCACCACCGCCATCGTGCTCATCATCTGCGCCGTTGTTTCTGCAAACTCCGCCAAGATCATGACCAGCGGCCTGCTGATCCTTGCCGTAGTCATCCTGCACAACCTGCTGGGCTACCTCACCGGCTTCGGTGTGGGCAAGCTGCTGAAGCTGGATTCCACCAAGTGCCGCGCGATCTCCATCGAGGTCGGTATGCAGAACTCCGGTCTGGCCACCTCTCTGGCCGCTGCCCACTTTGCACAGTATCCGCTGGCAACCATCCCCGGCGCTGTGTTCTCGGTGTGGCATAACATTTCCGGCGCCGTCCTCGCCAACTTCTTTGCCCGCACCGCCGAGAAGAAGGACTGATCTTATACCATAATAAAAATGGCTGCTACACAGGGTTTCTTCCCGGTGCAGCAGCCATTTCTTTGTTTATTGAACGTGATCTGCGCGGTTTTCCTGTCTTTGCCTGTTTCCCGGGCTGTTGCGCAAACGCAAACATCCCGGGAGCAAAAAGGCACCCGAACCCCAGACCCCCTGCGTGTGATGCATAATGACTTTTCGTTTTTTAGAACGATAATTCGTTAAATCAAAGTGATTTGCTACAGATCTGCTACAAACGACTATTTTTAGTCTCTATTAAATCTTAATATAGGCACCACTCTCAACAACAGCTTTCATTTTACATATTTCGTCAATTTTAATCAAAATCCGCATTCTTTTTTATCAATTTCGTAGAACGTTTTTACCCTTGACAAATCAGGCCTTTTGTGCATGGAATTTTCACTCACATATGCTATAATGGACAAAATAGTATTCTAAGGAGGCGTTAACATGCATACAACAAAGCAAATGGAGGATCTACAGATAAGCTATACCTCAGCATTATGTGCAGCTGTTGGCATCTCCTATGATACACAGAGACACGATGATGACAGCACTGATGCGATTATAAAAAAGACAATTTCCCTATCCAATGGTTGTCGTTTTTTCTCGCAGTTGCGAATTCAATTAAAAAGCACTTGTTCTCCTTCGCAGTATACGGATACTGGAGATTGTATTAAGTATCCTTTAAAGGTCAAAAATTATAATGACCTTTGTACTCCTTCTACAATGCCTATTATTCTATGTCTCCTCATTTTACCAGAGGATGATTCAGTTTGGGTCAACTGGAGTACCGAAGATCTTCTCATTAAAGGTTCCATGTACTGGCTTGATCTTTCATCTGCTGAGCGCTCACCAAATGCAGAGGCTGTCTCTGTTTCCATTCCGAAATCCAACACTGTCAGCCCAGAGACTCTTCTTAATCTTTTAACAAAAATAGCAAAGGAGGAGTGGCCATGATTTACTCAGTCAATCTAAAAAAATTAACCAAAAAAATCAACCCGTTCTCGTTTGCTAAATACTTAAAGGATACTGGTTGGACGCAATTCCAGACCAAACGGACATATATAAAAGTTTTTCAAAACACCAAACTGAATGGTGATTTTTTTCAAGTAACAATTCCAATGGAACAAAGCCTCTCTGATTACCAAGAAGCTATGTACACCGCAATCGAAACGGTTGCATTTGTAGAAGGTCAATCAGCTGAGCAGTTGCTTTTATTTTTGCTTAATCCCAATACTGATATCCTAAAAATTCGTTTAGATCGTAGCGATGTTGAGGCGGGTAACATCTTATTTGATGACGCCATCCGTATTTATGAAAATGCAAAAAAACTTATCGCTGCAACCGCTCAGGATATTCTTCATCCTAAAAAGTATCATCAAGGGCGTTGTGATGATGCTATATCTCAATTTATTGGTAATTGTAAATTCGGACAAACTGAGATTGGCAGTTATGTTGTTTCCGTTGTTTGTCCGTTTGCTGAATTAGATGACTCCGAAAGATATAAGCAGTTAAGTATTTTTTCTGAGGAAGATCAATGCGCAGATTCATTAACACGGAAAGTCACTAATAGAATCATGTCGAATGTATCTTTTATAAAAAGAACTATCGATGATGGAGATTACTCTAAACTCAGCGATTCTGATAATATCAGTGCTAATTTTTATGATGCCCTCTCTGGTTTAAATCTCGATCAGGATAATACTAACCTTGAATTTATTGCTCAGTGGTCTCCTGCTGTAAAAAAGAATCGTGCGGACTGTGATCGAATCATGCTTTCCAGCAGTTACTATGAGCCGATTTCTGCTGCCACATCGCAATTACGAGAAAGTGTATCAACCAAAACTAAGATATTAGGACGTATCAAGAAGTTGGAATCCTGCCCTGATCCAGAAAAGAGAAACACCGGTAAAATTACAATTGTTTATCTCAACGATGCTGATAAACCACATACTATAACCGCTAATCTAAACAAAGCAGACTATGAAAAGGCTATTGAAGCTCATGGTCACGGAAATCACGTTGAAATCATTGGTGACATAACCAATAGCGGAAAACGAAATGCTTCTATTACCTGTGAATCTTTTGCTGTCCTAGATTGAATATTCCAGCACCAGAAATCAAAGAAGTCGTCAAAGGTACATTTAGTATCTTTGGCGACTTTTTTGTATGGAAGAAACACAATCGTATCATAAACTATCTCGACTGGAAAATTAGCTAATATGTTTTTGCAGATAGTGCAAATACATCCCAAATATGTTCCTCCAACCTGAGTGCCTTTCTAGCATAGCATCATTTACATCATCGATGCACGTTTTCTTTTCTACCATTGTACCTTCTTTTATGTTTCAAAACAAGATGTAAAAAGCTCTTGGCCTCTTTATTAAAGGTCAAGAGCTTTTTTCTCGCCTCTGAACTTCGACTTTGAAAATCGTGCTCAACTTAATTTTTCAATCATCTACATTCTTCCTTCGTTTCATACAATTCTTCCCAGTCTTCTGGATTTCCGCATCTACGGAGATACTCATGTCCTCCATCGACTGCACACGATCCGCAAGAACAAAATTTGAAATCATGTACAGTGCAGCTTTCAATAGTCTCCCCGCACTTTTTACACTTAATTGCGTTTTTTATTATTTTCATTATCAAGTGTATCCTTATATATCCCGAATTTCTATATGAAGCATCGTAAGTTGATCTGAAAGCCAATCTATATCCTGAAGTGAAAGTTCATAAATATCACTCGTATCCATGAGGTCATCCATCCATAAACATCCCTGCCGTTCAGCCTTTTTCAACAAATCATCGAGGGCCTTTTTAACATTTAGAGTTTCTCCGCCCTTTCCTATATAATCAGTCTTCTGTACTTTATTTACAATTTGAATTTCAGGTGTTAATCGATAGCTTATATGAGCTTTTTCACTTAACTTTCGCCAACGTTCTCTTCGAAGCTCCCGTATCGATGCCTCATTTGCGTTTTTCAATGTATCATCAATATTATTTGAATCACTTAGATATGCCCATAAATGATTCCGGATTTCTTCAATATAAACGTATTCCAACGAATCATATAATTCTTCATTTGATAATCCATTGATTATAAGATCCACAATATCAATGGCCTGAATGTTCTCCAAGAGCAGCTTTGCGCCAGATGTCAAGTGCATTCTAACAAATGGAATATTTTTATAACAATGACCATTCCATTTTATCCACTCATTGTCTACAACCGAAAGACCCGTAAAATCATGCTCTCCACCGTAATCATCTTTAATTGTTATTCTCTTTTGACAGTCCATATTTCACCTAAAATGTCCACCTGCGCTTAGTCGGCGCAGGTGGATAGTTGAAAATATTCTTCAGAAATCCCTACGAGTTTTCGGTAGCCATAAAGAATTTCGCCAATTCATCGTCCGATATTGACTGGTTGAAACTCTCATCAAAATCTGAAACAAAATCGCAAAGGTTGTTAACGAAGTCCTCCATTGATGTTGCATTTTCAACAAGCTTTTCGTAGAGTACGTCTACTCCACCTCGTACATATGCATTGTATCGTTCTTCGTCTTCTGAAGACGGAGTTCTAAATGCCTTATCGATTCTCCGAGAAGCCTCCGGTTCGTATTCCTTATCCAAAAGCATGATAAGCCGAAAATTAAACAGCATCTCCTCCGAAGAAAAAATCACACGATCGCCCATTACCTTGTGACTATAGACATCTTTCGTCTCCGGATTCATGGTTTTGTCGACAGGTGCCATACGGCCATAAAGGAAACCGATAAGTGGTGCATTACAGAGAACATCTACATTTCGACTGAAAACCTTGGCTTTTGATAAATCTGCAAACTTGCTAGTGAGTTTTTCAACTCGAAGAGCATGAATTCCTGTGAATCGGTACTCTCTATCAAACATATTATATCATCCTCAATTTTATTTCAGTCGTGTTTCAAATGCATCAATTTTCTCGAAATGATGTCGTGCGCCAATCTTATCACTCATATATTCTTCTGCAAGGTCACCATCTGTGTCCTTAATGAAAATAACAACTTGTTCCGCGACATCGGGAAGAGCTTCACACACAGCTTTAATTCTCTTTTTATCGAATGCCGATAGCGGCGCATCCATTACAAGCGGATACGGTTCTGCTTGTATCATACTAAGATGCTCTTCATCTTTTCCGTCATTTTGTTCCTTGTTCTCACGAGCCATCTTAATAATAGCTGCGATAAAAGCAAATATAACAGAAATACTTTGCGCCGTAGAAGTTTCAACATTTTGAACATCATAGCCATTCACTGTTACTGAAATGTGATATTTTTCACTAATCGTTAGCGAAAGATCTCCATTATAAATATTATTAAAAATACTATTAATCTTGTCTTGCAGCTCCGTCCGAACCGCCTGCTCGCTCTTACAATAAACATCGTTTAACTGTTTGAAAACGACTTCAGCATAAGCTTTTTCAATCTGAATTTTTGCGTTCTTGTCGCTTTTCAAGCTTAGTGTAGCACGCTCAGAATCAGCACGGTGTAATTTTTCTTCCCAGATGCCTTGGTTCCTAATTGCATCTCTGATAATATTTTCATCATTCGCAATCCGCCCTTGGCAAAACTTTATATCTTTATGTATCAGCTGAACCTTAGTACTCACATCCCCGCCAGAAAGCGTTTCGTCAATTCTTCTAATTTCGTCATCAGTATTGGTGAGTTCATCGGCATCGGCACTAATCAACGCATAGGCATCTTGAATTTGCTCTACAAAATCAGATTTTTTTAACGCACCAATTCGAGCCATCGCATCTTTTTTGAACTGAGAAACGCTTGTGCCAATCGATTGAGGGGGCAGATAATCCATCAGTGCTTTTACCTTTTGATATGGAACTGAACCTGCATCCAAATGTGTACCACAGATGCAACTTCCTTTCTTTAACAGATACTCAATTGTCTTAACGTGCATATAAGGAATATCCGTATCTGAAATATCTTCATTCTTCAGTACATCTAATGCACGATAGATTAGGTTCTTTGAGAAAAATGCACTTGTATTTGTATTAAAGGTCTTGAATAACTCTGTGCAGAAATCCATCTGATGTATCTCAACTTGCTTTCGATGTTTTGTTAACCGCTCCTTTTCATTTTGAATATGCACACTTTCTTCGTACTGCTTTAGTTCGTTTTCTTTTTCCTGAATAACGGCTTTGGCCTTATCCTTATCTGCTTCTGCGTCTTCAATTTTAATTTTTATCTTGTCAAGTTGTTCTCTGCTTTCTTCAATGTCTGCCGTATACTTTGCAATTTTTAAATCGCTATTCGAATCAAATTCTTTATCATAGCTACGAAGAACTCCAGTACTACCGTTGAAGTGTTTTATTGCAGCTTGCATGCCATTCAATCCGAGAAGCCCACTTACAGCTCTAGCAAAATCATCGCTCTTTTTTCCACTTGCAATATCCTTGCTCATGTTTTCTATACGTTCGCCATCAAAGAAGAAATACCGAGAAAGTTCTTTCGGCAGAATAGAATTAACGACGTATTCGCACTGTGTTTTCGGTTCATATCTCAGCGTTCCATCGCCAGAATTCTTTATCGCAATTTCAAATGATGAATTTCCGGCAACAATCTTTGACATTGTTTTAGTATAGCACTGCTTTCTGACAAGCATATAATCATTTAAACCATGCTTCAGCCATAGTGTTACACGGACATCTTTTGTTTCATTTGGAAGCATCTGGTTAGCAACTTTAGTATTAAGCAACTTTTTATCTGCAAATGAAGTTTCGCCGTACATGCACCAGAAAAAGGCTTGGGCAAAGGTAGTTTTTCCGCTCCCGTTTTCGCCCAAAATAATTGTAACATTCTTACTATTTGTTCCGTCCGCAAATTCAATATACTCATCTTGGAATTGCCGAAAGTTTTCAAGTTTGATAGATTCAATGATCATTTTTCGACACCTCAACTGAAATAATTTTCTTTATTTCTTGTACCATTCCGGCATCTGTTTTTTCTCTGGTTTTATTATTCTTGTTTTCTTTTAGAATGATCTTTCGTACGATTCGTTGCACTTTTGCGTCATCGACCTGAATGATGTCCTCCATTTTTTAGCCTCCTCAAGATTAAATATATTTGGATTCCTTTGCAAATTCAGCTTCAACCCCAACATTTTCAATGGTGTCAATATGGTAAACTTCTTGGATGTCCCAAATCAAGGACTGGGCATCCATACCATTTAACGCCTGTGCTGCAAATTCCTGCATACGTGCACATTCATTTTTCACAAGCGATACGTCTCGGCTGGCTTGCTCTACCGTAAGCCCCGGAACTTCATCTAACGGTCTCGGCAGTGTTACAAAGTCGTATATTTCAGCAAAGCTCTTTCCGGGGGCTTTCCTGAGCACACGACCTCGACGTTGGATGTATTCTTTTGGATTTGTTGTGCTTGCAAGAATAAATGCTGTTTTAATACCCGGAATGTTTACGCCTTCATCCAAACATTTTATAGCAACAATCGCTTGAAGTTTCCCGTTGTCTTGAAATTTTTCTTTGATAGTAGCCCGTTCCTCGATGTTTTCGCGTGATGTAAAACGTGCAACACGCATTCCCAATTCATTTCCCAGCAGGTAGGTGACAGCATCAATCTGTTTAATATCACTGCTATCAACTCCCGAATCATCTGCGTTTTCATCGAGAATATTGGTCGCACCACAGTAGACCAATATATTATTTTGCTCTTTATATGGTTCTATCTGTTTACGAAGCTCAGCTATTTTTGCAATCGCTCCAGCAACCACACGCGACCGCTTTATGGCAAGTTTTTCACCATAAGAGTCTAGCTTCACATTGCCATTTCGCCCTTGAACAATATGTCTTGCCATCTCTGAAGAAATTTCAGAGTATTTTTCCAGTTCATCATCCGAGAGGTATACCACAACAGGATAGTATTTATAGGGTGTCAGCTTTCCGTCCTTGATTGCTTGTTCTAGTGTATAATCAATACATTTTTTTCCAAAGAATTGATATAGTGCTGCCGTTCCTTCTTCATCTCGATGACGATCCATCGTTGCAGATAGAGCCAACCGATAAGTAAATCGATTATCCAACAACTTACGGATTCTCTGTGCGCCAAAGTTGTGAGCTTCATCAACCATCAGAAGAATCGGTGCTCGGATTTTATCCAGTTGGCTCTGGACATAAGAGCCTGCGAAAGTTGCATTCGTACAAACAAGGCAGAAAAAGCTCTTTTTCAGTACCATGCGCTGATCACGGATAGCCTTTTCTAGGCGTTTTTTCCAGTCTTTTTGCGGTGATGAACTATACCCCACAATAGGCTTGATATTGAATTTCACAATATCCTCAACCCATTGCTCTACAAGATGTTGATATGGGCAGACAATAATAACAGCTAGATGGTCATTCATATCTTGTGACAACTTTGCTACTGCCGCCAAACCGCTTATAGTCTTGCCTGCACCCGTACACATCGAGAATATCCCTCGATAGTTTGCACCCGCCCATGCCGCAACTGCTGCTTGCTGGTAGTCTCGTAGTTGAATTTCAGCAGGCATTCGTGCGCCAATAGCTCCGCTAGCATCATTTTTAACGGAGCGTGGCGGCACTTTGAACTGCTCTTCATCTATTTTGAAGTTTACGGGGGAAAGCTTTCGGAATTTCTTGATGAATGCTTGCGTCACTTCAGGGGCAGCAATGACTTTTATTCCGCTTTCTTTATCTCCCCAAATTGCATCAAATGCTTTTTTCTTGAGAGATACCTGTTCTTTTTCATAATCGCTCTTCCAACTGCAAAAAACATCTATGGTCTCATAGTTCACTTCCATGGCGGTGGCCGACTCATTCATTGAACCAGAAAATGCGACTACATTGCCAGATGAATCTTCCATCAGACCCATCTTCTCATGGTACATTCCTATTCCACCATTATTTTCGGTGTAGGCGAGTTTTATATCGAGAATTCCATCTTCAATCAGCTTTGTCAGCAAGTTCAGTCGTTCCAAAGTATAATAATCATTCGATATATCCTCATCCTGAATTTGTCTCAAGACTTTCTCTTTGATGTACGTTTCACGATTTTGATAACCTGTTTGGATAGCTTTTACATCTTCCTCAGAAAGATACGGAGACGCTACGATCTGGATTTTTCCGCCATTGGAAGCCATATCGCAGATTCCTTTTGATATTTCCGCCAATGCAGAAGATGAGAAGAAGCCAACAGCGCGCTTGTAGGAAACCGCTTCGTGGAGAATCGGAAGGTAGAAATCTTGAACGACATTGTCGATAAGGGATCGATATTCACTTTTAATAACACAGTCCAAAAAAGACATGACACGATCTCCTTAAATATTTTGGTCGATGTAATCCAGTGCATTGCTTAAGGTCTTGTAGTCATCATCACTTGTGAAATACCCGATACTAAACCGAATCGTACCTGCCGGATAAGTACCCAAAAACTTATGGGCGAGAGGGGCACATTGCAATCCTGTCCGAACGGATACCCCATGCTCGCTTAAGAGATTGCCCGCAATATCACTGCTGATGCAATCAAAAAGACAAGAGACAATGCCGACATACTGCTGTTCAGGTGCGTTTCCGACAATAGTGATGAAATCATACTGCGATAATACTTCGAGTAGCTTTCGTCTATTTTCCTGTTCATGCTGGAAGATATTCTGAACTCCGATCTTCTGGCTCCATTGCAATGCAGCATTCAAGCCTGCAATGCCCGCAATATTAGAGGTGCCCATCTCGTACTTCTCAGGCAGACTATCCGGCATATCCTGATTTGCAGAATCATAGCCCGTTCCACCAAAAAGAACAGGAGGCAGCTTGATTTCCGGTTTCATTATGAAGCCAGAGATTCCGGTTGGTCCGTATAACGTCTTATGGCCCGCAAACACCGCAAAATCGAATGTGTTGCGTCCTACATCACAATCAACAAGTCCCGCTGTCTGCGACATATCCAGCACTGTGTAACTGCTGTATGATTTCGCTAAATCAAAAATTTTTGCGGCAGGGGCAATCAGGCCAATCACATTGCTGGCATGACTTACGACAACAACATCGGGCTTACAGTCATCAAACTGATAGCGAATTTTTTCCAAATCGTATTTCAGTTCCGATGTTACAGAAAGCTGATGAACCTTGATGTGCCCAAGTTTTTCAAAGTGATGTAGTGTTCGCGTAACGGCATTATGCTCAAAGGGGCTGATATAGAAGTTTTTCATGCCCATCTCACATAATCCTTGCAGGATAATGTTCAGCGCAATCGTGGCGGTCGGTGTAAAAATCACCTGCTTTGCAGGGCAGTGTAAAAGCTCTTGCAGCCGCGATCTTGTATCTGCTACAAGTGCGCCAGCAGATTTAGCAATGCCATAATCGCCACGACCAACATTTCCTCCGCACTGACGATAGAATTCATTCATAAAGGAATAAACATCGTCAGGCTTTGGATATGTGGTAGCTGCATTATCAAAGTATGCCATAATGTTTTCTCCTTTGAGGTTTTAGCACAGCTCTCTTAACACGTCCATCAGGATTTGGCGTTTTTCCTGTTCAGAGACAGCCTGTCCCATGCCGCTAATCGCAGACTCAATCGCATTGTAAAGCAGCTTCCCTCGCTTGCTCGTTTCCACTTTATCAAAGCGTTTTGTTACCGTGCAGCCCGCTTCATCCTCATAAGTCAACTGATAACCATTGATGGATTCTGTTTCTGCTTTGGGTGTTTCCTTACGGAATCCCTCGGCAGTCGTTTTGTACTGTTTGATGCTCTCCAAAGCGGCAGTCTGCGTATTTGCATCCCAATCGCTCAGGTTCAAATCCGTTGCGAGCTTTGCAAGATTTAAGGTTAGGATATGCTCACTTGCCTCGCTATTCGCATAGAATAATTGCAGCATTCTATCGGTTCCGTCAGCAAATAATTGTTCGTGAATGGACGGGTCAAGGCGATTTGCCCATTCAACAACTACGCTCGGCAAAGATTTTCTGCTTAGAATTGCTTCGTCCTGCCCCTCACCAAAAAGTTTCTTGACTTCATCACAAAATGCAAGTTCTAACTGACCAAGCATCTGATCGTAGAAAAATTTAATCTCAGAAACCGCCTTTACAGTTTCCAAACTGCATTCTGTTCCTCCAGTAATAAGAGTGGGAAGCTTCTCAAATAACAAGGTATGGGTGCCAATGTTTTGCTTGAGCATCCGAATAAACTGACGCTTGAGTTTGTCAATCTGCTGCCCTTTGGGATCATATTTGGCTTCCTTGGCGTACTTGGGCAGCTCCATATACCAACGGTGCATGGCAGCTACAACATAATTGTAACCCGAAGCTGCTTTTTCGGCTTCAACAACATAATCCTTGAAAACATCTGCAAGGGCGTCAACATACTCGTCTTTTTCATTGTTCCAATCCAAGCACTGTAATGCAAAGTCTTGTGGTGCTGCTTCGATTTGGAGCAAGGTATCGTTGTTCAGCGGAACTTGAGAGAATTTATCGTAGATGATGATTTCTTTTTTGTATTCGTGGAATACAGTAGCAACATAGATAGGAACAAGTCCTCTCCGCAACCCGATATAGCATTTATCGGTAGTCAACCGAGCATACAGCTCTGCAAAGCTCATTTTCTGCTCGCGCGCTTCTCGGACAAATTTCTCAATCTCGCCCAGCAGATTTGCCATAAGGTAATCATGCGGGTGCAGGTTGACTTTAGGCACACCGTTTTTGGTATCCAGTATCCCCGTTCGGATCAGCGTACTGCGAAGAATCGAGACTTCTTGTCCGGCACCAGCCAGTCCAAGATTCGGCTCCAGTTCAGAGCGCAGCAGTCCAATAACAATTTTGCTTCGGCTGTTTACCGAATTTGCTGTCAGATGATTTTTGTTGACTGCCTCGTTGACAATAACCGGGGTCTTGAAATACGTTTTTTCACAGATGGTAGATAAAAGGTCAGTCAGAGCAGCTTTGCGAACGATCTGTTTTTCTTCTCCCTTATAAATATAGGTAGATGCTCTCTTTTCTGGATGAGTATAGTCGCTGATATAGTGGTTGATGATTTCTCGGAGGTCTTCATAAATCACCTCATACTCATCAAACAGAACTTTATCGGAAACGGCAAGCTCTTTCAGCGTCTCGACAGCCTTATACTCTCGAACTGTAAAATCGATGGGAACAAATTTATGCGGGATAACAAAGACGCAGTTTGAACAGTAGGTACTGGTTTTTTTCACTACGTCCACAATCTGTTCAATCGAATCCTTGCTATGCGGAATAATGGCATATACAATACCATCGGCTTCCGTACCCTGCTGCTTCGTTTTCCAGTTGACATCCTCGGTAACTTCCGATTCATCAATAAAGGTAAAGTCAAAGTACCGTGTAACTTCCTTCTCATCGTTATAGCGGAAAGGATAGATGCAGCTATCAAAGTTTGATGCATTCAGAATCTTTTTCACGACTGCACTGCTCTGCTGGGATGCAATCGTGTCACGAATTTTAGCTTCAACATCAACGCCAGAGCTTTCTTTCAACTGAAGGAAATCGTTACTGCGTTTGAGGTAAATGACATACTCATCGTCAATAAGATTATTTAATGCCTTTTCAATTTCCGGCACCGAATACTGAATAGAGTAGATTCCAATCAGCTCATCCTTCGTCGGTTTGAGCTTTTCAAACTGCTCCAGCATATAAATCAAGGACAACGTCTTTACTAGTTTTTCCTCTAAAGAATCATCGTCAAGCTGATTTAAGATAGTGCTGGTCAAGAAGTAAATATCGTGGAGTGTTCCGTTTGAAATTTCCTTTTTGAACAGCGGTTCAAAATAGTCGTAAATCAAATCGGGCGTAACGACCGAGAACTCGCTATCGTGATACTGCTTCAAGAAGGACGGAAGAGTTGCCTGTCCATTAGCTGACAAAAAGGTAAACAGTGTACGCTCATTCTGAGCTATGCGCTCGGACAGCCGGGGCAAGATGAACGTAGAAACCGGGTGAAGAGGATAGCAAGCTGCTATTGTATGTTCTACACTATCAGACTGCATATCTGAAAAGATCCGATGTGTCTCGTAGCGTCTTGCCAGCGCATTGAATTCCTTTTTATGCTCGGCGCAGAACAGATTCCAGAGCTTTTGATTTTTCTGGATGACCGTTGCAATAATCTCGTAGGTCTGCGTAAAGTTATTGTTCAGGTGGATATGAGTGAATCGTTCAGAAACGCCACGCCAGCCATCGACCTTCTGCTTGGGCAGTCGGTCGATATAGTTTGCAATCTCCTTATGGGAAATCAGCATCAGGTGCATCTGATTTTTTCCGCTTCGATTGCATTTTTCTGCAAAGTCCTGAAGCATCTTAGTATCGCTTACGGATGCCTCCGAAATATTTGCTTCCAGATACTTGCTGAACTCATCGTAGATGACATAGATACCCGTGTAGCCATGAGGTTTTAATGCCTGAACAACGCTTTCATATAGCTGCACGACATCAAAGCCTACAAAGGGATTAAACGTACTACCCGCTGTCAAGCTAGGGTAAATGCGTTCAAACTCTTCGTAAGCCTTAATGTCATAATCTTCCAAACGAGAAATAAACGAACTGATAGAATCCGCAATCTTATTCTTGAACTGCTGATACGTATCAGGAAAATCGTTTTTCCAGCGTTCTATAACCGACACGGCAGCTTTATAGTTCGTGTCCGGCATAATATTTAGCAAATCATTTTCTTTCAATGTTTGCTGAAGAGCCAGAAGGAATGCCTGCGTCAGACTTGTATTGCTGCCGGTAATAATGACTGGCAGCAGCTTGTTGTCGCTTGCATAGTAGTTTTGAATCAGACGGTTCAATTTATCGCGCTTCTGAATAGCCGGGAGCAGTTTTTCAAACAAGTCAAGGTCGCGTTTCATCAAGAGCGCAAGAATCGTCAGCACAATGTGTGATTTCCCCTTGCCGTAAGCACCAATCAAAACGCGCGAACGGTCAGTTGCGGTAGGCAGAGTACTCTGCAAAATATCTTCCATCAACTGGAGTGCAGACTGAGTTGGTATATAGCTCTTTAACTTATCATCAGCATGAAGGTCATAGGCAATGTTCACAGAATACTGAAAACCTTCTGCGACTGAAATCATTTCACTCATTAAACTTTCCCCTTAATCAATCTTGGAAATGCACTCATAGTAATTGTCCACGCATTCCGCAAAAGAATAATTCTGCTTTAACTGGATAACATCCAAACCTGCTGTCCGAATAATTTTAACCAGTCCAAGTTTTTCCACCTGATGCAACACATCCAACATCGTGATGGCATCTAAATTGAAGGTCTTTCCAATGTTACATTTTGCTGTGAGCAGCTCATTTAACCCAATTTCCATCCGACCGCTTGACTGATCGCACATGACTGCCATCAGCACCCACGGATGAATGGTTTCAGGTGTAGGAATAGCTTTTCTGTATGTCTTTTTGTTCTTATCCAGAATGTCGATAAGTCCCAACTCACCTAACGGGCAGTCGATGTTGTTCTCAGGATTTACTCGTGTGGGATTTGTTTTGTATCGGGGCAAATATGTGTTAAGAATGCAAGCAAAGTCATCCGACATCGAGCGAATTGCAACAGTTTCGCCTTTCATGGAAACATAGTTCTGCAAGGCCGCAACGAAATCTTCTCGTGTGAACTCGGACATATTGAATTCATTGAAGAAGAAATACCACGATGTCGCATCCTCTTCATTCTTTGCTAGCATATAGTGCAGGAGATAGAGCGTTCCGTACTCCTCCATAAAGCGATCGTTTTTGAATACCTGATTTCCAAACTCTGTGAACTTTTGAATGCGACGTTTATTTTGAAGAGCCTCTTCTGTAAGATTTGTAGCAACCAACCAGTAGCGGAGCGACTTTACCATGTTAGAGCCGATGCCCAAAACATCCATTGGATTTTCGTCTTTAGAAACAAAGACATCCGGCTTAGAATGAACCGCTTTCATCCCCTTGCTCAGCCATCCCTTTCGGATGAAGAAGGTATCATGTGCTCTAAATTTCATGGCAAAATTCCCGCCTTATCATTTCGTTTTCAAATATTTGTTCATCATACACCCGCCATCGAGGTATTTAGGAGTAACGCACATCTTACAATGAACGCATTTGGCAGGATTGATGTAGTAGTAGTCTCCAATAATTGAGATTGCTCCCGCACGGCAAAGCGATTCGCACTTCAAGCACTTGCGGCAAGCATTGAATTTTCGGATTTGGTATCCAACCATTCGTTGCAGATCATCGTGGTCAGCAACATTCATCGTCCGAACCTTTACGGCGTGTTCGTATCCATCATGGGTAAAAGGCTGAATGGAAAGAATCGGAACATTCGTTCTGACATCAAGAATTACAGTTTCGTTCAGAATTTTCTGTCCATACTCCGGCGCAATACGGCCAAAAGGAACGAACATCCCAATCAGTTCGTCATCATACGGTCGCACAAGACGATAGATTTTCGCATGGTCCTCGGCTGTGCAATTTGTGAATTTGATTTTCACATCGTTAGCTGTTGCCAGACCATTTCCGCCTTGACGAGCCTTCCATTTGCCAGAATCAACATACTCTTCAGCGTCAGGCTTTCCGATTTTTCTTGCAAAGCCAATCAGGAATTCGCGCCATGCCTTTGATTTTTCCGGCATATAGATTCGAGATAGGAACTGTGCGCGCTGATTGTTATTCGGGCAGCACCAGCAGCCGACACGATCATAGCCCAGCCGATAGGCATAGTTAAAGTCGATTTCTTTGCTCAGAATATACAGCCAAATGTCAATATCCTTCCAGAAAAAGATTGGCGATGCCACAGTCTGCTTCTGGATTTTGACGGATTCGGCATCATCCTCAATACGATTGTACTTACTGCGGCTGACAGATTCTGCCTTTCGGATTCCATAGAACGTCAGAATCTGCTCATTGCGAAACAGACTATTCAGCGTCCGGGTAATAGGACCCGTCTTGAACATCGAGCAGCACCAACGCATCATTCGTGCCGGTGGTCCAATATCATCACAAACGTCCATGAAGTTCTGCTCTTCATTTTTTGCGACCATGAAAATTGCATGAGGATGATTGTGACGATAGCGTTCTGCATATTCGCCCGTAGTCGGAAATTCCAGTGTAGTGTTGCCGAAGATATGAACAATACTCGATGTACCCAATGCGTTGATCGTCAAATCGGCCGTAACTGTTGAATCTTTACCACCCGAAAAGGATACCACAAGTCGGTCTTCATCAAACTTTGACGCTGCATTCCGCACAAACCCAGAGGCTTCATCCACGAGGTAGTTGAGCCGGTTTCTATTAGCTTCACAGAATCGCTTGGCATAAATATTAAAGTATTCGTAGGTATTGCTGCCTTTATACTCCTCGATTTTCTTTGATAAGTCGTCTGTATCAGCCTTTTCGAAGAGTTTCGCCGGAAGTGCTACACGCTTTCCATCAATATAGTAGCTGCTGTTCGCCGCCCATACGGATTTTTGAACATATTCGTGAGGCTTCTTCTCAAGCAACAACTCCAGCAAGAGCCGCTCTTCTGGAAAGACCGGGCGCAAATCAGCCGACATATATTTAGTTTTATGTCCACATAGCGGGCAAGAGCCTTTATCCGCTTGCGTAGTCGTATTGATGATGGGTACCTTGCATTCCGGGCACCAATACACTTCAACAGGAATATCTTCCACCGTTTTGCTGCCGCAAATCGGACAGGTTTCATCATTCGTTTCGATGTTGCAATTTTTGCACCACATCTAAATTCTCACTTTCATGTGCAACTGCGCAGAATTAGGAAACCGAATCCTCAAGAATTCTGCGAATCTTTTTAGTGTTAAGTTTGCGGAGTGATTTTGCTTCGATTTGCCGAACCCGTTCACGCGTAACAGAATATTTCTGGCCAACTTCCTCAAGAGTTAGAGGTCTGTCATCAAGAAGCCCGTAACGCAAAATTATAACATCCATTTCTCTCGGAGTTAAGATTTTCAAGGCATCATATAGAGCTTTTCTTCTTTCACTCTGTGTCAAATCATCGGTTATTCGTTCCAAAGTGGATGTGTCTACTGGTTCTTTCTCTTCTTCTGCAAGTTCTGAGAGTGAAAGCTCACACAGCGACATTCCAATCATCATTAGGATGTCGGCATCCGATGTATCTGCGAATTTTTTCTTCAGCTTACTTTTTTCATATTTACAGCGTAGCAGTTTATCGCACCCAATGCACCCATCTTCCTTTAGCGTGAGAAAAACTGGTGCCCAGCGTTCCTTAACGTGAACAGGGTAGTACAGTTCCTTGCAGGGCAAAGGCATATCACGGTTTATCACCTGCATCATATAGTAAGAAACAAAGGAACCGACTGGTCCGCTAGTATCCGGATCGTACTTATCAACAGCGGTCACCAATCCTATGCAAGCCAGTGAAAACGCATCTTCAAATGGGAGTCCATACCTGTCTGTATAAGAAACCGCTACTCGCACCGCAAAGCGAAGGTGCATTTCTATAACCCTTTGACGTGCATACTTGTTTCCTTCAACGACCTGATATTTCAGCATATCAAATTCTCCACGCTGAGGGGGAAGGATTGATCTAATAGAATTTATAGCATCCTCAGATTCTGGAGAAGTATCGATTGCCTTTTGGTAAATTTCCTCATAATCCGTTTGTGCATAGTCGAAAATCTCCGCTGTACTTGTATTGACGGTATCTTTTACAGCGGGGGCTTCATCATAGACCAAAATGCCCTTCGCCATTAAGGTAGATGAGAGCCAATCGACATCAGTAAACGAAAGGTCTGCACCCTCATCTAAAATGTCGTCAGTTAGTATATAGCCCTGTTTTTGGGCTAGTAAAATCAAACTACTTAGTGAATCATCCCTACCCATCACTTTATCCAATCTAATGTTTCCTGAAAAAAGCGTACTATATCAAATTCAATTTCTGCATCCACCCTCACAGGTTATAACATTTGGTAAAACAGACCTCATGTATGTCTCTACAATTTTTTCTGATTCTCAAATATCAATCCATTAACATTGTACACTCTTCTCTCTATAAAATCAATGCAGGATTACTTCAAGTATTTAATGTATCCACTGAACATCGAACTTTTTCTCTCTTAATTTCAAATATTTCTAACATCAGTGTGCTGAATCGCAAAACTCCTAATTTTCACCCAGATATAATAATCATGATCCAAAGCCTCTGAGTCGAAAGACTCAGGGGCTTTTTCATGTCTGGAGGTGAGCATTTTGTTATTCCGCACCATCACTATCATTATTACCATCGTATTTTAAAGCGCAGCTGCGCAGAAAGGAGAAAGCATTATGAACTTTTGGTCCGAAATCGTCAAAGAGGTTGGCACCGTCCTGGTGGAAGTCCTCGTCCGCATCGCTGAAGAAATGGAAAACAACAATTGATCACAGTACACTGAAAAGGAGATTTTACTATGCCCGCAAATGTTGAAACGATGTTCTCTGTCCGTGAGACCCCTTGGCATGGCCTTGGCCGCATCGTTATGGAAGCCCCTGCAAGCCGTGAAGCCTTGGAGCTGGCTGGTCTGGATTGGCAGGTAGAGAGCCGTAATATCTATTCTGGTACGGGTGCTATGATCCCCGGCTATCGTGCCAATGTCCGCAGCACCGATGAATCTGTTCTGGGTGTGGTGTCTGACCGCTACCGCATTGTGCAGAACGAAGAAGCATTTCAGTTCACCGATGACCTGCTGGGTGAGGGCGTTACCTATGAAACTGCCGGTTCTTTGCAGGGCGGCAAGAAGGTCTGGATGCTGGCAAAGCTGCCCGAAAAGTATATCATCGCCGGAGACGAAGTGACACCGTATCTTGTGTTCTTCAATAGTCACGATGGCAGCTCTGGTGTAAAAGTAGCCATGACTCCGGTTCGTGTGGTCTGCCAGAACACTTTGAATCTGGCACTGGGTACGGCAAAGCGCATCTGGACTGCTCGCCATACCGAAAATGTTCTGCTCCGGGTGCAAGATGCTTGTGAAACCTTACAGCTTGCCAACAACTATATGGGGGAGCTGGGCAAGGGCATCCATGAGCTGACCACCATCAAGCTGTCTGACCGCAAGGTGCAGGAGTTTATCAACGAGTTCTTCCCCATCACGGAAGACTTAACCGATGGCCAGCGGAAGAACAACCTGCGCTTGCAGGAAGATCTGAAGGCTCGCTATTATAACGCACCCGATCTGGAGTGGGTCGGAAAGAACGGCTGGCGGTTCGTGAATGCTGTTTCCGACTTTGCCACCCATGCAGACCCCATCCGCAAAACTCGCAACTACAACGAAAATCTGTTTCTGCGCACCGCAGAGGGCAATCCGATGATCGACAAGGCTTACAAGATGGTGCTGGCAGCAGCATAAAGGAGGACGTATGAACGATGTGAGCAACCGGGCTGTCCGGGAGTTTTCTGAGTTCCTGAACAGCATTGGAGCCGATTTCCCGAAGCCGACTTGCACCACGGCATACGAGATCACGATGAAAAGCACCATTGTCAGTGCCTTGATTACGCTGGATACCGAAAAGCAGATGGACGAGCGTTTTTGGAACCATCTCCGGGTACAGCGGAACATTCTGGATTTCCTGTATACCCTGTGGCTGGATGATGACCGCACCTTGGTGGATGAGTTTTCCACCATTATCAAAGACTTGGTGGAATATGATTTCTCTATCGCAGACGAACAGATGAAAGAAAGGCTGAACATTGCATGAAAAGACTTGTATCTACATTAAATTTATCCAAAGAGGATTGGCTCCGTTATCGCAAATGCGGTATTACCGGCACGGATGCCGGGGCTATCCTTGGCCTGAATCCCTATCGCTCCGCATTTCAGGTGTACCACGACAAAATCAGCGATACCATTGAAAATATCGACAACGAAGCCATGCGGCAGGGTCGTGACTTGGAGGATTATGTGGCGCAGCGGTTCTCCGAAGAAACGGGCTTTAAGGTGCGCCGTGCAAACGCTATCTACCAAAGCGAGGAACATCCGCTGCTTCTGGCAGACTTTGACCGCCTGATCGTTGGGCAGAAAGCAGGGCTGGAATGCAAGACAGTTTCGCCCTTCTCCGCAGATAAGTGGGCAGACGGCAAAATCCCGGCTCACTATCTGGCGCAGGTTGATCATTACTTAGCCGTCAGCGGTTTCGACTGCTGGTATGTGGCGGCTCTGATTTTCGGCAGAGAACTGGTGATCCACAAGATCGTGACAGATAAGCAGGTGCTTTCTGATCT
>ERZ791744.1061-NODE-1061-length-20111-cov-2.800409_pt1 | contig 20111 bp, 20 predicted proteins | sample MGYA00510039_ERZ791744 | MGnify/ENA primary metagenome ERZ791744 (study PRJEB30046, sample SAMN00791969) | human gut metagenome | study: EMG produced TPA metagenomics assembly of the A metagenome-wide association study of gut microbiota in type 2... | reverse complement strand
CACTGCCGCCAGCCCAACGGTTTTCTTCATAACTATCACTCCCCAAAAAATTTACAAATAACAATTTAATAAAAAGACTATTGATAAATTAATATTAATTAATTTTATTTTATCGTAAACTTTGCGTGAAGTCAAACTCGTTTTGTCAATTCATTTTAAAAATAAAATACTTTTGTTTTTATATCAGGCACTCATCAATGGGATTTTACAAAATTGTTTTAAATTCTCTTAAAAATTTTTATTTTTGTTGATACTTAAGATTATGTAAAAAGTGCAAAGAAAAAATTTGCACTTCTGTCAGCTAACAAAATCAATAAAAAGGCATAAAAAAATAAGCCCCTGCCGTTAAGGCAAAGGCTTACTTTTCGCTTATTATTTTATTACAATTACAGGCACGGAAGCATTTTCGATTACTATATGGCTGACGCTGTTTTTAAACAGGCCTTCAATAGCGCCGAAACCGCGCGTACCTATGATAATGGTATCGCATTTTTCCTTGCGGCACTGCTTAATGATTTCCGGCGCAGGGCGGGTGCCGATAACAAGCACATAAGAACAGGGAATGTTCTGCTCATCGATTATATGCTTTGCCGCGCCCAGAACTTCGTTGCCTATCTGCATGGCGGGCCCGTTCACGTCACCGGCCAGTTCGCCTTCCAGCGGCAGCTGCGGCGTATGCTGCAAGCCCTCGCGGGCAACAGTTAAAACAACCAGCTCCGATTCCGCCATTTTTGCTATGCCGATGGCATATTCCAGCGCGCGCCACGAATATTCAGTACCATCTATTGCTACCAACAATTTTTTCAGCATAGTATCACTTTATTTCACAATCAGCACAGGCACAGCCGCATACTGAGAAACCTTGCTGCTGACGCTGCCGAGGAAGAATTCGGCAATGCCGGAAAGGCCGCGGGAGCCGATAACGATTGCATCTACCTGAACTTTTTTGGCAAGGGCGATAATGCGTTCCGAAGGATGGCCTACTTCCATATCGTAGCTTACTTCATGCGGATAATCGCCAACGATGTCTTTAGCGTATTCAAGCACTTTGTCGCCGATGCGTTCCAGTTCGCTGTTGCCGCGGCTGATAGTGCTGTGGTCAAGCGGTACTGCAAGCAGAGCTGCATTATTGTACGGCTGGATAACGTTTACTACAACAATTTCACTGTTAAATTTTCTGCCAATTTCCAAAGCATTATTAAGTGCGCGCCAAGACGTTTCGGAACCGTCGACAGGCACCAGAATTTTTTTAAACATACTACACACCTCCCGATATGGCTTTTGCCATATCTTTTATGTTTTAAAATGTTCTACTTTTTTTAATAAAATCCTGCAAAGCGGCAAATTTTTACGGTTATCTTTCCTCGCGGTCGTACGAAAGGCCCAGAGCCTGCGGGGATGCGCTGCGCCCGCCGCGGCGTTTTAACACCAGCACAAGCACCAGCACCGTAAAAATGTACGGCAGCATATTAAGTATAAAGCCCGATACCGGCACGCCGAGCACCTGCAAGTTAAAGCCCAGCGCGTCGATGCCGCCGAAAAGATACGAACCTGCCATAGCACGCCATGGGTCCCACAGGGCAAAAATTACAAGCGCAACGGCAATCCAGCCGCGGCCCGCCGTCATGTTCTCAAGCCAGCTGGGGGCATAGGCAAGCGACAGGTACGCACCGGCAACGCCAGCCAGCGCGCCGCCGACTACAATGTATAAATAGCGCAGGCCGAAAACATTAATGCCCGCCGCATCTACCGCCGCCGGGTTTTCGCCCATGGCACGCAGAAACAGCCCGCTGCGCGTTTTATAAAAATACCACGCCGCAAGCGGCACCAAAAAGTAACTTATATATACCAGCGCATCCTGTTTGAACAGAATGCTGCCGATAATGGGAATATCGCTTAAAAGCGGCACGGCAATTTTGCCGAATACCGCACCGGCAGGCTGGCCTACATAATCCTGCCCAAGGTAGCCGCTGAGCCCGGTGCCGAACAAGGTTACAGCAAGGCCGCTTACAACCTGGTTGGCGCGCAGGGTTACGGTTAAAAACGCGTGGATAAGCGCCAGAAGCGCGCCAGCAGCAACGGCCGCCGCAACGCCTGCCCACGGGCTGCCGAAGCTGTTGCCTGCAATAAAGCCTGTGCAGGCGCCGATAAGCATCATGCCTTCAACGCCGAGGTTAATAACGCCGCTGCGCTCGCAGATAACTTCGCCCAAAGCGGCGTATAAAAGGGGCGTGCCCATAGTGATGGCGGCAGCCAGCAACGAAACGATAAAATCTTCACTCATTTTCAGCACCGCCTTTCACAATACGCAGCTTGTAGCCGGTAAAAATTTCCGTGCCAACCACGAAAAACAGCACCGCGCCCTGCAGCATGGTTGCTGCCGCTGCGGAAATGCCCATGGTTTGCAGCATAAAGCCGCCCACGTGAATAACTGCAAACAGAAAAGATACCAGAATAATTGCAGGCGGGTTCAAACGCGCCAGCCACGCTATAATAATGGCAGTGTAGCCGTAGCCCGGGCTGATGCCGTGCTGCAGCTTGCCTACAATGCCCGAAACCTCCACCATGCCTGCAAGCCCGCATACCGCGCCGCTGATAAACATGGCAATAAGCACGTTGCGTGCAATATCCATACCGGTATAGCGCGCAGCCGCCGGGTTAGAGCCGATAACCATTGTTTCATAGCCCCAGCGCGAGCTTTTAAACAGCACCGTAAACACTGCCGCCGCAATAAACACTACAAAAATACCGGCGTGTACGCGCAAATCGCCGAAACTCGGCAGCATCGCCGCATCCGGGAACGCCGCCGTTAAAGGAAAGTTCAGCCCGTTAGGGTCGCGCCAGTCGCCGTATACCAGATAATCCACCCACAAAATGGCAATGTAGTTCATCATTAAAGTGCTGATAAGTTCGTTAACCAGCCATTTTGTTTTAAACCAGCCCGCAACAAGGCCCCACAAGCCGCCTGCCAGCGCGCCCAAAACAAACATTGCTGGCAGCATAACTGCCGCAGGCAAATCTGGAAAATTAAGCGGCACCCAGGTTGCAGCGCAGGCGCCCATGTAAAACTGGCCTTCCGCGCCGATATTCCAAATCTGCATGCGGAACGCAACGGCAATGCCCAGTGCGCACAGCGCCATCGGAATCATTTTTACGAAAGTTTCCGAAAGGCCGTAATCATTGCCCAGCGCGCCGCTGAACATGCTCTCATATACCAGGAGCGGGTCTTTGCCGGTAAGGGCAAAAAATACGCCGCAAAAAACCAGTGCCATCAGCGCCGAAAGTACGGGCAGGCCGATTTGCGCTTTCAGGCTTTGTTCCAGGCGTTTTTCCAGAACTACCTTCATTTGCCCTCACCTCCGTTATCCGTTACACCGGCCATCAGCGCGCCGATTTTTTCAATATCCATATCCTGTACGGCAAATTCGCCCATCAGCTTACCTGCAAACATAACGCCCACGCGGTCTGCCAGGGCTGCAAGTTCTTCCAGTTCTTCCGATACCAGAAGTATCGCCGTGTTTTCTTCTTTAAGTTTTAAAAGCAGCTTGTGCACGGCTTCAATCGCGCCGATATCCAGCCCGCGCACGGGGTACAGCACTACCATCAGCTGCGGTTTGGCTGCAATTTCGCGCCCCAAAAGCAGCTTCTGGATATTGCCGCCGCTCATCATTTTTACCGGCTGGTAAATGCTGCCCTGCTTAATGTCAAATTCTTCTACGATATGTTTGGCGGCGCTTACGGCTGCCTGCCATTTAATGCGCCAGCCTTCGGCAAAACGCCCGTTGTATTCTTTTAAAATAATGTTTTCAACGCTGTTTAAGTTCGGCGCAAGGCCGGTGCCAAGGCGGTCCTCCGGCACATAGCTGATGCCTGCTTCAATTTTGGCACGCGGCGGTTTGTTGGTAAAATCCTGCCCGCGGTAATACATTTTGCCGCCCATGGAAAGGCGCATACCGGCAATAACCTCCGCCAGTTCGCGCTGCCCGTTGCCGCTTACGCCGGCAATGCCGTAAATTTCGCCCGCGCGTATTTCAAAGCTCACATTGTCAAGCGCCAGCGTGTGCATATCGCCGAGGGCGGAGATTTTTTCCAGTTTTAAAACCACATCTCCGTTACCGGCAGGCTTATGCGGATAGTTGGTGTTAAGCTCGCGCCCAACCATCATTTGTATCAGCGCGCCGCGGTTGATTTCGCTTTTTTCCATGCGTCCGCTTACCACGCCGCCGCGCAGAACGGTAATGCGGTCTGCCAGTTCTTCAACTTCGTTCAGCTTGTGCGAAATAAACACTACCGCGCAGCCGTTGTCGGCCATTTTGCGCAGGTTGGCAAACAGCTCGCGCGTTTCCTGCGGCGTCAGCACCGCAGTAGGTTCGTCAAGTATCAGCACCCGGCTTTTGTGGTACAGCATACGCAGAATTTCCACGCGCTGCTTTTCGCCCACGCCAAGCTGCCATACAAAGGCGTGCGGGTCTATTTTTAAGCCGTAGTAACTGCTTAATTCTTCAATGTCGGCCTCCAGCTGTGCCATATCCAGCTTAAAGCTGCCGTGCGTATCGCTTAAGGCAATGTTTTCCGCCACGGTGAAGGATTCAATCAGCTTAAAATGCTGGTGCACCATGCCGATGCCGCTTGAAATGGCGTCCGCAGGCGAAGAAAACTGCGTTTCCTTGCCGTCAACCAGTATTTTGCCTTCCGTAGGCTGGTAAAGCCCGGTTAAAATGCTCATCAGCGTACTTTTGCCGCTGCCGTTTTCGCCCAGCAGCGCATGCACTTCGCCGGGGTATAATTCTAAATCTATTTTATTGTTGGCTATAACGCCCGGAAATTTTTTGGTAATTCCGAGCATGCTTATTAACGGTGTTACCATGTTTATCTTCCCGCCCGTTCAGTTATTTACCGCTTCTGGCGCGTTCGCCAATCTGCCTTGCCACATGCACGCCGCTGGCACTGGCCTGCGAAAGCCCGCGCGTAATGCCTGCGCCGTCGCCGCAGGCAAACAGGTTGTGTATTTTTGTTTCCAGTTTGCCGTCCAGCTCAAGGCGTGCACTGTAAAACTTAACTTCCACGCCGTACAAAAGCGTATCGGCATTGGCCATGCCGGGGGCAATTTTATCCAGCGCATAAATCATTTCGATAATATCGTCAAGCTGGCGTTTGGGCAGCACCAGGCTTAAATCGCCCGGAGTTGCGTTTAAAGTAGGTTTGGTAAAGCTCTTTTTCAAACGGCGCTCGTTGGTGCGGCGTCCGTTAATCAAATCGCCGAAACGCTGCAAAAGCACGCCGCCGCCCAGCATATTGCTGAAAGAAGCAATGCGCTTGCCGTACTGGTGCGGTTCGGTAAACGGTTCGGTAAAGGTGTTGCTTACCAAAAGCGCAAAGTTGGTGTTGTTGCTGTGCAGTTTCGGGTCGCGGTAGCTGTGCCCGTTAACCGTTACAATACCGTCGGTGTTTTCGGCCACAACATAGCCGTTGGGGTTCATGCAGAAGGTGCGCACCAAATCGTTGTAGCGCTGGGTACGGTACACAAGCTTGGCCTCGTACACTTCATCGGTAATATGCTTAAACACCTGCGCAGGCACTTCCACGCGCACGCCGATATCCACCTGGTTATTAATAAAGCTCAGGCCCAAATCCTTGCACTGCTCGGTAAACCATTCCGCACCGGCGCGCCCGGGGGCAGCAATTAAATAAGTACATTCAATTTCGCCCTTGCCGCGTACCGGCAGCACAAACCTTTCGCCTTCGCGGAGGATTTTTTCCACGTGGCTGTTGCAGCGGATTTCAATGCCGTTTTCCAGCAGATGCTTATAAATATTTTCCATTATAATAAGGTTGTTTTCCGTACCCAGATGCCTTACCTTGGCATTTAAAAGGTGCAGGTCGTAACCCAGCGCTTTGGCGCCGATAGTGCAGTTTTTGGTGCTGAAATATTCGCCCGGCGCACCGTGGCGGCAGTTCAGCTCGTCAACGTAGTCAATCAAATCAATAACTTCGTTATGGGGCAGGTATTCATTCAGCCAGCCGCCAAACTCCGTTGTAAAATTATATTTGCCGTCCGAAAACGCACCGGCGCCGCCGAACCCGCGCATAATATCGCAGGGCACGCAGCGCAGGCAGTGGTCTACCTTTTTCTGCGCCAGCGGGCATTTGCGCTGCTCAATGGGGTGTCCTTCCTCCAAAATAACCACTTTTAATTCCGGGTACTTCAACGAAAACTCGTAAGCAGCAAAAACGGCGGCAGGACCGCCGCCGATAAGGGCAACATCAAAAAATTCTCTCATTCAGCATCTTCCTCCGGGGATGTTGTTTTATTTATTAGCCTCCTGGGCTTTTTTGGCTTCTTCTTCACGCATATAATCGGTAATAAGGCAGGTGCTTTCTTCTACCAGCACCAGTGCCTTGGTGGCGTTCTTTTCCAGCCAGGGCAGGATTTTTTCAATATTTTCACGTGTATCTACAATTTCTACCGTTACCGGCATATTGGGCAGCCCCGTAAAGAACGAACCGATTTTATAATCGATGCCGCGCTTAACCGAAGCATAACCGCCAATGCCGCGCGTAACCGTGCCGCCTGCCAGTTTAAGGCGCATGGCCTCTTTAATAACGGCCTTAAAAAGCGGCATATCTTCAACAATAACGTCTTCACCGGTGTAAACTTTTAAGAAGGTAACTTTTTTAAAATCCATAATTCTCACTGCCTTTCCCAAAACTTAAGGTTTAGCATAAGTTCCCTAAATTAATTATACAACAAAATGAGGCAGAATAAAAATAAACCCTGCTCAAAGCAGGGCAATTTTTTTAAAAATATTTTGCTATATCCGCCGCGTGCGGCAAAATTATATCGGGGAGGATGTTTTCCTTTTCCACATCCTCCAGCGTGGCTTCGCCGGTTAAAACAAGTACGGATAAAATGCCGTTGTTCAGCCCGAAGGCAATGTCAGTGCTCAGGCGGTCGCCAACCATGGCAATTTCGTCTTTTTTATAGCCGGTGCGTTCCATAACAACATCTACCATATAGTGGTAGGGTTTGCCGGTAATGGCAATGGGCTTTTTGCCAGTTGCCGTTTCAATCAGCTTAATCATGGCACCGCAGTCGGGTATAAACTCACCGCCTTCAATGGGGCAGCGCACATCGGGATGCGTAGCCACATAAGGCACGCCGCGGTCAATCAAGCGGCAGGCTATGGCCAGCTTTTCATAATCAAGCGACATATCAAAACCGACAACCACAAAATCCGTTTTTTCTTCCAGCAGCGTCGTCAGCTTAAAGCCGCCTTTAATAATGGTTTCCTTTAATAAATCGGTGCCGAGCACATACAAACTGGCGCCGGGCTTAACCTGCTGCATATAATACACAAAGGCATCGCTGCTGATTAAAACGTTTTTGCGCGTTACCTCAATGCCCATGCGGCGCATTTTTTCCACATAATGGCTGTGCCCTTTGGAAGAATTATTGGTAACCAGGTAAAAATCCCTGCCGTAAGAGCGCAGCTTTTTAAAAAACGCGTCCATGCCGGGAATAAGCGTGTTACCCAGATTAATGGTACCGTCCATATCGAACAAAAAGCATTTTATATGTTTCAGCCGTTCCAGTTCAGCCATGCGTTTCTCCTTATCCCAAAAGCAGCCTGTCGCTGTCAAGCGTGTTGCCGGCAGCTTTTTCAAACATCAAAAGCAAATCCTGCGTGGTAAGGTTTTTCTTTTCTTCACCGGCAACATCTACCAGAATACGCCCGTTATACATCATAATCAGGCGGTTGCCGTATTTCAGCGCGTCGCGCATATTGTGCGTAATCATCAGCGCCGTCAGCTTGTCGCGGTCAATAATGCGCTCGGTAAGCGAAAGCACCTTGGCTGCCGTTTTGGGGTCGAGCGCAGCAGTATGTTCGTCCAGAAGCAAAAGCTTCGGGCGTTTTATTGTTGCCATTAAAAGCGTCAGTGCCTGGCGCTGCCCGCCGGAAAGCAGGCCCACTTTAGCCGTCATGCGGTTTTCAAGACCGAGGTCAAGCTCTTTAAGCATTTCCACAAACCAGTCGTGGTCTTTTTCGTTCAGGCTCCATTTAAGGCCGGGTGTTTTGCCGCGGCGTGCGGCAATGGCCAGGTTTTCTTCAATCATCATGCCGGCAGCAGTGCCCATCATCGGGTCCTGAAAAACCCTGCCGATATATTTTGCGCGTTTATGCTCCGGCGTTTTGGTAATATCAACGCCGTCGATAACTATTTTGCCGCTGTCAATCGAAAAAACACCGGCAATGGAGTTTAACAGAGTAGATTTGCCCGCGCCGTTGCCGCCGATAACGGTAACAAAATCGCCGGGCGCAAGATGCAGCGATAAATCCTGCAGGGCAACCTTTTCATTAATGGTGCCCGCAAAAAATGTTTTATGGATATGTTCAACGTGCAGCATTATTTCACCGCCTTTCTGATGCCGACCTTGTCTTTAACAAGCGGCAGCGACAGCGCAAATGCAACCAGAAGCGCCGTAAACAGTTTCAAATCGTTAGGCGGCATGCCCATTTGCAGTACCGCTGCAATAACAATACGGTATACAACGCTGCCCAGCACTACGCTGATAAGGCAGTTTTTAAAGCTGCGGGTGCCAAAAAGCACTTCGCCGATAATAACGGACGCGAGGCCGATAACGATTGTGCCGGTGCCCATGCCGACATCGGCAAAGCCGTTGTTCTGCGCAATCAGCGCGCCGCTTAAGGCAACCAGCGCATTACTGATTAAAAGGCCCAAAATAATGGTAATGCGTGTATCAACGCCCTGAGCGCGGATCATCTGCTGGTTATAGCCGGTAGCGCGAATGGCAGCGCCGATTTCCGTACCGAAGAACCAGTAGATAAAAACAACGCAGATAAGGGCGGAAACAGCACCTACCGCAAGCACCGTATAAACATTGTCAAGGCCGGTCATGGCCTGCATTTCCGTAAAAATTGTATCAATACGCAAAAGCGACAGGTTAGCTTTGCCCATAACGCGCAGGTTTACGGAATACAGCGCAATCATGGTTAAAATACCTGCCAGCAGCGCCGGTATTTTCAATTTGGTATGTAAAAAACCGGTAGCAACGCCCGCCAGCATACCGGCAACGGCAGCACAGGCAAAAGCGGCAGAAACGGAATAACCTTCCGAAAGCATGGCCGCAGCCACAGCCGCACCAAGTGGGAAACTTCCTTCAACAGTCAAATCGGCAATATCAAGCACGCGGAACGTAATATAAACACCCAGCGCCATAATTGCCCACAACAGCCCCTGTGCTATTGTCGGCATTAAAATATCGAACATCTAATCTCCTCCAAAGCAGGCAGTAAAAGCGGGTTTCCCGGGCGGGAAACCCGCAGTGCCTCTTTTTATTCTGCCTCAGCAGCTTTTAAAATTTCTTCCGGAACAGTTACGCCAAGGCGTTCCGCAACCTTTTTATTAACGATAACTTTAAATTTCTTCTGGGTTTCAATAGGCATTTCAGCCGGTTTGGCTTCGCCTTTTAAAATTTTGGCTGCCATTTCGCCGGTTTGTTTGCCAAGTTCGTAATAGTTAATGCCTATTACGGCAACGCTGCCTTCAGTATCGGGCCAGCCGCAGGTCATAACCAGTTTTGCAGGCTCGGTTACGCTAATCAGCGTAGGCACTGCCGATGCCATAACATTATCGGTAGGCAGGTACAGGCAGTCAATTTCGCCAATCAGGCTGTGTGCCGCCTGCTGAATATCGTTAACGCTGGAAACGGTTGCTTCCTTAACCTCTACGCCTCTTTCAGCAGCATATTTCTTTAAAAGCTCTACCTGCATCTGCGAATTAACTTCGCTCGAAGAATAAATTGTACCTACAACTTTGGCATCCGGCACAAGTTTCAGCAGAAGGTCAAGCTGTTCTTTAATCGGGTTCATATCGCTGGTGCCGGTAACGTTGCCGCCCGGTTTTTCATTGGAAGCAACGAGTTTTGCCGCTTCATAATCGGTTACGGCAGTAGATACAACAGGAATATCTTTTGTTGCGTTGGCAGCGGTTTGTGCCGCTGGTGTAGCAATAGCGCAGATTAAATCAACCTTGTTGCTTACAAAGCGGTGGGCAATGTTCTGCAAGTTGCTCTGGTCTGCCTGTGCGTTCTGGCGGTCAAAAACAACGTTTTCGCCTTCTTTAAAGCCGTTTGCGGCAAGCCCGTCTACAAAACCTTTATTTGCAGCATCAAGCGATGCATGTTCTACCAGTTGTACAATACCAACATTAACTGTTTTTTTAGCAGCAGCTTCCTCTTTTTTATCGCCGCCGCAGCCGCCCATAATACCGGCGGCAAGTGTTAAAGCCAAAGCCGCAGCCAAAACGCGCGCTTTTTTAGATAATTTCATGGATAACTCATTCCTTCCCTAAGGTAAACTTTTTTCTGCATTCAACGCGTTATTTTACAATTTCCGCGTTTTGCAGCACATCCTGCGGGATAGTAATGCCCAGGCGCTTTGCGCCTGCTTCGTTAACGACGGTTTTAAACTGCTTCTGAGTCTGTATTGCCATATCTGCCGGTTTGGCTTCACCTTTTAAAATTTTAGCCGCCATCTCGCCGGTTTCCTTACCGAGCTGGTAGTAATCAATACCAAGCGTTGCAAGACCGCCGCCCTTTACAAGGGCTTCTTCGCCGCAGATAACCGCAAGCCCTGCGTTATCTGTAACGGAAACCAAAGTAGGCATGGAAGATGCAATTACATTATCAGTGGGCACATAAACCACGTCAACCTTCCCTACAAGGCTCTGTGCTGCCTGCTGAATATCGTTTACCGTGGAAACCGTTGCTTCCATGACATTGACGCCCCGTTCAGCAGCCGCTTTTTTCATAATTTCAATCTGAATTTGAGAATTTACTTCGCTGGAGCAGTAAACGGTGCCGATAGTTTTGGCATCCGGCACAATTTTCAAAAGCAAATCAACCTGTTCCTTAATCGGGTTCATATCGCTGGTGCCGGTAACATTACCGCCCGGTTTTTCGTTCGACGCTACAAGCTTGGCCGCCTCGTAATCCGTAACGGCGGTTGCCACAATGGGTATATCCTTCGTGGCGTTGGCCATAACCTGCGCGGCAGGAGTTGCAATGGCGCAGATTAAATCAACTTTGTTGTTGACAAAGCGGTGAGCAATGTTCTGCAAATTGCTCTGGTCTGCCTGCGCGTTCTGCCTGTCGATAGCAACATTCTCGTTTTCTTTGAAGCCTTTTTCCGCCAGGCCGTCTACAAAGCCTTTATTGGCGGCATCAAGCGCACTGTGTTCTACCAGTTGTACAATACCTACGTTTAACTGCGCTTTACTTCCTGCTTCCTTTTTTTCGCCGCCGCAACCCGCCAGAAGCCCCAATGCCAAAAGCAAGGTCACGCCTGCAGCAAATTTTTTAAGTCCTCTTTTTTTCATAATATCCATCCTTCCATTCTTCAAAATGTCCCCTCAAAACAACAATACTACTATTTTATCATCTATTTTACCATTTATCCGCATAAAAAACAAACTTCCTTAACCAAAATTTTAAAATTTTCTGGTAATTGTTGTGTAAATGTATGCCTAAGGCAGACATTTTATATTAATATGGTTTCTGCACATAAAACGCTTTATTTATGTGCAGTTCTTTTTGCTTATCTGCATATAATCCGGCTAAGCTTGCAGATTTCCCGCCAGTGCCAAACAACCCTCCTGCACCTGCTGTACAAGAGGGTTGTTTTATTTTGCCGTATTTATTTCTGCAATATTTTGCGCGCTATGTCTTCGGTAACAACAATGTGCGTTACAAGGCCTGTGCGCAGTGCGCCAAGCACGGCTTTGCTGCCTGCCGTAAGGCCTATGGCAACAACTTTGGGCAGCTGCCCCAGAGTTTTCAGCGGCACGCGCACGGCAAAATCGCCTGCACCGCTGATAAATTCGCCGCGTACATTAAAATAGTACGAAAGCAAACTGCCAACAGCCTGCTGACGCTCCAGCGCGTCTTCAAAACGCAGCGCCGTCGCTTCATCCGGCACACCGGGATAAGCGCGTATTTCCACAAGCGCCGCCGTGGTATCCTGCCACAGCGACAAGGCCTGGCGGTAATCCGGCGTGTCTTCCATGACGTCGCGCGCTTCGCGGCTGCCCGGAAAAGCCTCTGCCTCAAGGCGGAAAGCCTCCCTTGTGCCGCCGGCAAGCAGCAGCGCCAGTTCGTTAACACGGTAACCGCGGTTTGGTATGGCGGTTCTGCCAATCAGCGGAAATATTTTGCCGCTGCCTTTAAGCCCTCCGGCAGAAGCCATTTTACCCGCAATTTCGCCAAGCGTATAACCCCAGCCAAGGCCTATGTTTTTTTCGTAGCGCAGCTCGCCCGCCAGATATTCCGAAGTTTCACGCAAGAGCGCTTCGCGCTGTGCCTGCGGCAGTACAATGCCGCCTTTAATGCCGAAGCGCTGCTGTAAAAGTTTTAAAAGTTCTGCATCGCCTGCAACAGGTGGACGTATTTCAATGTGTACAATGCCTGCTTCGCGTGCGTGCGCCAGCATTTTGCTTACCTGCGGGCGCGACACGCCTATTTTGGCAGCTACCTGGGCCTGCGTCAGCCCGTCTTCGTAATAAAGACGCGCTGCCTGCACCAGCCCGGCAAGTTCCTTATCCGTAAGCAATTATTTTACTTCCATTAATTCCATTAAAATACCGTCCTTCATAATAAAGGCGATGCGGGTATTTTCGTCGGCCATCCACGGTTCTACAACCACGCGGTTGGCTTTAAGCTGCTCGTCCATGTCGTCTACCTGGTAGGCAACATGCACAAGGGTTTGCAGTTCCTGCGGCAGCGGGGTGTCTTTTTCAAAGCGCAGGTATTCAATACCGAATTCATTGGTTTCCGGCGGAACGATATGGGTTTTAATGCCTTCGGCATATACGCTGCCTTCCATTACTTTATCGGTAGGCACGCCAACGTGCATAAATTTTTTCATCGGTTATTCCTCCTTCATCAGCTCGTAAGCTTTATAGGCTTCTTCCGGTTTGGCATTTTCGTGGATAACCATGCGGATGGCTTTAAGCATTGCCACAGGGTTTTCGGCCTGCAGCACGTTGCGGCCCATGTCCACACCGGCAGCGCCTTCGCTGATGGCACGGTACGCCATTTTAATAGCGTCAAGTTCGGGTATTTTTTTGCCGCCCGCAATAACGATAGGCACGGGGCAGGCAGCTGTAATCTGCTCGAAGTTTTCGCAGTAGTAGGTTTTAATCATGTGCGCGCCAAGTTCCGCAAGCAGGCGTGTTGCCAGTGCAAAATAGCGCGTGGTGCGTTCCATTTCCTTGCCTACGGCCACAACGCCGAGTACGGGAATGCCGTAACGCTCGCCGGCATCAACGGTGCGCACTAAATTTTCCAGTGAACCAAGTTCGCCGTCAGCTCCTACAAAGCACTGCACTGCCATGCAGGAAGCGTTCATGCGGATGGCGTCCTCAATGCCGACGCCGATAACACCGTGGCTCATATCGTCTTTCAAAACGGAGGTATCAGCCGTGCAGCGCAGGGCAATAGCCTTGCGGCAGTCGGGCGGAATGCAGGCACGCAGAGCGCCGCGGGTTGCCATCAGGCAGTCGGCGTATTCCATAAGGGGCGGAATTGCCAAATCGAGCCTTTCCAGCCCTGCCGTGCTGCCCATAATGTAGCCATGGTCAAATGCCAGCATAATGGTGCGGCCGTCTTCCGCAAAAATATGCGAAAGCCTCGTTTTCATGCCCCATTCGGCGTGGCCCAGCCCTTTTACATGAAAGGTCTGCGCGGGCGGCTTAATGCCGATGCCGTAATCTTTTGCTATGATATTGCCTTCTTTATCTGCCATAGTAATTCACCTTAGTTTCTGTAATACGGAGTGCGGCACGGAGCATTCCATAAAGCGGTCAGTTCGTCATCCATGCGGGCAATGAACATCTGGAAGCCTGCGGTTTCCTGTACGGTTAAAAGTTCGCCTACATGGCTTGCCACAACTTCAATGCCTTTTTCGGCAAGGTATTTATGGCATTTGCGGAATACAATCAGCTGTTCCATTAAGGTGGTTGCACCGCTGCCGTTGATGATAACCATTAATTTTTCGCCGCTCTTAACGTCAAGGTCTTTCAAAAGTGCGTCCATCATAATAACGGCGGTTTCGTCCGCAGATTTCAGCGGCATGCTGCCGCCGCCGCCTTCGCCGTGCTGGCCCATGCCAACTTCCATCATGCCGTCTTCAATATGGGCAATTTCCATGCCGGTTGCCGGATGAGTTGCGCCTACGCAGGCAACGGCGATGGTTGCCATGTTATCGGCAAAGCGCTGAGCGATTTCGGCAACTTCTTCAAGGGATTTGCCCTGTGCTGCAGCAGCACCGGCAATTTTATACAGAGGAATGCAGCCAACCAGACCGCGGCGGTCATCCGCATTGGAGCGCGGTGCGTTGGCAACGTCTTCCTGGGTAACAACTTTGGCAACTTTAATGCCGAGTTTTTTAACCTGTTTCATAGTCAGGTTGCCGGTAAGCATATCGCCGGCATGGTTTAATACAACAAACAGTACGCCGTGGCCTTTATCTGCCATTTTAATGGCTTCAACGCAGGACTGCGGGCCGGGGGCTGCAAAAATATTGCCTGCTACGGAAATATCAATCATGCCTTCGCCTACAAAACCGCTGATGGCAGGTTCATGGCCGGTACCGCCAAGGGTAACGATGGTTACGCGGTCTGCGTCTTTTAATTTTTTATTAACTACAAGGTTGCCGTCTTCCAGAGATACAATGTCGGGATTGCTCAGGGCAAGGCCTTCCAAAAGCTCCGATGTTAAATTTTCAGGGTCATTGATAAATTTTTTCATTGTTTACAACCTCCATTAGTGCGTAATTTATTTTTAAAAAGCCGCCGCTTTTTAAAGAACTATGCTCTTGCGCCTTTGGCAAGCCCGGCAAAGAAAATTGCCATGGATACGGCGCCCGGGTCTTTATGGCCGAGGCTGCGTTCGCCAACATTTTTGGCGCGGCCGAATTTAGCGGTCATGTCTGCCGTTGCGTCGGCGCCTTTTTGGGCAGCTTCTGCCGCAGCGTCCAGAAGCGCTTCAATGCTGCCTTCGGTTTCGGCAATGGCGCTTACAGCCGGATAAAAAGCATCGACCAGAGTTTTGTCGCCCACTTTGGCTTTGCTTACATCCATAAAATCTTCTTTAGCCTGCGCAAACATACGCTTAAATTCAATTTCCGTCAGTTCCTGCTGGTCGTCAATGCCGTCTGCCATGCCGGCGAAAATTGTGCCCCAAAGCGGGCCGCTGCTGCCTGCGTTAACGCCCATAAACGCGTCGCCAATGCCTTCCAGGAGAAGGTTCATGGCGGCAATGGTAGTATCGTCGCTGTGCGATTTTAAAATATCGGCAATATGCCCGATGGCAATGCCGTGGTCGCCGTCACCGGCAACGCTGTCCAGTTCGCACAAATACTGAACATTGTCTTTCAGGTCAACTGCTGCGGTGTGCAGCATTTTTCTCAATACCGGTAAAGTTAATACATACATTACATCCACCTCACTATTATGATAATTTAATTTTAACATTTGTCAGAACATTTGTAAAATAGTTTTCAGATAATTTAAAGGGTTTATTTTTTGGTTTGCGTCTTTGTAGTTACGTTAGTATATTTTTATTTACGTTTTAGTCATTTGTTTTTTTATATTTATGTTATGTCTTTATATATAGTTTTTATCCTTTAATTTACTTTATTGCTCATGTTCATTCTTTTGATTGAGCAAAAGAACGAACCAAGAAAACTCACGCGGTCAGCGGATTTTTTAACGCAACATTTTAGCATAAAAACGGCAAAAATTGCGGAACTCGCTTCGCTCAAACAGCCTTATTTTTGCCGTTTTTCTTATTGAATGTTACTAAAAATCCAATGCCGCGATTTGCCGTGTATCATCCTTATTATATGTTTGATTTAGTGTGTTATGTATTTATATCGTACTACACAAATGCTAATTATAAAAAAATATATAACTTACAGTATTATGTTTCTAAAAAACTATTACAATACTGCTGTTTACAGTAAGAAGTAACCAAAATACGAATTTGAGCCAAACGGATATTCTAATTCAGCACTTGAAAAGTACGGATTACGGCAGGATGCGACATACAAAAAATAGGCAAACCATAATTAAGGCACTTGCAGCATTTGCCGAGGACTGTTTGAGTTTGCGCAGCAAACGAGTTCCGCAGGCGCTGCAAGTGCCAGCTTATTTGATACATTTGCCGTTTATTTTTTGCTGGAGCGAAGGTTTTTTGGTTACTTTTTGCCCCACAAAAAGTAACATGAATAAAAAAGTAAATAAAAATATAATAAAATACATACAAAGACGAAAAGAAAATTAAAACCATAAATAAAGGAATAAATAAAAAATCAGCCGATGAAAATCATCAGCTGATTTTTTATTTACACCGTTCCGTCCTCTAAAATTCCAAGCTTGCGCCGCCAGTAACGGCTGTACACCGCCCCTGCCGGGTTGTTGGCAAGCACGCGGTCTTTAGTAATAAGGCACGATACCGGCGCTTTGCTGGCCTTGGTAAACTGCATATCATGCCCAACGCACAAGCCTACAATAAAATTCAGTTCCGTACCCGCGCTGTTTAAAAGCTGCGCCTGCGTTCTGGGGTTGCACATGGCTTCATGCTTGCCGGGTTTTATTTTTTCCAGCTCCAGCATATCTTTATCAACCGAGCAGACCTTACAGCAAACCGATTCTACCGCAAAGCCCTGGTTTTTAAAATACTGCGCGCAAAAATGCGCTTCGTTGGCAAGGCCTATGCAAAAGGCAATGCCTATTTTTTTCACGCCCAGTTCTTTGGCAAAAAACGCACTTTCTTCAAGGCGCGTCATTTTCATATAGTTGCGGCTTTCGGTTGCCGATGAGGCACGCATCATCCTGCGGTCATCTTCACTGTAAAAACCGCAGACCTCCTCATGTGAATATTTTGTACAGTTCTGGCCCTCCGTATAGCATTTGTGATGCGGGCAAAATGCACAATTCATAATAAATCCCTCCTCCGCTGCCTGCCTTGTTATTATTCTGCGGCGGCGCCTTTAAATCCTCTTATCTTAATTGATACTTTTTTACACATTTTCATAGCGCTGCAACCTATTTTTAGCTGGAAATACTTCCTATTTTATGGTATTATTGTAGTTGTATCTCTATGTAATTTTTTAAACAAAAGTCACAGCAAGGCAGGCTTATAACATGGAAGAAAATCTGTTCAGCTATCCGGCAGTGCTCAACCTTAACGGCAAACGCTGCGCCGTTATCGGCGGCGGCAAGGTTGCCCTGCGCAAAGTACGCACCCTTCTTGCTTCCGGCGCACAGGTTACGGTTACCGCACCTGCGGCGGATGCAGCTTTAATAAAACTGGCCGGTGAAGGCCGCATTGCCTTAAACCTGCGCGGCTACCAAAAAGGCGATGCCGACTGCTTTTTAGCGGTTGCCGCAACTGACGACGCGGCACTGAACCGCATTATTGCACAGGATGCGCCGTGCCTTGTTAACGTTATAACAGAGCCGGAACTTGGCAATTTCAGCGTACCAGCACAACGCAGCAGCGGCAGGTTAACCTTTACCGCTTTCGGCGGAGGGCTGCCTGCATTCTCACGCCTTTTGGCACAGGATATGGCAAAAACCTACGACGCTAATTTTGCCGCGTTTGCGGATTTTCTGGCAGAGGCACGCCAAAATGTGCAGCAGCTGCCGCTGACGCCCGCACAGCGCACTGCCTTCTGGCGGGAAATGCTTGATGAAGAAAGTATTGGCCTTTTGCACGAAGGCCATCTGAATATATTAAAGGAGCGCATTACAAATGCAATTAATAGTTTTAGGGCTGAACCATAAAACCGCGCCGGTTGAAGTCCGCGAGGGCTTTAACTTCAGCGCCGACCGCATAGCCCGCATTCTGCGCCGCCTGCGCAATTATGACAACCTCGACGAAGCAGTGCTGCTTTCCACCTGCAACCGCACCGAGTTTTACATGGTGCTGGAAGAACCCGTAAGCGGCATGAAGTTCATCCAGACGCTGGTTAAGCATTTGGCGGGCAACGGCTACAAAACAGAATACTTTTACAACTTAAGCGGCGTCAACTGCGTGCGCCATCTGTTTAAAGTAGCTTCCAGCCTCGATTCGCTGGTTATCGGCGAAGGGCAGATTTTAAGCCAGATTAAAAACGCTTACCAGATTGCCCGCGAAAACTCCATGACGGGCACGATTTTTAATACCATTTTCAACCGCGCCATTGCGACCGGCAAGCGCGTGCGCACCGAAACCAAAATCGCTTACAGCTCGGTATCGGTATCAAGCGCCGCTGTTGACCTTGCCATGGATATTTTAGGCAGCATTGAAGACGCCAATATTTTAGTGCTTGGCGCAGGGCGCATGAGCGAACTTACCGCGCGCCATTTAATTGACAAAGGCGCCAAAACGATTTTTGTAAGCAACCGCAATTACGACCACGCCAAAGAACTTGCCGACAAGTTTAACGGCACGGCCATTGCCTACAATAAATATCTTGAGCAGGCCGAAACTTCGGACATCATCATTACCAGCACCGGCGCACCGCATTACGTTATCCGCGAAAAGGACATGCGCGAAGTAACCGCCAAACGCGGAGGCAGGCCGCTGATTTTAATTGATATTGCCGTACCGCGCGACGTTGACCCCAAAGTTGCGCAGCTGCCCGGCATTACGCTTTATAATATCGACGACCTGGAAGGCGTTGTTGATACCAACAAGCATTTCCGCACGCATGAAGCAAAAATGGCGGAAGCAATTATTGAAGAGGAAATTTCCGAACTTAAAGAGCGTCTGCGTTATTTAACCATGCGCCCCGTTATGGTGCAGCTGCACGAAAAAATGAACTTTCTGCGCGAAAAGGTGCTGAAACGCGCCTTTGCCAAAATGCCGGAACTTACGGAGCATGAACGCCGCATTATCGACATTATGACGCAGCGCCTGGAACATAAATTTCTGCGCGAGCCGATGACGGCCATGAACGCCGCTGCCGGAACGCCGGACGAAGAACGCCTGCGCAAAGTTATTTGCGAACTGTTTTTGCTGAACGATAAAGGAGAGGACTACATCGGCGATGAAAACAAATTTGATTATCGGGACTAGGCAGAGCCTTTTAGCCATGTGGCAGAGCAACTATATTGCCGGGCGCCTGCGCGAAGAATACCCCGGCTGCGAGGTAACACTTAAAAAGATAGTTACCAAAGGCGACCGCATTTTGGATGTGCCGCTGGCGAAAATAGGCGGCAAAGGCCTGTTTACCAAAGAAATAGAACAGGAGCTTTTGGACGGCACCATTGACCTTGCCGTACACAGCTTGAAGGATATGCCCACCGTACTGCCGGAAGGACTGTGCCTGACAGCGATTACCGAGCGCGCAAACGCTGGCGACGCTTTTGTAAGCAACAAATATAACAGCATCGAAGAACTGCCCGAAGGCAGCGTGCTTGGCACAAGCAGCCTGCGCCGCCGCGCGCAGCTTCTGGCCAGACGCCCTGACTTAAAAATTGTTGATTTGCGCGGCAACGTAGACACCCGCCTGAAAAAACTTGACGGAGGGCAGATGGACGCCATCATCCTTGCCGCCGCAGGGCTTACACGCCTCGGACACGCAGACAGAATTAAGGAAATAATTCCGCAAAGCTACTGCCTGCCTGCCGTTGGCCAGGGTGCGCTTGCCATTGAGTGCCGCACCGATAATTTTAAAGTACGCCAGATGCTGGACTTTTTAAACGATACAGCCACCAAACAGGCAACCGATGCCGAACGCGCCTTTTTAGGCCTTCTCGAAGGCGGCTGCCAGGTGCCTATCGGCGTACACGCCGAAGTAAACGAAGGGCACATTGCCATGGAAGCAGTTATTGCTTCTCTGGACGGCAGCACCGTGCTGCGCGACACCGCAGAAGGCAATGCTGCCGACGCCGTAACCTTAGGGCGCATGCTTGGACAAAAAATGCTTGATAACGGCGGCAGAGAAATTCTTGCCGCTATCCTGTAAGGAGAGGAATATATGACAAAACAAGGAAAAGTATATCTCATCGGCGCAGGCCCCGGCGACCCGGGCCTCTTATCC
>ERZ791744.1053-NODE-1053-length-20228-cov-5.347395_pt1 | contig 20228 bp, 17 predicted proteins | sample MGYA00510039_ERZ791744 | MGnify/ENA primary metagenome ERZ791744 (study PRJEB30046, sample SAMN00791969) | human gut metagenome | study: EMG produced TPA metagenomics assembly of the A metagenome-wide association study of gut microbiota in type 2... | reverse complement strand
AGAACCGTGTGCAGGAGATCAGCTCCATCACCCGAAACCTGAAGATCATGGCTAAAGAAATGAATGTGCCCATTATCGCACTTTCTCAGCTGTCCCGTGCGGTGGAGAAGCAGGGCAACAACTCTTCTCACCGGCCCCAGCTGTCGGACCTGCGTGACTCCGGTTCCATCGAGCAGGATGCTGACTGCGTTCTTTTCCTTTACCGTGATTCCTACTACGCCAGCCAGAACCCCGATGGTGCCGAGGTGGATGCGGATACCGCAGAGTGCATCGTGGCAAAGAACCGCCACGGCGAGACCAGCACGGTGCCGCTGGGCTGGGATGGCGCACACACCCGCTTTATGGATGTGGACTTCAAACGCTGATGAACGACGAAACATCAAAATTGATCACAAAAGTAGAACGCTTTGCCCGGCAGGAGCAGCTGTTTGCGCCTGCGGAGCCGGGCCGGGCTCTGCACCTGTGCGCCGCCGTTTCGGGTGGAGCCGACAGCATGGCGCTGCTGCGGGTACTGCTGGAACTGAGGGAAGCTTTTGAGTATACCCTTTCTGCCTGCCACGTCAACCACGGCCTGCGGGGCGAGACTGCAGACCGGGACGAAGCTTTTGTCCGGGCCGAGTGTGCCCGGCTGGGGGTGCCGCTGACAGTTTTCCGCCCGGCAGATGTGGGAATGGCTGTGCCGCCCCATGCCGGGGAGGACTGGGCCCGCAAACTCCGCTATGCCTGCTTTGCCCAACTGCTGGCAGGCGGGATAGACTGCATTGCAACGGCCCATACTGCTACTGACCAGGCCGAGACCCTGCTGTTCCGGCTGGCACGGGGGACCGGGCTGCACGGGGCAGGGGGCATCCGGCCCGGGCGGCCCGGCTACTGCCGCCCGCTGTTGGGCCTGACCCGGGCCGAGACCGAAGCGCTCTGCGCCGCCCTTGAGCAGGGCTGGGTGACGGACGAGACGAACGAGTCCGATGCCTACGCCCGCAACCGCCTGCGCCATGGGGCCGTTCCGGCCCTGCGCAGCGTCAACGCTGCGGCAGAGGAAAATCTGGCCCGCTTCTGTGAAAAGGCGGCCCGCGCGGATGCCTACTTTGCCAGGCAGGCAGAACAGCTGCTTTCCATCGCGCGTCTGGATGCAGCCCAGACTGCCCGCAAGGCCCCGAAAGCCAAGGCAGCATGGCGGCTGAAGCCGCTGCAGGGCGCGGACCCGATCATTCTGGAAGCGGCGCTCCACAGCCTTGTTGCCCCGGTACGGGATGCCGAGGAAAAGTACATCCGCCTGCTGGCAGAGCTGGTGGAGCAGGGGAGCGGGGCGGTGCAATTGACCGATATGGTCCGCTTCTGCGCAGGCAGCGGGATATTCTGGCAGGAAAAGAGTCGGCCGGAAGCGGCTGCGGCCCCTGCGTTTTCGCTGCCGTTTGCCCCTGCCGATGGGGCGGAATTTGCTCTGCCCGGGGGCCAAACCCTGAAAACACGGCTTTTTGTAAGCGGTTTTCGAGAAAAAACACAGGGTGTTCATAAAAAAGACTTAAAAAATCGGGCGGATTATGCTAGAATAACCTTGTTATATTCTGCCCTTACACTGCGCACCCGTCAACCGGGAGACCGGTTCCGGCCTGCGGGGCGGGGGCTGAGCAAGCCCCTGCGCAAATGGATGAATGAGGCAGGCATTCCTGCCGGAATACGAGAGGGCCTGCCGCTGCTGGCGGCGGGCAGCGAGATCCTGTGGGTCTGTGGGGAGGGCTTTGCCGAGGGGCTGGCCCCGGACGAGGAGACCGAACAGGTCTTGCAGTTGGAATTGGAAAATGGAGGAACAACCCATGAGCATGAATGACGATATCAAGAACATCCTGGTCAGTGAGGAAGCACTGAAAGCCAAGGTTGCCGAACTGGGTGCACAGATCAGCAGGGATTACGAGGGCAGAAACCTTGTCCTCGTCTCCATCCTCAAGGGTTCGGTGGTCTTTATGGCCGACCTGATGCGGGCTGTGACCATCCCCTGCAGCATTGATTTTATGGTCGTGTCCAGCTACGGCGGCAGCAATACCACCACCAGCGGTCTGGTCAAGATCATCAAGGATCTGGACGGCGACCTTTCCGGCAAGGACGTGCTGATCGTGGAGGACATTCTGGATACCGGTGTCACCCTTTCCAAACTGGTGCCCATGCTCAAGATGCGCAACCCGAATTCCGTGAAGATCTGCACCATTCTCGACAAGCCCAGCCGCCGCAAGGCCGACATCCAGCCCGATTACGAGGGCTTCCAGGTGCCGGACGAGTTTGTGGTGGGCTATGGTCTGGACTACGATGAGAAATACCGCAACCTGCCCTATGTGGGTGTGCTGAAACCGGAAATCTACGCATAACAAAAACGAATTAGAACTGGAGTTGATCCCTTTTGCAACCGAAACGACCTCGCTTTAATCCCCTGATCCTGGCGCTGGCACTGGCCGGTGTTCTGATGATCTGGTCGGTGCTGGGCACCAGCGACAGCAGTACCGGCGGCTCCACCATGAGCTACTCGACTGTGGTGCACTACTTTGAGAACAATCAGGTCACAGCCTTTACGCTGGACCGCAACACCAGCATCATCACCCTGACGCTGAAGGAGGGCAAGCAGGAGCTGCCCGAAACCACAGGTGCCACCGCTGCCACACAGGCCTCCGGCGGTCTGCTGAGCAATCTGTTCTCCTCCTCCACCTCTTCCGTGGGGGCGACCAGAAACGATGACGGCACGGTGACGGTGCGCTACAAGCTGCCCTACGCCTATGTGTTCATCGAGAACGTTCAGCAGTATATCGATTCCTACGACGCAGCCAACCCGACCGCGCCCATGGAGTACGATTACACCACCCTGAAGGAGTCCATCCCCTGGATGGAGATCCTGTTCTACCTGGGAATGCTGGGCTGCACCGGCTTCCTGCTCTTCTCCATGATGCGCGGCGGCGCTGGCGGCGGCGGTATCATGAACGTGGGCAAGGCCAAGGTGAAGGACGAACACGAGAACAAAAAGACCGCGACCTTTGCCGACGTTGCCGGTGAGGACGAGGAAAAGGAAGAGCTGAAGGAGGTCGTGGAGTTCCTCAAGAGCCCCGACAAGTTCAACACTCTGGGTGCCCGCATCCCCCACGGCGTTCTGCTGGTGGGCCCTCCGGGTACCGGTAAGACCCTGCTGGCCCGTGCCTGCGCCGGTGAGGCAGGGGTGCCCTTCTACTCCATTTCCGGCTCCGATTTCGTGGAAATGTATGTCGGTGTCGGCGCGTCCCGTGTGCGTGATCTGTTTGATAAGGCCAAAAAGACCATGCCCTGCATCATCTTCATCGATGAGATCGATGCCGTGGGCCGTCAGCGCGGCGCAGGTCTGGGCGGCGGCCACGACGAGCGGGAGCAGACCCTGAACCAGCTGCTGGTCGAGATGGACGGCTTTGAGGCCAACGATGGTGTCATCGTGATGGCAGCCACCAACCGTGCCGACATTCTGGATAAGGCACTGCTCCGTCCGGGCCGCTTTGACCGTCAGGTCTATGTGGGCCTGCCCGATGTCAAGGGCCGCGAGGAGATCCTCAAGGTCCACACCAAGAATAAGCCTCTGGCTCCCGATGTCTCCCTCAGGGTCATCGCACAGCGCACCGCAGGTTTTGCGGGTGCTGACCTGGAGAACCTGGTCAATGAGGCCGCTCTGCTGGCTGCCCGCCGCAGCCGCAAGGCCATCACCATGGAGGACATCGAGGAAGCTTCCATGAAGGTCATGGCAGGCCCTGAGAAGAAGAGCCGTGTTGTGACTGCCGAGGAAAAGAAGCTGACCGCCTACCATGAGGCGGGCCACGCCGTGGCAGGCTTCTATTGCAAGCACCACCCCCGCGTGCACGAGATCACCATCATTCCCCGCGGCCAGGCTGGCGGCTACACCATGTATCTGCCTGAAAAGGATCGCAGCTACGTGACCAAGGGCGAGATGTTCGAGGATATTGTTTCCAGCCTGGGCGGCCGTGTGGCCGAGCAGCTGATCCTGGAGGATATCTCCACCGGTGCCTCCAACGACCTGCAGCAGGCAACCAACATTGCCCGCCAGATGATCACCAAGTACGGCTTCTCCGAGCGCCTGGGCCCTGTGGTCTACGGCACCTCGCAGGAGGAGACCTTCCTGGGCCGCGACCTCGGTCAGGGCAAGGGCTACAGCGAGACCACCGCTGCTGAGATCGACAGCGAGATGCGGGACATCATCGACGAGGCCTACGAGACCTGCCGCCGCACCCTGACGGAGCACATCGACCAGCTCCATGCGCTGGCACAGGCTCTGATGGAACGCGAAAAGCTGAACGAGAAGGAGTTCAACACCGTGATGGCCGGCGGCAAGCTGCCCCCGCGTGACGGTGACGAGCCTGCACAGGAACCCGCCGCACCGGCGGCCCCTGTGGAGACCGCAGAACCTGCCGAGAGCGCAGAGCCCGCTGAACAGGCGGAGCAGGCCGTGCTGGGCGAGGAAATGCCCGACCCGGCGCAGGATGCCCCGCAGGAAAACGAATGATCGAAGGGAGCGAGTGTCGTGGAGGAAAATTTTAACCCGGTCGCACGCACCCGGGCCAACTATTATACCCCGGGCAGCCCGGTGCAGTTCGTCTGTGTGGAACTGCTCAAGGGCGAACTCAGCGGCGAGAACGCAGTCTGTCTGACCTTCAAGAACATCTCCAAGGTTACCCTGACTGCACTGGAGATCCACTTCAAGTGCAAGGGTGTGGATGGCATCATCCTGTGTGAGGATGCCTTTGAGTACCGCGAGATCGAGGTCAAGCCAGGTGAGAGCTTTGGCATGGACGATGCAGTGTTCGTGACCCAGAAGGCCATCACCAGCGTGGATGTGGTCCTGAAGAACGTATACAGCGGCAAAAAGGTCGTGCATCTGGATGCCATCAAGCGCGTCCGTCTGCCGGCCCCGCGCCGCCTGAGTCCGGAGCTGGAAAAGGCACTGGAAAGCCGGATGAACCGCAGCGGCCTCAAGTATATGCCGCAGGTGTTCGAGAACGGCTGGTACTGTGCCTGCGGTTCCTTCCACCCGAAGGAAGAGGACACGGTCTACTGCACCGAGTGCGGCTGTGACCGCATCCTGCTGCAGAACGCCCTGAACACCCTGCTGCAGCCCGGCCAGAAGGCCGCCCCTGCAGAGCAGGCCCCGGCGGCGGAGGCCACCCGCGTGGTGAGCGCCGCTCCGCAGGAGGAGCCGACCCGCATCGTGGCCAGCGCGCCGGTGCAGGCAGAACCCACCCGGGTCATCCTGCCGGCCCGCCCGGCAGAGCCTGTCGGCGCTCCGACCAGCTTTGCACCACCGGTGGAGCACACGCCTGTTCCGGAAGCAGAGCCCACCCGTGTGCTGGATGCCGCCACCCGCGCGGCGTTCCCCGGCAGCGGTGCAGCGGCTGTGGATGACGAGGGCACCCGTGTGATGCCTGCTGCTGCCCGCCGTGCCGCCCCGGCCTGCCAGCCGGAACCCGAGGTAGAGCAGTACGATGAGGAGGACGATGCGGAAGAGAGCCGTGACGGCATTGCCGAGACCCTCGTCCGCTGGGTCCCGCCCATCACCGCCATCGTCTGCGCAGGCATTGCGCTGTGGGGCTTCGTCTATTATCAGTTTATGATGTAAATGAATGACGGAGGAGGCTGCGCTTCCTCCGTTTTTGGTTGTACGAAGGAGAAACGTTATGCCCGACGAAGCACTGCAAACCGCCTTTGAGATCAAAACTACCTGCGATGAGATCAGCCGCAAGCTGCTGCGCTGGCACTGGGAGAACAAGCCCGGGGAGCACAGCCTGGGAGCCCTGCTGGATCACATCCGTACCCGCCAGCAGGAGAGCCCCGAATATTATGACCGTCTGCCCGATCTGGCGGGCCGAAACAGCTGGCAGCAGCTGGATACCACCCTGTGTATGCGGGTGCTGCTGGACCCCGAAAAGGATGCTGCGCACCAGCTGGATCTGCTGGGCAATACAGAGCACCCCGCTGCTGCCCGCCGGGCCTGCAACGCGGTGCGCACTGCCCGCAATGAAGCGGCCCATGCTTCTGACCGCACGGCGGCTGCGCAGGCGGCGATCCTCTTCAACGAGGCCGTGGAAGCACTGGAAGAGGGCTATGCAGGCGCGCCCCTGCGCACCAGTGAGCTGGGCCAGTATTACCGGCTGGCTGAGGATTATCTGGGCCGCTGCGGGGCCAAAAAGCCCATTGCGTCGGCGGCCCCGGAAGAGAAAGCCCCTCGCGCGGCAAGGTCCGGCCAGAACACTGCGGGCAGGAAAAAAGAGGGAACTTCCGGCAGTGCTTCCCGCCGCAGCAGCACAAAGCAGAACACGAGCGGCCGCAGCTCCGGCGGCAGACCCCAGAACCGGAAGCAGGGCGGCAGCCGGAACAGCCGTGCCCGGGCCAGACAGCAGCAGAAACAGGCCAACCGCACCGTTCTGCTGGTGCTGCTGGCGATCCTGGCCGTGGGTCTGCTGATTCGCGGCTTTACCATGAACTGGCAGTGAAAGAGTGAGGGAACCATGAAGCAAAAACTGATTTTTCTGGATATTGACGGTACTTTGCTGCCGCCCGGTGAGATGACCGTTCCGGCCAGTGCCGTGGAGGCCATCCGGCAGGCCCGGGCCAACGGCCACAAGGTGTTTCTGTGCACCGGCCGCAACCTGCGCATGACGAAACCGCTGCTTGCCTACGGTTTTGATGGCTTTGTCTGCTCTGCAGGCGGCTATGTAGGCTGTGATGGGAAAATTCTCGTGGATCTTCCCATGGAGCCTGCGCAGGTCGAGGGCCTGCGGGAGGTGCTGGGGCGTGCCGGTGCCGAGTGTACACTGGAAGCCCGGGATGATACTTACGGCGGCATCAGGATGATCGAGCGGTTCGCCCATTTGTTCCCCCGCAAGCCGGGGCAGCTGAACAGCGAGGCCGAGCGCTGGCGCAAAACGATGGAGTATGGCATGACCATCCGGCCCATTGAGGAATACCACGGAGAGCCGGTTTACAAGGTGGTGTTCATCGCCCCCAACGAGGCCTGCCTTGCCGAGGCGAAGCAGCTGTATGAGGATCAGTTCATCTTCTGCGAGTCCCGTCTGGGGGATACCCCGTCGGCCATCGTCAACGGGGAACTCATCAACCGCAAGTTCAACAAGGGCACCGGCATCAAGGCCATCTGCGATGAGCTGGGGCGTTCGCTGGCCGATACCATCGGCTTTGGCGACAGCGACAATGACCTGCAGATGACCGATGTGGTAGGCATCAGCGTTTGCATGGCCAACGGCTCTGACAACCTGAAAAAGCTCTGCGACCGCATCTGCCCGGCTGTGACGGAGGACGGCGTGGCAAGGGAGCTCAAAACTCTGGGCCTGATCTGAGAGCAGCCTTCCACAAAAGAAGAGATGATAACAAAAAATTCCCGCTCCATCGAGCGGGAATTTTTGTTAGAGAGGGTTATTTCTGATGGACTGCCTTGTGATATACCGCGTAGGCGATCACGGCAGAGAGGGCCTCTGTGAGCCAGAAGGCGTGCCAGACACCGGTGGGGCCCATGCGGCCGCACAGCACCCACGCAATGGGCATGATGAAGATGATATAGCGGCAGAGGGAGATGACCAGCGAGGGCACGCCCTTGCCCAGACCCTCCAGTGCGCCGGAGGAGGTGGTAGACACTGCCGAGACGATGAACCCCAGGCAGATGATCCGCAGGGCGGTCTGGCCGATGGCGATGGTCTCGGGGTTAGAGGTGAACAGACCCATCAGCGGGCCTGCAATGGTCAGGCAGAGCAGGGTGCCAATGGCCATGATCCCGGCGCTCAGGCCCAGTGTCAGGTTGTAGAGCCTGGACACACGGCCATGCTCCCGGGCACCGTAGTTGTAGCCCACCAGCGGGCGCATCCCCTGCACGATGCCGTTGGCCGGCAGGTAAAGGAAGGTCTGGAGCTTGTAGTAGATGCCCAGCACCGTCACATAGCTCTGGGAGTAGACCGCCAGCAGGCCGTTCAGGAAGGTGACCAGCAGGCTGGGCAGGGCCAGATTCAGGATGGCCGGTACACCGATGGCATAGAGCTTGCCGTCAAGGGCGGCATCGAACCGCAGGCAGCGGCGGGAGAAGCGGACGGCGACTTCGGTGGTGCAGTAGACATAGAGGTAGACCACAAGGGAAACGGCCTGCCCAATGCCGGTGGCAAGGGCCGCACCGGCAATGCCAAGGGCGGGCACCGGCCCAAGGCCGAAGATGAGGACAGGGTCGAGGGCGATGTTGGTCACGCAGCCGGTGATCAGCGCCACCATGGCAACGTTCATCCGGCCCACGGACTGGAAGATCTTCTCAAAGGCGAGGTCTGCCATGTTGACCAGCGAGAACAGGAACACGATGGTGGAGTAGGTCACGCCCATGTCCACCAGAGCGGGATCGGTAGTGAAGCGGCGCAGGAAGCCGGGCATGATGGCAATGCAGAGGACCATGCCCAGCACACCGTGCAGCAGGGAAAACATCATGCCGTGGGTGGCGGCCCGGTTGGCGTTCTCGTGGTCGCCTGCGCCGAGGTAGAGCGCGATCTGGGCATTGATGCCGATGCCGAAGCCGATGGATACGGCATTGACAAAATTCTGGATGGGAAACACCAGTGAAAGCGCTGTCATGGCCTGCTCGCTGATCTGGGCCACAAAGAGGCTGTCCACGATGTTGTACAGGCTGTTCACCAGCATCGAGATGACGTTGGGCAGGGCCATGGAGAGCAGCAGCGGGAACACCGGTCTGGTTTTCATAAAAGTATCGTTCATTTTCATTGCTCCTGAGGGTCAGATTTGGGTTTGAAGGAAAAGCAAAAGCCACACAATGGCTTTTGTACCATTGTGTGGCGAAAAGTTGCAGAATGCTGTAAAAATCCACACGATATTTTATTGGTTCAAAGATACCACATCACAGGGATACTTGTCAAGGACTTTTTAAAATAAAAGTATGACTTTTTACAGCGGGCCCTTGCCCTTGACATGGGGCGCGGCGGCGGTAAAATAAGAACAGAACGCACAAAAGGAGGATCTGCCATGAAATGGATGATCGCGTCGGACCTGCACGGGTCGGCTTACTACTGCCGCAAAATGCTGGAGGCCTTTGAGCGGGAGGGAGCCGACCGGCTGTTCCTGTTGGGCGACCTGCTCTACCACGGCCCCCGCAACGACCTGCCCCGGGAGTACGCCCCCAAGGAGGTCATCCCCCTGCTGAACGGGAAAAAGGAGAAGCTGCTCTGCGTGCGGGGCAACTGTGATGCCGAGGTGGACCAGATGGTGCTGGAATTCCCCGTGCTGGCCGATTATGCGGTGCTTCCGGTGGGGCAGCGGCTCATTTATGCGACCCACGGGCATATCTATCATGTGAAAAATCTGCCGCCGCTGGCCCCGGGAGATGTGCTGCTGCATGGGCACACCCATGTTCCGGCCTGGACAGAGTTCGGGCAGGGAAATCTTTACCTGAACCCGGGTTCTGTGAGCATCCCCAAAGAGAACAGCCCCCACAGCTACATGACCCTGGAAGGAAACACGATGCAATGGAAAGAGCTGGAAAGCAGCGCTGTTTTCCATGAACTGACCCTTTGATAAAGTCCCCCGGCCGGTTTTGCGGGCAGCTTGAAATTTGCCCACCGGTATGGTATGATAAAACTGAAAACAGATCGGCAAAGTTCCGCAGAGCAGCGCTGTGCGGGGCAGGAGCCTTTTTGTTTCCACAACGAGTTAGCTGAAACTAACAAAATGACGAAAACAGCGGGCTGGACTTGTGCAGTTTGACAGGGGTGCCCGCAGATACAGCATGGAGGGGACAACAATGGTAGAAACGATCCTGAGGGTCGATGGCATGATGTGCGGTATGTGTGAGAGCCACATCAATGATGTGGTGCGCAAGACCGCCCGGGTGAACAAGGTGACTTCTTCCCACACCAAGGGCGAGACGGTCATCATCTCGGAGCAGCCGGTGGATGTGGAGGCGCTGAAGGCTGCCATTGCCGAAACGGGCTACACCGTGACCGGCGTGCAGACCCGGCCCTATGAGAAAAAGGGCTTCTTCTCGTTCCTGAAAAAGTAACAGCCCGATGTTTCTGGCCGGGCTGATCATGCAAAACAGGAGGTATCTCGTTATGAGGATCTTGGTGTACGGCGCAGGCGTTCAGGGCTGTCAGCTGGCCCACAGTCTGGCACAGAACAAGAAAAATGTGGTCACCCTGCTGGCCCGGGGCGAGTGGAAGGCAGTCATTGACCAGAAGGGCCTGACCATCCGCCACATGCTCCAGCGGAAAACAACGGTGGATCGGATGCAGACAATAGACGTGCTGGCCCCCGAGGATGTGTATGACCTTGTGTTTGTCACGGTGCAGGCCGGGCAGCTGGCCGATGTGCTGCCCATCCTCAAGGCAAATCGGAGCCAGTACTTCATCTTTGTGGGCAATGATCCCTATGCGCAGGAGATGCTGCAGGCCATGCAGCGCCCGGTGGATAAGATCGCCTTTGGCTTCCAGAACAATGCGGGCCGTCGGGAACATGACCGGCTGGTCAGTGTGCACATGGGGATGGGAATGACTGTCGGCGGCGCAACCGCACCCCTGTCCGGCGCGTTCCGCCTGCGGCTGCAGGCTGCCTTTGAGGGGACTCATTACAAGCTGACCTATTACAGTGATATGGACGAGTGGCTCAAGAGCCACATCGCCTTTATCCTGCCCTGCGCCTATGCCTGCTATGCGGTGGATGGGGAACTTTCCCGCACCACAGTGGAACAGCGCAGGATGATCGTGGATGCCGCCTGGGAGTGCTGTGAGATGCTGAAAGCGGCGGGTGTACCCGTGAACGATGCGGAGAACACCGACCGCTACCGCGAGGGCACCAAACAGCGGAAAAAGACCGAGCGGATGGTCTACTGGATGGCGCAGACGGTCGTTGGGAAGTGGTGCATTTCGGATCACGCCATGCGCGCGGTGAGTGAGATGCAGTATCTGGATGAAGCGTTTGCCGCCCTGCGCGCCACCACATTGGTGGAGATGACTGCCTGGGATGAACTGCGCAGATCCCTGCCCAGAAAGAAGTAAGAGCCGGAAAATGTCCGGAGCATGAGAAAAAGCCTGTCGGTTTTTGCGCCGACAGGCTTTTTTCTATTGGTTCAGCGCCCAGAAGGCGGCAAGCTGCTGCTCCAGCTCTGTGGTGCTGCGCAGGTATTGGAGCTGGTGCCAGTGGCGGGGGAACAGGCGGGTGTATTCGGCGCGGGCAAAGCGGTCATCCAGCAGAAGCACCACGCCCCTGTCTTCCTGCGTGCGGATGACCCGGCCCGCTGCCTGCAGCACCTTGTTCATGCCCGGGAAACGGTAGGCGTAGTCAAAACCGGTGCCGCCCGCCTCGTCATAGTAACGGCGCAGGATCTCCTGCCGGGGGTTCACCTGAGGCAGGCCCACCCCCACGATGGCACACCCGATGAGCCGGTCGCCCACCAGATCCACGCCCTCGCCGAAGATGCCGCCCATGACCCCGAAGCCCAGCAGTGTTTTTGCGGGGCTTGGGCCGAACTGTTCCAGAAAGGCCGCCCGGGCCGCGTCGTCCAGACCACTCTCCTGGGCCAGCGTCTCGATGTCCGGGTAACGGGCGGTGAAGTCCTCATATACCTGCCGCAGATAGGCATAGCTGGGGAAAAAGGCCAGATAGTTGCCCACCTTGGCCCGGGCCAGTGCGGCCAGCGCATCTGAGACGGCCTGCACACTGGCCTCCCGATCCCGGTAGCGGGTGGAGATGCCGGGCAGGCAGTAGAGCCCCAGATGTTCGGGCGGAAATGGGCTTTCCAGTGCCACAGCCCGGGCATCGGGACAGCCCAGCACGGAGCGATAGTAGCCCGGCGGGGTGAGCGTTGCGCTGAACAGTGCTGCAGCCCGCCCGGCGGCAAGGCTGGCATCCACAAAGGGGGCAGGGTCAAGGCAGAGCAGCTCCCATTCCAGCTCGCTGCCCCGGGCTGTCAGCTGGGTGACAAAATGCGCGTCGTACCGCTCTGCTGCCCGGGTGATATCCTGCACCGCAAAGTAGAGCTCCAGCAGCTGGGCGTGGGCATCAGCCTCCGGGTTGGCCTCCAGCCAGTCCTGCAGGGGGGCCTGCAGGCTGAACAGCAGTCGGAGCAGCTCCTTCGGCAGCTCTTGCAAAAAGACCGTGCCATCCTGCGCCAGCAAAGGCTCCGGCAGCGAGAAGACGGCTTCTGCCGGTTCGGCGTCCAGAAGGCTGGTCTGTTGGGCGAGATCCTCTGCCGGCGATTCGGTGGGTGCTGAACCCCGGCGGGGGGCCAGCTTCGTTACCGCCCGGCGCGCTTCCAGAAAGCCTTTGTCTGCCTTTGTCAACGCAGTTTTCAGTGCGCTTTTTCCTTTGCCGATGGCCCGTCTGGCATCGGTCAGGCTGCTCTTGCAGAACCGCGCCGAGTACATGGCTCTGGCCCGGTCCGGCAGGTTATGAGCCTCGTCGATGAGAAAAATGTAGTCGCCCGCCGCATCGAAAAAGCGCCGCAGGTGCACGGTGGGGTCGAACAGATAGTTGTAGTCTCCGATGACCACATCACACCACTCGCTCAGATCCAGCCCCAGCTCAAAGGGGCAGACCCTGTGCCGCCGGGCAGTCTCGGTCAGGGCGGCCCGGTCATAGGGGACGGCGCTGTCCAGCAGGTTGGCCAGCGCATCCTTCAGCCGCTCGTAGTAGCCGTTGGCGTAGGGGCAGGCTTCCGGCAGGCAGGCGGGACGGCCCTCAGCATCCTTGCACAGGCAGGCCTTCTCCTTGGCGGTCAGGGTCACGCTGCGCAGGGAAAGCGCCGGGTCTGCCGCCCGCAGACGGGCCAGTGCATCCTCAGCAGCGGCCTGTGTCGTGTTGCGGGCGGTCAGGTAGAAGATCTTTTCCCCCGTGCCCTCGCCCATGGCTTTCAGGGCAGGGAAGAGGGCACTCATCGTTTTGCCGATGCCGGTGGGTGCCTGGCAGAACAGCCGGGTACCGCCCTTCTGCTCTGCCTTGCCCGCAGCACAGGCGCGATAGACCTCCCCGGCAAGGGCACGCTGCCCGGGACGGTAAGCTGGAAACGGAAATTGCAGGGCCCCAAGGCTCCGGTTCCGGGCTTCCACCCAGTCCAGCTGCCGCCGTGCCCAGGGAAGATACTGCCGCAGTAAGTCGTTGAGAAACGCATCCAGCTCAGCGGCAGAGAAGTGCCGGGTATAGCGGATGATCTCATCGGTGTCGATCTGGTAATAGGTCAGCCGGACATCCAGTGTTTCCAGCTCCCGCTGCTCGGCGCAGATGGCCCCGTAGACCATGCCCTGCGCCCAGTGGCAGGGGTTCATGTCCTCCGTGATGGCATCGGTGGGCGCGGCGGTGGTCTTGATCTCGTCGATGACCACCGTGCCGTCCTCATCGGTAAAAATGCCGTCGGCACGGCCCTCGATGGTGAACCCGATTCCCTCCATCGTCCGCTCTGCCGTGAGGAACACCTCGGCGGCGTAGCCTTCACCCTCCGCCTTCTGGAGCCTGCGGTGGATGCGTGCGCCCTCGTTGGCCCGGTCAAAGCCGGTAAAGCGGCTGTCAATGCTGCCGGTGCGGAGCAGGAACTCCACCAGTTCCCGGACAGAGAGACGGATGGCAGGCATGGGGTTCACTTCCTTTCTCTTGAGATTCTGCGCTTCAGTCAGGTTGTACAGAGCAGGGCCTACCCGAGACCCAGGATCTTTTGACAATTTGCTGCAACAGCATTCACCTGGTCAAAATCCACGGTGGCCCGGTAATAAGTCTCCAGCTCATCATGGCAGTTCTTGGCCTGAGCCATCAGGGCGACAGCCTGGTCGATGAGCTCGGAGGCGGCACGGTCGTTGAAGCGCAGGCGGGCGCGGAAGCCGGACAGGTTCTCCCGGTCCACAAAGCGGGTGCAGCGCACGGCCTGCACGCCGGGCAGCTGGATGGGATGCCAGAGGTTGTCGGTCAAAAAAGCCAGCCGCAGGGCCGGGATGAAGATGTGGTCGATCTGATCTTCAGGGTGCATGGCACAGGGGCAGGTGATGATGTGGTAGCCCCGGGCCAGTGCTTCGGCCCGGATGAGTTCCAGCAGCAGGCGGGAGACCGCCCCGTAATCATCCCGGAATACCACATACCGGTCGGCCAGCGCTTCCACCGTGCCCCGGTAGAATACCATCCCCTTGGGGGTGATGGCTGAGAGCAGCCGCAGCTCCTCGCTGGCGGTGCCCTCGGTGCGGGGAAGCAGCCGGGTGCAGAGCCGCTTGACGTAGTGGCGCACCTTTTCAAAGTTGGCGCTGCAGGCTTCGGCCCGGCGGCTGTCCAGCATCAGGCTGCCCGCCGATGCGATATACCGAGCTGCCCGGCCCCGCAGGGCGGCATTCCGGGCAAACAGGGCCTTGACCTCGTCCCGGTGGGGAGCCAGCTTTCCGGCATCGATGGTGTGGTACAGGCTCACCACCAGCTCATCAGCCCCGGGCGCGTCCGGCTCCACCACATGGGGCGCGGTGGCATCGATGATGGCGCGTTTCTGGTCGAGGAAGATGACCCCGTCCAGACTGTCCGGGTCGCTGGCACAGTGGATCTTTTCGATGCGCTGGCCCTGCTGCTCGGCGGCCTGGGCCAGATGCTTCATCAAGGTGGATTTGCCGCATCCCGGCCCGCTTTTGATGAGAAGCATCTGCATCCCGGGCTCCCGGCGCAGCGGTTCAAAATAACCCTTGAAGCCCGCCGGTGTGGTGGCCCCCAGAAAGAAATCGGGGGAACGGCTTTGGATGGTTTTCATATCAGAACACCTCACTTTTGCTTTAGGGTATGCAAAAATGAAGGGAGATGATACTTGGAAACGGCCTTGCCCTCTCAGTCTCGCTCCGCTCGCCAGCTCCCCCAAAGTGGGAGCCCTTGGCAGTTTTTGTGAGCTTCATCTTTCTGCCAAGGCCTCTCCCTTCGGGAGAGGTGGCATTGCGACAGCAATGACGGAGAGGGTGAGCTTGTTAATATGTGTGCCCGCACACCTCGTGGATCTTCTCCCGCAGGGCCACAAAATCCGCAAAGGCGGCGGGTTTGTTCTGCGCCTGCCGGAGCAGGGCGGCGGGGTGGAAGGTGCCCATGAACCACACGCCGTTCTTTTGCACAAAGGTGCCGTGCTCCTTGGTCACGGAGAAATCGGTGCGGATCATCCGCTGGGAGGCGATGCGGCCCAGGCAGACCACGATCTTTGGCTGCAGCAGCTTGAACTGTTCCCGGAGCCAGGGCATACAGGCCTCGCTCTCGGTGGGCAGCGGGTCACGGTTCTGGGGCGGGCGGCATTTGACGATGTTGGCAATGTAGCAGTTTTTGCTCCGGTCCAGATCGATGGCAAACAGGTATTTGTCCAGCAGCTGGCCGCTGCGGCCCACAAAGGGCAGGCCCTGCTCGTCCTCGCTCTGGCCCGGGCCTTCGCCCACGAACAGCACCTCAGCAGTCTGGACACCCTGCCCGAACACCACATGGGTGCGGTCAGTGCACAGCTCACATCTGCGGCAGGCAAGGCACTCGGCCTTTAATGTATCCCAATCCATAGCAGTTTGATCTCCTTGCAGCTGAATGATAATTTATTCACAAATAAAAAATGGTTTTCTCCTAAAATAATAGCACAAAAAGCCAATTTTGTCTTGAACTTTTTGCCGGGTGTGCTAGAATAAAAGAGAAAGGCATCCTTGTGTCCAACAGGCACCCGGATGTGAATTTTGGATAGTTAATTCGGAGGTAATCAACAATGGCTGATATGTTCGCACCGCTGGTAGCACAGCTGAAGGCAAACCCCAAGACGATCGTTTTTACCGAGGGCAATGACCCCCGCATCCTGGAGGCAGCCAGCAAGCTGCTGGCCGAGGGCGTTCTGAAGGTTGTCATGGTGGGCAACGAGGCTGAGTGCAAAGCCGCTGCTGCCGCAGGCAATTTTGATATTTCCGCTGCTGAGATCATTGACCCTGAGAACTACGCAGGTTTCGACGAGATGGTGAACACCATGGTCGAGCTGCGCAAGGGCAAGCAGACCGCTGAAGAGTGTACCGCAATGCTGAAGAAGTCCAACTACTTCGGCACCATGCTGGTCAAGATGGGCAAGGCTGACTGCCTGCTGGGCGGCGCTACTTACTCCACCGCCGATACCATCCGCCCCGCTCTGCAGCTGGTCAAGACCAAGAAGGGCGCACACCTGGTGAGCTCCTGCTTCATTCTGGACCGTGACTTTGGCGAAGAGGGCCTGAAGCGCATTGCCATGGGCGACTGCGCTGTCAACATTGATTACACCGATACCGTTGATAAGGCTACCGGCGAGGTCAAGATCGCTGCATCCGCAAAGCTGGCTGAGGTGGCCGTTGAGACTGCCAAGACCGCAAAGCTGTTCGGCATCGATCCGAAGGTCGCAGTTCTGAGCTTCTCCACCAAGGGTTCCGGCAAGGGCGGCACCGTTGCTCTGAGCCATGACGCTACCATCAAGGCTCAGGAGATGGACCCCGAGCTGGCTGTGGACGGCGAGCTGCAGTTTGACGCTGCCGTTGCTCCCGAAGTTGCACAGGTCAAGTGCAAGGGCAGCAAGGTGGCTGGTCAGGCCAACACCTTCATCTTCCCCTGCATCGAGGCCGGCAACATCGGCTATAAGATCGCTCAGCGTCTGGGCGGCTACGCTGCCTACGGCCCCATTCTGCAGGGCCTGAACGCACCCATCAACGACCTGTCCCGTGGCTGCAACGCTGACGAGGTCTACAAGATGAGCCTGATCACTGCCTGCCAGTCTTAATTTGTGAATTAAGCGCTTTTGCCCCCTCCGGTTTTGCACCGGAGGGGGCTTTTGCTGTATAAGGGAACGTGCAGTTTCGCACAACCTCTCAGCCCGTGACTGAGAGGTTGTGCAGAGAAAGGCTTTTCCTAAACGATGTCGGCAAGGTTTAATACTTGCATTCTCCCCTGAAACATGCTATAATAATCAAGCACAAAATGTGCCATGCCGGACAGCGCCTGCTGCGTGGTTCGGCATACGGATGCGGGCCCTGTACGATGGGGCCGCTGTGAACCAGGTCAGGTGGGGAACCAAGCAGCCTTAAGCGGTGTGCCCCGTGCGTTTCAGTCAGCCTGCATCCGTATGCCGAGTTACGCAAGGCGGGGGTCAAACCCCGTCAGCGCTGCCCGGCTTTTTTGTTGAAAGGGGAGAAGCAGATGTATCGAGCCCTGTACCGCAAGTGGCGGCCCCAGCGGTTTGAGGATGTGGTGGCCCAGCGCGGCATCGTGACCGCACTGCGCAACCAGATCGCCACAGGCCGTGTGGGCCACGCTTATCTGTTTACCGGCGTGCGCGGCACCGGCAAGACCACCTGTGCCAAGATCTTTGCCAAGGCAGTCAACTGCCTGCATCCCCAGAACGGTGACCCCTGCGGTGAGTGCGAGATCTGCAGGGGCATCGACAACGGCAGCATTCTGGACGTGGTGGAGATGGACGCGGCCTCCAACAACGGCGTGGACGATATCCGTGATCTGCGTGATGAAACAGCCTACACCCCCAGCGCCTGTCATTATAAGGTATATATCATCGACGAGGTGCACATGCTCTCCACGGCAGCGTTCAACGCCCTGCTGAAAACGCTGGAGGAGCCGCCCGCCCACGTCATCTTTATTCTGGCGACCACGGAGATCCAGAAGGTCCCCGCCACCATCCTTTCCCGGTGCCAGCGGTACGATTTTACCCGCATCGGCCCCGAGGATATCGCCCAGCGTGTGGAGTACATCGCCGGGCAGGAGGGACTGGAGTTGTCCGGCGAGGGGGCGGAGCTCATCTCCCGCCTTGCCGATGGTGCCATGCGAGACGCGCTGTCCATTCTGGATACCTGTGCCGGTGTCACGGCAAAGATCGATGCGGACGTTGTCCGCCGGATGGCAGGTGTGACCGACCGGAGCTATCTGTTCCATATTTCGGATGCGCTGGAAGCGCAGGATGCCGCCGCGGCACTGGCACAGCTGGCTCAGCTGCGTCAGCAGTCGGTGGATGTGAAGCGGCTGACTGAGGAGCTTATTGCCCATTACCGTGCGCTGATGCTGGCGGCCCTGCCCGGCGGGCAGGCACTGCTCTCGGGTGTATCCCCGGAAGAGGAGAAGCTCTATCTAGAAAAAGGCCCCCGGATGGGGCAGCGGGAGGCGATCCGGGCCATCCGGGCTCTGGGCAACGCTCTGGAGCACATGACCCGTGGCAGTGACCAGCGGATAGAGCTGGAACTGGCCCTGTTCAGCCTTTCGGAGCAGCCCCAGCAGGTGGCGGTACAGGCTCTGCCCGCCGCCCGGCCTGCGGTCCCTGCACAGGAGGCCCCCAGACCGTTTGCGTCGGCACCGGTCAAGCCTTTTGTAAGTGCACCGGCGGCATCGGCTCCCGTGCAGGAACCCTCTGTGGAACCGGCGCCGATGCAGCAGTCTGAGCCGGAACCGGCACCTCAGCCCGTGGAACCTCCCAAGGTAGAAGCAGCAGCTTCTGCGGAAGAAGAGCTGCCGCCCCTGCCGGAGGAACCGCCGGTGACTTCGGAGGCTCCGCCCCCCTGGGACGAGCCGACTCCGGCTGCGCCGCCGCAGAGAGAAGCACCTCCGGCTCCTGCACGGGAAGTGTCTGCGGCCCAGCCTCAGCCGGAGCCCAAGCCGGAATATACGGCTGACCCGGCGCTGAACAAGCCCCGCAAGGTGGCAGCAGAGGGAATCAATCCCTTCCCGCAATGGGCAGAGGTCATCAAGCTCCTGCAGGAACAGGATCCCATGCTCTACACCTACCTGAAAAAGTCCAAGGGTTACTTTGATGGTACCCGGGTGCTCATCGATGGCGGAAAGACCTTCCGGGATTTTATCCGCGCCAACAAGGAAAGCCAGAAGCTCATCAAAAAGCTGATCGCGCAGGTGTCCGGTGTGGCGGTGCCCATCGGCCCCTATGAATCCAAGACGGTCAATCGCGCTTCGGCCAACGCCGAGGAATCCCTCCGCAAGCTGGAACAGCTGGGGCTGGAGGTGTCGATTGAGGATAGTGAACGCAAAAAACGATAAATAAAAGGAGAACCAACCATGAAAGCAAGAATGCCCGCAGGCTTCGGCCGCCCCGATATGAACTCCCTGATGCGTCAGGCCCAGAAGATGCAGGAAGATATGAAGGCCAAGCAGGCAGAGCTGGAAGCTGCTGAGTACACCGGCAGTGCATCCGGTGAGATGGTCACTGTGAAGATGAACGGCAAGCACGAGGTGCTGAGCATCACCATTAAGCCTGAGGCCGTGGACCCCGATGATATCGAGATGCTGGAAGACCTGGTGGCTGCTGCCGTCAATGCAACCGTCAAGCAGGTGGATGAGACTGCCGAGGCCGAAATGGGCAAACTGACCGGCGGCCTGAACATTCCCGGTCTTTGATCAAAGTGGAGGAGCACCATGGGTTATAATGCAGCCCCGCTGGAAAAGCTGATCGAAGAATTCAGCAAGTTTCCGGGCATTGGGCGGAAGGGCGCGACCCGGATGGCCTATCAGGTACTGAGCATGTCGGATCAGGATGCCGCCGCACTGGCGGGTGCGATCCAGAACGCCCACACCAAGCTCCACCGCTGCCGTGTCTGCCAGAATTATACCGAAGCCGAGCTCTGCCCCATCTGTGCCAGTGCCAAGCGGGACCGCTCTGTCATCTGTGTGGTGGAAACGCCCCGTGACGTGCAGGCGTTTGAGCGCACCCGGGAGTACCATGGAATGTACCATGTGCTCCACGGTCTCATCAGTCCCATGGATGGCATCGGTGCCGAACAGCTGACGGTCAAGGAACTGCTGGCCCGTCTGGGAGATGGTGAAGTGAAGGAAGTGATCATGGCCATGAACCCCACTGTTGAAGGTGAGGCAACGGCCATGTATCTGGCAAAGCTCATCAAGCCCCTTGGCATCAAGACCACCCGTCTGGCCTATGGCCTGCCCGTGGGTGCCAGCCTGGAGTATACCGATGAGACGACCCTGTACCGGGCGCTGTCTGGCCGGGGAGAACTGTGATCATTTGTATTTCAAAGCCCTGCGTTTGCGCGCGGGGCTTTGTGCTGTTTATGGGATAAAAAAGAAACACCCGGCCGGGGAAATGAAACAAATTCAAGAAATATAGAAAAAACTCAAAAAAGATGCAAAAAAGTGTTGACAGAAGGGCGGGGATGTGGTATTATACTTGAGCGCCAAGGGCCGCCGGAAAGAATGACTTCTGA
>ERZ791744.1047-NODE-1047-length-20321-cov-7.562963_pt1 | contig 20321 bp, 16 predicted proteins | sample MGYA00510039_ERZ791744 | MGnify/ENA primary metagenome ERZ791744 (study PRJEB30046, sample SAMN00791969) | human gut metagenome | study: EMG produced TPA metagenomics assembly of the A metagenome-wide association study of gut microbiota in type 2... | reverse complement strand
GGGCTGTCCGGGGCCTGCTCCAGCTCCTGGGTCACCTTATGGCCCCAGTGCAGCACACCGGACATCCAGTCCGGCAGACCCAGACGGAAGGGTTCTTCCGCTTCGGCTTCGTCCTCGTATTCTTCCAGGTCCTCCGTCTCGTCGTACTCGTCTGCGGCTTCCTGCGCGGCCTGCCGCTCGGCGCGGCGCTCGGCACGGCGGGCTGCGCCCTGCTCGTACACGGCCACGCCCTTTGCGTGCACCCCGCCGGACACGTCGCACAGCCACTGCCAGACCTCAGCCGGAGTGAGGTCAAAAATGTACAGGCTGACGCAGAGCGCCAGCACCAGCATGATGAAGTTTGCCGCCGGCCGACCGCAGAGCAGCAGCAGGTTGCCGCCCAGCACCGCACCCAGTGCGCCGCCGGACAGCCACGCCTGATAACCGTTCTGGTAGCAGGCCGCCACCATCTGGAAGGCCGACAGCCCCTGCGGCTGGATGTCGGAAAACACGATCACCGTGCCGCTTGCAAACACGAGCCCCAGCGCCAGCTTGCAGATGTGGGGCAGCAGGTCCTCGCCCCGCGTGTACAGCACGGCCAGGCAGCACACCGCTGCACCCAACACAAAACTGCCGCAGCCAAACAGGCCAAACAGCACCTGATGCAGCGTTTTCCACACCGAGTCGCCTTCCACAAAGGCAAGGCCCACCAGCAAAAGCCCCGCAAACAGGGTCCCAAGCCCTGCCGGCAGGCGCTGTTCCGCGCGTTTTTTGCGCGACGTTGAGCGCCGTGTCGTTGTTTTTCGTTTCTTCGTTGCCATTCTTCTCCATTCCCCGCAGTTCGCATAGACACAATTCTTGATTTTATTATTGTACCACGCACCGGGGCAAATGGCAAACCTATTGTTGTGTTATTCTCGGGTTTCGATCGCACGGTGCAGCCAGTCCAGTGCATCCGAAAGACCGCCCAGCTCGTCGATGAGCTTTTCCTTCACGGCGCGGCGGCCGTCCAGCACGGTGCCCATGTCCATGACCAGCTCCCCGGTGTGGAGCATCAGTTCGGTGTAGCGCTTCTCCGTCATGCCGCTGTGGGCCGCCACAAAGCCGGTGATGCGCTGCTGCATCTGGTCGAACCAGTGCATGGTCTGGGGCACGCCCAGGATCACCCCGGAGTGCCGCACCGGGTGCACCGTCATGGTGGCGGTGGGCACGATGAAGCTGCGCTGTGCGCTCACGGCCAGCGGGATGCCGATGGAGTGCCCGCCGCCCAGCACCAGCGTGGCGCTGGGTTTGGACACGCTGGCGATCAGCTCTGCCAGCGCAAGACCGGCCTCCACATCCCCGCCCACGGTGTTCAGCAATACCAGCAGGCCCTCGATCCGGGGGTCCTCCTGCACGGCGGCCAGCTGGGGGATCACATGCTCATACTTGGTGGTCTTTTGCCCCTGCGGCGCTTCCGTGTGCCCCTCGACCTGGCCGATGACGGTCAGGCAGTGGATGGCATGGCCTCCCCGGGTCAGGGTGACCGTACCGTCGTCCTCGATGCGTTCTTTTTCCAGCCGCTGCTGGTCCACAGAGGTGGTGTGTGTATCCGGCATTCTGTGTTCTCCTTTTGCTCTGTTTTGCATCATCATGCCCCATCCGGCCGGCGGTTATCCCTCTGCGGCAGGGTCATACCCCTTAATTTTTTGTAATTTTTTTGTTTTTTTTCGTCTGGTATTTGACATTCGTCTCCCGTGCAGTATACTTTATAATGATATGGAATTGACAATACGCGGTGTCGTACCCACCGCGCTGCACACGCCGGCGTTTTTTCGTGCAGGGCAAACGCGGCGATTTTTTGCTTGAAAGGAGAATTTTTCTCATGAATACCCCCGCAAAAGCCTCGCTCCCCGTGATCAAGCGCCTCCCGAAATACTACCGCTACCTGCGCTCTCTGCAGGCTGACGGCATCACCAGCATCTCCTCCCGGGAGCTGGCCGCCCAGATGGGCACCACGGCCTCCCAGGTCCGGCAGGACTTCAACTGCATCGGCGACGTGAACGGCCGACAGGGCATCGGTTACTCGGTGGAGAACCTGCTTTCCATTCTGGAGAGCCTGCTGTTCGGCAACGGCGACCGCCTGCCCACCATCCTGATCGGCTGCGGCCGTCTGGGCAAGGCCGTGAGCCGCTTCATCACCACCGACGCCAACGGCTACAAGCTGATCGCCGCCTTTGATGTGGCCCAGAACGAGGTGGGCAAGGAGATCAACGGCATCCAGATCCGTCATGTGGACGAGCTGGAGGCCTTCTGCGCCGAGCACCACCCCAAGGTGGCCGTGCTCTGTGTGCCCCGCGACGGTGCCGAGCAGGTCAGCGGCCGTCTGGTGGACCTGGGCATCGAGGGCTTCTGGAACTTCTCCCACTACGACCTCTCCGTTCCCTACCCCGATGTGGTAGTGGAGAACGTTCACCTGGGCGACAGCCTGATGAGCCTGGGCTACCGCCTGCGCAACCAGGAGTGACGCCATGGCAAAACTGTATTTTCGCTATGGTGCCATGAACAGCGGCAAGAGCACAGCCCTGATGCAGGTGGCCCACAACTATGAAGAGCAGGGCATGCAGGTGCTGATCCTCAAGCCGCAGGTGGACACCAAAGGCGGCGGCGAACTGGTCAGCCGCCTGGGCGTGCACCGCAAGGCCGACCGCCTGATCCGCCCGGACATGGATGTGTTCGAGGTGGTGCGTGAAGCCAGCCAGGCCACCAAGCTGGCCTGCGTGCTGTGCGACGAGAGCCAGTTCTTTACCGCAGAGCAGGCCGAGCAGCTGTTCATGGTCACCGTAGACCTGAACATCCCGGTGATCTGCTACGGCCTGCGGGCCGACTTTTCGCTGCGGGGCTTCCCCGGCTCCACCCGCCTGCTGGAGCTGGCCCACACCATCGAAGAGATGAAAACCATCTGCACCTGCGGCCGCAAGGCCATCTGCAACTGCCGCAAGGTGAACGGCCAGTTCGTCTTTGAGGGCGAACAGGTGGCCATCGACCTGGAAAACGACGTTCAGTACGTCAGCATGTGCCCGCAGTGCTACTTCCGCGCGCGGCGGGCTTTTTACGCAGGCCGCAAATAACACACTTTGTTCCGTCAGCCGCTGCACAGACTTCTGTGCGGCGGTTTTTTGGATTTATCAGACATCCGACGTCATATATTTGCCGCTCTTATTTCTCCCGCAAAGCCGCCCGGCTCCGGTGCGGACTGATATATCACTCAAGGGCACCGGCGCACTTTTTTTGCGCAATTGATATATCAGTCATTTTTTCGTCCGACACCGGCCTTTTGCACCCCCGCCGCTGGGACATGCTCTGCTTTTTCTCAGGCACAGGATGCAAATGTTTACAGAATTATTGCAAATTTTGCTGTTCTTTCCATCCTGCGTCCCCGTTTTCTATGCAACCTGTTGAAGTATACATGTTGCACAGTTTTTCGTCCGAAGTTTATTCATTTCAGCAATGGCGTCAAATCCGGCGCGGAAAACAGAGCAATATTTGTACGTTTTTGAGTTGCATAACCACAATTTGCGTCTTTCTTTTTTGTCCGCCTTTTGTTATCATAATTGTATACAACGGGGTGTGTGCAGAACCCCCGTGCAAGACGATGTTTTTGATCATCTTTAGGAGGAGAACAAAAATGAGCAAGGCAATTTCCCGTCGTGATTTCATGAAGGTCACTGGCGTTGTGGGCGCAGCTGGTCTGCTGGCTGCCTGCGGCGGCAATTCTTCCAGCACTGCAGCCTCTTCTTCCGTGGCATCCGCTCCCGCTGCTTCCGCAGACGAGAGCCTGGCCCTGTCTGACGGTCCTGTTTCCATGACCATCAGCTGGTGGGGCGGCGACAGCCGTCACGAGGCTTACCAGAACGCCATCAAGGAGTTCCAGGCTGAGCACACCAACATCACCATCGAGCCCACCTTCGCCGCATGGTCCGGCTGGGAAGAGAAGATGGCAGCTGCCTTCATCGCTGGCAACGCACAGGATGTGTGCCAGGTGAACTGGAACTGGCTGTACAACTACTCTGCTGACGGCAGCAAGTTCGTGGACCTGAACACCGTGTCCAACTTCCTGGATCTGACCCAGTGGGACAAGGCTGCCATGGATGCCTGCTACGTTGCAAACGCCCAGCAGTGCGTGCCCGTTTCCATGACCGGTCGTATCTTCTTCTGGAACATGACCACCTTTAATAAGGCCGGCATCACCGAAGTTCCCAAGACTCTGGATGACCTGATGGCAGCCGGCAAGGCTTTCCAGGACAAGCTGGGCGCTGACTACTATCCCATGCACCTGGGCGCTTACGACCGTATGATCCTGATGGTGTTCTACCTCGAGTCCAAGTACGGCAAGGACTGGGCAGACCCCGTCACCTCTACCTTGAACTACACCGAGGAAGAGATTGCTGAGGGTCTGGCCTTCATCAAGAGTCTGGTGGACAACCACGTCATGATGAACCTGAAGGACTACTACTCCGCAAACTCCGACACCGCTACCCACCAGTCCAACGAGTGGATCACCGGTAAGATCGCAGGCATCTTCGAGTGGGATTCCGCTGCTTCCAAGTACTCCTCCGCTCTGGATGACGCCAACAAGGACGGCTTCACCGTTGGCGAAGAGATCAAGTTCGGCGACAACAACGGCGGCTTCTCCAAGGTCTCCATGGGTCTGGCCATCACCAAGACCAGCAAGTGCGTTGCCGAGGCTGCTACCCTGATCAACTTCCTGCTGAACGAGGAGAAGGGCGCTTCCATCATGGGTTCCGAGTGCGGCATCCCCGCTTCCAAGGCTGGTCTGGCTGCTGCTCAGGCTGCCGGCGCTGTCAAGGATCTGGTGGCTGAGGCAAATGCCAAGGTCATGGCTTTCACCACCAACAAGCTGGATCCCCTGTTCGAGAACAACGACCTGAAGGCTTCCGGCACCGGCATCTATCAGGAAGTGTTCGATACCGTTGACTACGACGGCGTTGCCGGCGCAGACGTTGTTGACACCCTGCTGGACGGCATGGAGTCTGTTGGCTACACCATCGGCTAAGTTACATTTTTGAGTGCCGCCATGTGCGGTCACGCACAGAAAGGGCACCCTTTGACTGAACCTGAGGGGCACCTGCCGCCCGACCGGCAGATGCCCCTTTTTTGTCAAAGATATATTACAAAATCTTGACAAAGCTGTATCCAGTCTGTTACCCCTTCGTCCGTCTCATGCTCCGAAATTCCTTAAAAAGGAGGATTTCCCAGATGAAAGAAAGCAATGCTCCCGCCATCGGGCGCACCCCGTTCCAGAAATGGCTGGACAAATATCAGGGTCTGTTTTATCTGATCCCCTGGATCATCGGCTTCGTCGTCTTTAAGGCAGTTCCCTTCGGTCAGTCGCTGTACTACAGCTTCACCGATATGAACTTCTTCAAGAGCGGTACCCAGTTCGTTGGTCTGGCCAACTACATCACGGCCTTTACCACCACCAAGATCACCAAGGCGCTGATCATCACCTTCAAGTACGCTTTCATCACCGTGCCTCTGAAGCTGGTCTTTGCGCTGTTCATCGCATACATCCTGAACTTCAAGATCGCATGCGTCAACCTGTTCCGTACCGTGTACTACATTCCCTCCATCCTCGGCGGCTCCGTTGCCATCGCCGTGCTGTGGAAGGCTGTGTTCAGCAAGGACGGCCTGCTCAACACCGTGCTGCGTGCCGTGACCTTCGGTCTGGTGCAGGGCCCGGAGTGGCTGAGCGACCCCCACTACGCGCTGTGGATCATCTGCTTCCTGCGCATCTGGCAGTTCGGCTCCGCCATGGTGCTGTTCCTGGCCGCTCTGAAGGGCGTGCCCGCAGACCTGTACGAGGCTGCCACCATCGACGGTGCCGGCAAGTGGAGTCAGTTCTTCTCCATCACCGTCCCGATGATCACCCCCATCATCTTCTACAACCTGGTCACTCAGATCTGCCAGGCTTTCCAGGAGTTCAATGGCCCGTACATCATCACCAATGGCGGCCCCCGTGGTTCCACCACGCTGATCTCTCTGCTGGTCTACAACTACGCATTCAAGTCTTATGACATGGGTATGGCATCCGCTCTGGCATGGATCATGTTCATCATCGTCTGCATCCTGACGATCATTGCATTCACCAGCCAGAAGAAGTGGGTCTACTACTCTGACGAAAGGTAAGGTGACCAGTATGGGAATGAACGCATCGAACAAAATCGCAACCTTCTTTAAATATTTCGTCCTGATCCTGGTCGGCATCATCATGATCTACCCCCTGCTGTGGATGATCAGTGCCACCTTCAAGGACAACAGCGAGATCTTTGCAGGCATCGGCCTGTGGATCAAGAACCCCACGCTGGATGGTTATCGGAACGCGCTGAACAACTTCGGCGGCTCCATCAACATCCTGCAGGCCATGCTCAACACCTACAGCTATGTGCTGCCCAAGGTGATCTGCACCGTCGTGTCCGCCTGTGTTGCCGCTTATGGTTTTGGCCGTTTCGACTTCCCCGGCCGTAAGCTGCTGTTCAACATCATGCTGGCCACCCTGTTCCTGCCCCAGGTCGTTCTGAACGTGCCGCAGTACCTGCTGTACAACAAGTTCGGCTGGCTGGACAGCCCCTTCTACCTGGCTATCTGGGTCCACTGCGCTTTTGCTACTGAGACCTACTTCGTCTACCAGCTGATCCAGTTCATGCGCAATGTCCCGCGTGACCTGGACGAGGCCGCAGCCATCGACGGCTGCTCCTCCTTCCAGACCCTGTACAAGGTCATCGTGCCCATGCTGGGACCCGCTCTGGTGTCCTGCGCACTGTTCCAGTTCATGTGGAGCTGCAACGACTTCATGGGCCCGCTGCTTTACGTCAGCACCCCCGGCAAGTACCCCATGTCCCTGTTCGTCAAGCTGTCCATGGACGGTGATACCGGTTTTGCCTGGAACAAGATCCTGGCGCTGTCCCTGATCTCCATCCTGCCGCAGCTGATCGTTTTCTTCTGTGCACAGGACCAGTTCGTTGAAGGTATCTCTGCTGGTGCCGTCAAGGGCTAAGCCCCTGTCCCGCTGCGCAAAGAGCATCTGACGCAAACAACACCCCCTGTGCCGTTCCCGTAGAGGGCACAGGGGGTGTTTTATTTGTGAATGATGTATCCCCTTCCGGAACATGCTGCACGCTGCACAACATTGTGCCGTGAGGCATACCTCTTCTGCCGCAGGCAGACATCCTAGCCCGCTGGGCTGCATCCTGTTTTCCGCAGGAAAACCCATCATTTCTTATGTGCCTTGCGGTACTGCAGCGGCCCGGTGCCCATCACCTCGTGGAACACACGGCGGAAATGGGCCGCGCTGGCAAAACCGGTCTGCTCGGCCACCGCACTGATGCTCAGTTCCGTGGTCTCCAGCAGCTTCTGGGCCGCCTCGATGCGGCGGTTGTTGATGTAGTCCACGATGGACTGTCCCGTCACCCGCTTGAACAGGCGGCTGAGGTAGTAGGGCGACAGGTAGAACCGCGCTGCCACCTCGCTGAGGGAGAACTTCTGGCGGTAGTTGGCAGCCAGATACGCACAGATGTGCTCCACCGTCTTATTGTGGGGCCGGGCTACCGCGCTGCTCTCCGCGATGCATTCCTGCTCGATGTAATGCAGCACCAGCAGCAGATACAACGCACCCGGGTAATCCGGCTCCTCCATGGCGGTGCGCATCAGCTCCAGCAGGGTGCGCAGGCGGCTGTTCCACTGCACGGAACCGTACAGCACAGCAGACTGCTCCGGCTCAAACAGCCGGGAAAAATCCCGCTGGGTCTGGGTGCGCAGCTCGTGCAGGGCACTGAGCGGGAAACTGCAGCCCACCAGCTCCGGTGCCGCACTGCCCGTCTGCTGGATGCAGCCGCCGCCGGGTCCCAGCAGCAGCGCACTGCCCGGGTTGAGCAGCATGGTCTGCTCTGCGTACTGCAGGGTACAGCCGCTCTCTGCCACCAGCACAACGTAGCAGCTCTCCTCTTCGGCGGGCAGCTGCAGCTTGCCGCCGTTCAGGTGCATCGACACTGCCCGGACCTTTGCACTGATCTTTTCCTGTTCTGCCTTCATTCTTTAACGTCCTCCGCGCACATCCGCTTTTCTTTTTATCATACCATGCCCGCCCGGTGCGGGCAAGCCAAAACCATTGATCAGGAGGTTTTCTCATGAACCTGTCCCTTATCCGTTCCATGACCCGCAGTGCCGTATTCGAGCTAGAAAACGGCCTGTGCTTCCGCCCGGCCCACCCGTTCGTCGTTACCCTGAACGGCAAGACTGTCTACGAAGCATGCAATACCAATGTGTTCTCCCTGTTCTCCCTGCTGCCCGGTACCGAGTACACCGTGGGCGTGCAGGCCGAGGGCGAGACCCTGAGCCTGACCTTTGTCACCGAGGCCGAGAGCTTCTTTGTGGATGCTTCCCGCTACGGCCTGGTGGCCGACGGCGAGACCGACAACACCGGCAAGCTGCAGGCCGCTCTGTCCACCTGCCCCAAGGGCGGCACCGTGTATGTGCCCGCCGGCCGCTACCGCACCGCCAGCCTGTTCCTGAAGAGCAACACCACCCTGTATCTGGAAAAGGGTGCCGTGCTGCTGGGCGACAACGACCGCACCCATTACCCCATCCTGCCCGGCGTACTGCCCAGCGAGAACGAGGTGGACGAGTACTACCTGACCGGCTGGGAGGGCAACCCGCTGAACAGCTTTGCCGGCCTGCTGAACATCACCCAGGTGCACGACGTCGTGGTCACCGGTGAGGGCACCCTGGACTGTGACGCCCAGAACGGCGACTGGTGGGTGGACCCCAAGGTCAAGCGCATCGCCTGGCGTCCCCGCGCGGTGGCCATGGTGGACAGCGAAAAGGTCTGCCTGCACGGCATCACGGTGCAGAACAGCTACTCCTGGACCATCCACCCCATCTTCGTCAAGCACCTCGACCTGCTCAACTTCAACATCAACAACCCCTACAACGCCCCCAACACCGACGGCATCGACCCCGAAAGCTGCGAGTACACCCGCATCATCGGCGTGAACATCCATGTGGGTGACGACTGCATTGCCATGAAGGCCAGCAAGGTGTTCCTGGGCATGAAGCTCAAGAAGAGCTGCGAGCACACCATCATCCGCAACTGCCTGCTGGACAAGGGCCACGGCGGCATCGTCATCGGCAGCGAGATGAGCGGCGGCGTGAAGGACATGGTGGTCACCCAGTGCCTGATGGACCACACCGACCGCGGCCTGCGGGTCAAGACCCGCCGCGGCCGCGGCAACACCGCCGTCATCGACGGGCTGGTGTTCCGCAACGTGGAGATGCGTGGGGTCAAGGCACCCTTCGTCATCAACATGTTCTACTTCTGCGACCCGGACGGCCACGGCCCCTATGTGCAGTGCCGCGACGCCATGCCGGTGGACGAGTACACCCCCAAACTGGGCAGCCTGACCATGGAGGACATCGCAGCCACCGACGCACAGTTTGCCGGCTGCTACTTCGACGGCCTGCCGGAGCAGCCCATTGAGCGCGTTTCCATGAAAAACGTGACCATCACCTTTGACCCCAACGCCGAGGCCGGTCAGGCCGCCATGGCCGACAACCGCCCGCTGGTGAAGAAGCTGGCCATCTACGCCGAGAACGTCAAGGAGATCGACCTGCACAACGTGAAGATCGAGGGCTACGAGGGCGAGCGCCTGCACTTTGTCAACGTCGGCCATTTTGAGGAGGACTAATGCCATGACCCATGAAGAGATCCTGTCCATGCTGGGCGATTATGTGGACTACCTGATCGCCAATTCCAGCGCCGAGGCACCCATGTGGAACATCGAGAAGGTGCGCAGCGGCAAGCCCAACAAGTGGAACTACATCGACGGTTGCATGATCACCGCCTGCCTGAGCCTGTACCACACCACCGGAGACAAAAAGTATCTGGACTTTTCCAAAGATTTCATCGACTACTTCGTGCAGGAGGACGGTTCCATCAAGACCTACGACCCCAAGGAGTACAACCTGGACAACGTGAATCAGGGCAAGAACCTGTTCATCCTGTACGACATCTTCGGGGACGAGAAGTACCGCAAGGCCATCGACACCATCCGCAGCCAGCTGCTCACCCAGCCCCGCACCAAGGAGGGCAACTTCTGGCACAAGGACATCTATCCCTGGCAGGTGTGGCTGGACGGCACCTATATGGCCCAGCCCTTCTACATGGAGTATGAGACCCGCTACAACAAGATGCAGGGCTGCATCGACAGCTACAAGCAGTTCATGAACATCCAAAAGCACATGCGGGACGAAACCACCGGCCTGTACTACCACGGCTACGACGAGAGCCGCCAGATGTACTGGGCCGACCCCGTCACCGGCTGCAGCCCCAACTTCTGGCTGCGCGCCATGGGCTGGTTCATGGTGGCCATGGTGGATGTGCTGGAGCGCATGGACGAGCAGCTGTACAACGAGTACCGCGGCATCATGGCCATGCTCAAGCAGACCATTGAGGACGTGCACAAGTTCCAGGACGAGGAGACCGGCATGTTCTGGCAGGTGATGGACCACCCCGGCGTGGAGGGCAACTATCTGGAGACCAGCGGCACTGCCCTGTTTGCCTACGCGGTGCTCAAGGGCGTGCGCCTGGGCTACCTGCCCAAACGGATGGCAGCCTGGGCTGAAAAGGCCTTCTACGGCACCTGCGACAAGTACCTGTCCAAGAATCCGGACGGCAGCCTGCAGCTGGACGGCATCTGCCTGGTGGCCGGTCTGGGCGGCAAGGACCACCGCGACGGCTCTCTGGCCTACTACTTCAGCGAGCCGGTGGTGTGCAACGACGCCAAGGGCGTCGGCCCGCTGGTGCTGGCCTACACCGAAATGATTGCCCGCAAGAACTGATCCTTCTGCGCGGCATTCCCTGTTTTTTCCTGCGGCGTCTGCTTTTTGCGGACGCCGCTTTTTTGCGCAAAAAGGGGACGGGCAGCGTCCTGCGCTGCCCGTCCCCGGGGTTCTTTTTTATAAAGCCTTACTGTGCCTTTGCCAGAGCCTGTGCCACAGCCTCACGGAAGCCGTCGGAGGTCATGGTAGCGCCGGAAGCGCCGTCGATCTCTGCGCTGTTGGCAGCAATGGCGTTCTGGATCAGCTTGTCCAGAGCCGGTGCGCCGATGTCAGAGGACTCGGCATGGGAGTTGACCACGATGTCCGAGATCTTGCCGTCGGTGGCCAGGATGACGCCCTTGGTGGCACGGAACAGCCACAGCTCGCCGTCACGCTGTGCGAACACGCCGGTCACGCGGCCGTCCTCCACCAGCAGCTCCTGAGCCTTGGTGTTGAAGAAGTAGGTGGCGGGGTGCTCGTACTTTTCCGCGTTCTGGCTGTCCTCGTACAGGACGTTGGTGGCTGCAAAGTAGCCGCACTTGGAGTCGAACTGATGGTCGCCGACGTTGACGAACATGTGGTAGTCGTAGGACTCGGGGATGATGGCGTTAGGGGCATGTGCACGGAAGGACACCGGCACCACACCGAACTCCGCGCACTTGTCGATCAGCCAGTTGCCGGCCTCGGGGGAGTTGTTGAACCACATGGAGACCAGAGCCTCATTCACGCGGCTGCCGCAGCGCCTCGGCCCTGTATCAGGACGTGTTTGTCCGCACCATCGCCCAGAGCGCCAACCTCCGGGCCTTCATCCACCCCATGCTGCGCCGCCTGCAGGAGTACGACCAGGCCCACAGCACCGCCCTGCTGCACACCCTGTGCGTCTACCTGCTGCAGGAGCAGAACCTCCATGCCACGGCCCGGCAGCTCTTCATCCACCGCAATACGCTGGTGTACCGGCTGCAGCGCATCCGCACCCTGCTGCAGCTGGACCTGGACGATGCCGCCGTGCGCAATGTCCTGCGCACCGGCTGCATCCTGCTGGAATACTATCAGGGTGCCTTCTGATTTTTCGCACAAAACAAGCCCCGGCACAGTCTGCATTCCACACTGTGCCGGGGCTTCATTGGTTTGTTTTCGTTACAGGGTCTCTACGCGGTCAAACAGGGAGCCTGCGGCCTCCACCGCGTCCCTGCTGCCAAAGGTCACCTTCACACCGGCAGCCATGGCATCGGCCAGACCGGCGGCCTGCTCTTTGAGCAGAGCTGCGTCCACGGCACACAGGGCCTTGCGGTCGGCAGCCTTCATTGCTTCGGTGATGCCGCAGAAATACTGCCGGTCCAGCTCCCGTGCCTCGGCGCGGGGCTTGCGGGGCGTGTCCAGCTTGGCCACGGCACCCACGATCAGGTCGTTCAGGTCCTTTTCGGTGTAATCGCGGGCGGCCAGCTCCGCCGGGCCCTTGGCAAAGGTGTCGTAGCTCTCGGTCAGGTGGGGGTCCCGGTAGGTGTACAGGTACTCCACGCCGTCCGACGACAGCATGCCGGTGCCGTAGGCACCGCCCACCTCGCGGATGTTGTGCCACAGGTATTCGTAGCTCATCACGCGGGCCAGCACCTTGCGGTCGCTGCGGCGCTCCATGGGCCACACCTGCACCGCGTAGTTCACGCCGCCGTCAATCATAAAGGCCTCGTTCACCGGCGGGGTCAGCGGCTCCACATAGGGCTGCGCCGCGTCGCGCTCCTGCGCCGCAAACCAGCTGCCCGGCAGCAGGGTGCGCAAGGTGTCCAGCGCCTGCTCCGAGCCGTGCAGGCTCACGGTGAGCTGGGCATGCTGCAGCACCTGGGCCCGCAGGGTTTCCAGCTTTGCGCCAAGGCCTGCCCAGTCGGCCTTTTCCAGCAGATCGCACAGGAAGTGATAATAGCTTACGCCGCTGCATCGCTCGCTGGCCGCGTTCTCCACGTTGTAGTGGGCACTGGCACGGACCGCCGCATAGGCGTTGCCCTGCTGGATGAACTGCTGTTCCATGTTCAGTTTCTGCTGGCTCAGCACCCGGGCAAAGGCGGCTTCCGCCGCCGGGCCGGTGAGCTGCGTGTCATACAGCCACTCGCCGCCCAGCTCCACGGCCTTTTGCAGGCTGCGTTCCAGCAGGCTCAGGCTCATGGTCAGTTTGGCATGGCAGGGTGCGCCCTCCTGCCGGCCGGTCCAGAAGTCCAGCAGTACGCGGCTGTCGCCCAGCCAGGTGCTGCGCAGGGTGTTCAGCTGCTGGGCCGTGTGGGTCGGCGTGTCCAGCTCGTCCAGCACATCGGTGAGCAGGTCCAGATACGGCAGATCCTCCGGGGCCACATGGCCCAGGTCATAGTAGAAATTCAGGTACAGGCTGCCCGCCGAGGGGTGGCGCAGCACCGTGGCACCGGCCACCTGCTCGGTCTGCCCGGCCGCGCTGGGGGCACCTTCGCCCAGGTCGGCCACGGTCAGCGGATGATCCAGCACCAGTTTGGCGTCGGTGCGGGCCGGGGCCTGTGTCTCTTCCTGGTTCTTGGGCAGGGTGGGCACCTGCAGCACCTGCACCGGAGCCGGGGCAAACAGGCTGCGCAGCAGCCCGTCGAACCAGCCGTCCGCCATCTTGCTGCGCAGGGAGGCAAACAGCTTATCCGTGTGCAGCAGCAGGGCGGGGTCCCCGGTGTGCAGCCAGCCCGTGGAAGCGTTGATGGCGTCCAGCACGCCGTCCGGCAGGCTGCCCGGCCGCTCCAGCGAGGCAAACTCTGCCGAATTCAGCGAGGCCAGCAGCAGCTCCTGCGGGATGCCCCGGGCCAGTACGTCATCCACTGCCTTGCGCACCGCCGGGGCAAACTTGCGGGCGCTCTCTTCGGTGGCACCCCGCAGCACCAGCTCCAGCGTGGGCTGCAGGGTGCTGTCATCAAAGCCCATGTCGATGTCCGCGCCCAGCTTTTCGGCCAGCAGGGCCGCTTTCAGGGGCGAATTGTTGGTGCCCAGCAGCGCGTCCAGCAGGATCTCCACGCCCAGCTGCCGTTCCCGGTCCGCAAAGGCACCGGTGTACCAGGCCAGTGCGCACTGCACCTCGTCCGGCTCCGGATTCTCGGTGTAATAGGGCAGCTCCACGCAGGTGCCCGGCTGCTCGTCCTGCACCGTCAGGCGGGGGCGGGTGGTGGTCCTGGGCATCCGGGACAGGTAATCGTGGTCCAGCATTTCCAGCTTTTCGGCCATGTCCATCTTGCCGTACAGGGTGATGCAGCAGTTGTCCGCGCTGTAGTGGCGGCGGTACACCCGCTGATATTTCTCATAGGTCAGCGCCGGGATGCTCTCCGGGTCGCCGCCGGACACAAAGCCATAGGCCGTGTCCGGGAACATGGCACGCTCCAGTGCATTCTGCAGCTGAGCGTCCGGGGTGGCAAGGGCCCCCTGCATCTCGTTGTACACCACACCGCTCACAGTGCCGTCGGCATCCCGGTGCCAGCCCTCCTGCTCGAACACAGCCCTGTCCACCATGGCCAGCGGGCAGAACACCGCGTTCAGGTAGACGTCCATCAGGTTTCTGAAATCCGTCTCGTTGGGAGTGGCAAAGGGGTACACGGTCTTGTCCGGGAAGGTCATGGCATTGAGGAAGGATGCCATGCTGCTCTTGAGCAGCTGCAGAAACGGCGAGGTGACCGGGTATTTTTCGCTTCCGGCCAGCACCGAATGCTCCAGAATATGAAAAACGCCGGTGTCATCGGAGGGGAAGGTGCCGAACCCGATGCCAAAGGCCTTGTTGTTGTCCTCATTTTCCACCAGCAGGATGGTGGCCCCGCTCACGTCGTGGGTGAGCACGGTCAGGGTACCGTGCTGCTCGGGGCAGTCCTCTGTGCGGACGAGGGTATAACCGGGAACCTGCTTCATCGCTTTATTCTCCTTTGTGTTTTTGGTCTGGCTCTATTGTATCATTCACCGTTCCAAAACACAATTGCCGGTTTGTAAACAATAACCCAAAAAGGCTCCCCTGTGCATGCACAGAGGAGCCTTTTGAAAAAACGTGTGTTACACCTGCTTGGCGTGTTCCGTCCGGCACGACACCCGGAACAGCACAAAGCCGATGACGAACAGCACCGCGATGCTGCCCACGCCCACGTTGGCACTGCCGGTGAGCTGGCTGCCCACACTGACGATCATGGTGCCCAGGAAGGATGCCCCCTTGCCGCAGATGTCGAACAGGCCGAAGTATTCGCCGGATTTTTCCGCCGGGATGATCTTGGCAAAGTGGCTGCGGCTCAGTGCCTGCACACCGCCCTGGAACATCCCCACCAGCACGGCCAGCACCCAGAACTGCCACTGCTGGGTGAGGAAGAAAGCAAACACCGCAATGCCGGTATAGGCCGCGATGCACACCGGGATCAACTGGCTGGAGGGGTATTTTGCGCTCAGCCGACCGAAGATCAGCGCCGAGGGAAAGGCCACGATCTGGGTGACCAGCAGCGCCAGCAGCAGGCCGGTGGTGTCCAGACCCAGGGCCGTGCCGTAGGCCGTGGCCATATCAATGATGGTGTACACGCCGTCGATGTAGCAGAAGAACGCCAGCAGGAACCAGAACACCTGCTTGTCCTCATAGAGGTGCTTCAGGGTGTGGCCGATGCGCACAAAACTCTGCCGGATGGCGTGCTGCTCCACCTCCACATAGTTGACCTGCCGGTAGCGCCGGAGCAGCGGCAGGGTGGTGACCAGCCACCACGCCGCCGTGATGAACAGTGCAATGGTCAGGGCGGTCATCTGGCTCATGCCGATGGCACTGCTGCCCAGCACCAGCGCCAGACACACCACAAAGGGCACACAGCTGCCGATGTAGCCCCAGGCATAGCCGCGGGAGGACACCATGTCCATCCGCTCCGGGGTGGTCACATCGCCCAGCATGGAGTCATAAAACACCAGACTGCCCGAAAAGCCGATCTTGGCCACGATAAAGACGACCAGGAACGGCAGCCAGGTGCGGGCCGCGCCCATGGCACAGCAGCCCAGCACACCCACGAACAGGCAGAGCATGAAGATGGGCTTTTTGAAATTCTTGGTATCGGCCAGGGTGCCCAGGATTGGCCCCAGCACGGCGGTGATCACCGTGACCACCGAGCTTGCATAGCCCCAGTAGGCCAGATAGTTCACCTTGCTCACGCCGCCGGCCTCCGCCAGCGCGTTGAAGAAGATGGGCACCAGCGTAGCGATCATCAGCACAAAAGCCGAGTTGCCCACATCGTACAGGATCCACGCACGCTCCAGCGGCGTGACCTTAAATTTTTTCTTTTGCATTCTTGTTCCTCTCGCACCGCCGTGCGGTGCACTCTCTTTTCCCAGTTGTCTGAACGGCAGGGAGTTTCTCTGACCTCCTGCTGGCCGCCCCTCAGAATTCCCCGAAGGTGTGGTCATAGGCCTTGTCCAACGGCTCGTCCGTGTCCAGCGTTTCCGCATAGGCTTCGATCAGCCGCACCGCCAGCGGAATGGCCTGCTGGTACAGGGCATCCAGTTTCTCATTGCTCTCGGTGCACTGCGGGTTGGGCTGCGGGTTGGCCACAAGGCCGTGGAGCACGTCGTACTTGCCCACTGCCTTCATGCCGGTGAGCACCACCCAGCGCTTGACCGCGCCGGAGGGCTGCAGCAGCCGGTGCATCGCGATCATCCCCTTGAGGGCGTCCAGCACCTGCAGGCCGGTCAGGCCCTCGTAGAAGGGCGCGATGACCCGGGCATTTTCCGCCGTGGACCGGATATGGCTGGCCGTGAAGAAGCTCTTCGGGTCATGGCCGTCCCGGCGCAGCAGCATATCGTCGAACTCGGTCTCGATTTCGCAGTGGCTCACCCCGCTCTGGCGGGTGTAGGCCTCCACATAGGGGTGACAGGTGCTGTCCAGTGCAAAATGACACACGAACCCCAGCGCATAGGCCAGCGCGGCGTCCCGGTCCTTTGCCTGTCGCACCACGCCCCGGGCGCGCTCAAAGAACACCCGGCCCGACTGCTCGTGCATGGCGTTGCCCAGGGCACTCACGGGGTTGGACTTGGCTGCATGATAGTAGAACAGCAGATCCGGCCCGTGCAGGCCCACGTCGAACAGGGCCCGGTTTTTCCCGATCTGATCCTGCAGAGCTGCGGGCAGCTGCTGCAGAACATCCGCGCCGAAGCGGCGGTGCGCATAAGTTGACGGCATAAGATCCCCTCCTGTTTCTGTCGAGCGCAGTGCGCTCATAGTTTCAGTATAGCAGAAAGTTTCCCGACCTTCTACCCTTTCGTGTCTGATTTCTGTAAAAATTTTGAATGATTTTGGGGGCATCTTGCCAGATGTCAGTGGGCCGGCTCTGCACGCAAAGCGCAAAAAAGCACAGCCGTTCTCAGAACAGCTGTGCCTTTCCGGTATCAATTCTTATATGTTCTCGTAGCCCTGGGGCATCTCGTTCTTGCGGTTGCGGTCCATCAGGGTGCGCAGCGCGTCGCTGGCGCTCATGCCCTCCTTGACGATGGCGTTCACCGTCTGCACGATGGGCATTTCCACGTTGTACTTGGCGGCGAGCTCCATAGCGGCGGGCAGGGCGTTGATGCCCTCCACCACCATGCCCACTTCCTTCACCGCCTGCTCCGGGCTCTCGCCCTTGCCGATGAGGATGCCGGCGCGGTTGTTGCGGCTGTGCATACTGGTGGCCGTCACGATCAGGTCCCCGATGCCGGCCAGGCCCGCAAAGGTGTGGATGTTGCAGCCCATGGCCACGCCCAGGCGGGCGATCTCGGCAATGCCGCGGGTGATCAGGGCCGCGCGGGCGTTGTCGCCGTAGCCAAGGCCGGTGGAGATGCCCACGCCCAGGGCGATCACGTTCTTCAGGGCACCGCTCAGCTCCACGCCCTTGATGTCGGGGTTGGTGTACACGCGCATGCAGGTGTTGCTGAACACATCCTGCACAAAGCGGGCCGCCTCGTCATCCGGGCAGGCCGACACAATGGTGGTGGGCAGGTCCAGCGCCACTTCCTCGGCGTGCGTGGGGCCGCTCAGGGCCACCAGCCTGCAGTTTTTGGGGCCGCCGTCCCTGTTCAGCTCGTCGGCGATCACCTCGGTCATGGTATATAAGGTATCCGGCTCCATGCCCTTGGCCACATCCACAAGGATCTGACCGTCCGGGATATAGGGCCGTGCCTTGGCGGTGGTGCCCCGCACGAACACCGACGGCACTGCAAACAGCAGCACATCCTTGCCGGTGCACACTTCCTCGATGCTCTTGGTGAACTGCAGCTCGGCCGGGATCTTCATGCCCGGCAGGTTGGGGTGCACCCGTGTAGTGGAGAGGTTGTCCACCTCCGCCTCAATGGCCGACCACACCTGCACTTCGTTGCCGCTGACGGTCAGCATCCGCGCCAGCGCCATGCCCCAGGTACCTGCACCCAGAACGCCAATCTTCCGTTTCGTCACGTTTGTGTCCTCCGTTTGCACCGGCAGCCGGGCCGCCGGTGAATTTGCGCGGCACCGGCAAACCCGGTGTGCACGTTGTTATGCCCATTGTACACGAAAGCGCCTGCCGCGTCAACCGGCTTGCCGCATTGCACAAAGTTCCCGCAGCGGCTGGGCCGTTTTTGTTCACAATACGCGATTTTTGCAAACCATTTGCACCGCCGGACGTTTCATGTTATAGTATTCTGGTAGGTTTTGTAGGAATTTCCGCAAACCCCTTGACTTTGAGTATACTCGAAGTTGTATAATACATTCACCGTTGTTTTCTGAGAGTATTTGAGGTACTGTGATCGTTCATGTTTGAAGCACTTTTATCCAACCGCACGGTCAGCGTGCTGGTAGAGGCCCTGCCCCGCATCCTGACGGCCGGCCTTACCATGACCATCCCGCTGACGCTGGTGTCCTTCTTTTTTGCCATGATCATCGCGGTGGCGGTAGCCCTGGTGCAGTACGCCAACGTGCCGGTGCTGCGGCAGATCGCCCGGTTCTACATCTGGGTCATCCGCGGCACACCGCTGCTGGTGCAGCTGTTCATCATCTTTTACGGCCTGCCCAGCCTGGGCATCATGCTGGACGCCTTTCCCGCCGCCGTCATCGCCTTTGCCTTCAATGAGGGTGCCTACTGCGCCGAGACCATGCGCGGCGCGCTGGAAAGCGTGCCCCAGGGTCAGCTGGAAGCCGGTTACTGCGTAGGCATGAGCTGGGTGCAGATCATGCGCCGCATCGTGCTGCCGCAGGCTTTGCGCACCGCCGTGCCCGCCCTGTCCAACTCCCTCATCGGCATGATCAAGGACACCTCGCTGGCGTCCAACATCACGGTGGCCGAGCTGTTCATGGCCGGCCAGCGCGTGGCGGCCCGTACCTACATCTTCCTGCCCATCTACTGTGAGGTGGCGGTGGTGTACCTGCTGTTCTGCACGGTCATCACCAAACTGCAGGCTGTGCTGGAGCACCGGCTCAACGCCCGGGGCTTCCAGTAAGAAAGGAGTGTGGAACCCATGGCAATGATGGAGATCCGGAACGTCCACAAGACCTTCCGCACCTACGCAAAAGCCGGTCTGCGCCCCGGTGCACACAAGGTGGTCAGCGAGCTGCCGGTGCTGCAGGGCGTGGACCTGACCGTGGAAAAAGGCGATGTAGTGGCCATTCTGGGCCCTTCTGGCTCCGGCAAGACCACCCTGCTGCGCTGCCTGAATTTTCTGGAGACCGCCGACGCAGGCCAGCTGGTGCTGGACGGCGAGACCTTTGACCTGGCCCATGCTGGCCGGGCCGACATCGCCCGGCTGCGCAAAAAAACGGCCTTTGCGTTCCAGAACTACAACCTGTTCCGGAACAAGACCGCCCTGCAGAACGTGACCGAGGGACTCATCGTGGCCCGCAGGATGCCCCGGGAGCAGGCCGACGCCATCGGCCGCCGCATGCTGGAAAAGGTGGGTCTGGCCGACCGGGCCGACTACTACCCCCGCCAGCTCTCCGGCGGTCAGCAGCAGCGCGTAGCCATTGCCCGTGCACTGGCCACCGACCCGGAGATCATCTACTTCGACGAGCCCACCAGTGCGCTGGACCCGGAGCTGACCGGCGAGGTACTGAGCGTGATGCGCCAGCTGGCCGAAGAGGGCATGACCATGCTGGTGGTGACCCACGAGATGGGCTTTGCCCGCAACGTTTCCTCCAAGACGGTGTTCATGGAGAACGGCGTGGTGGTGGAGCAGGCTCCCTCCCGCGAATTCTTTGCCGACCCGAAAGAGAAGCGCACCCGGGCTTTTTTGCAAAAGATCGCCCACACGGAGTGATATACGGTCATCGGGGAGTTTCCTCCTCGGACACGAATACGGGTTGCGGCTCCCAGCGCATGCGGCGGCCCTTGAGCGAGCCTTGCATTCTGCTGGCCGCTGTCCCAACAGCAACTCCCTGTTTCCGCCGCTGGCGGCGGTCGTTGCCGTTGCAGGCCATTCCATCGCCCGCCCTATTGCCCTTCGGGCAACAGGGTCCCACCCCAGCG
>ERZ791744.1038-NODE-1038-length-20466-cov-2.395865_pt1 | contig 20466 bp, 33 predicted proteins | sample MGYA00510039_ERZ791744 | MGnify/ENA primary metagenome ERZ791744 (study PRJEB30046, sample SAMN00791969) | human gut metagenome | study: EMG produced TPA metagenomics assembly of the A metagenome-wide association study of gut microbiota in type 2... | reverse complement strand
CCCCTCCGCCAAGGCGGAGCGGGAGGCGTGGGTACAGGAGCATCTGACCGGCAAGACCTGCTACGCCGGATTGGATATGTCCCTGCGGACGGACCTCAGCGCTCTGGTGCTGGTGTTCCCGCCACAGCCGGGACTGGATCATGGCGTGACCCTGTTCCGGGCGTGGCGGCCCCTTGAGGGCGTGACGGAGGCGGAGCAGCGGGACCATGTCCCATACCGGGACTGGGAGCGGGCCGGGTTCCTCACCCTCTGCCAGGGCGACATGATCGATAACCGGGACGTGATCGCGGCCATTCTGGACGCCAAGGAGCGCTATGACTTGCGGGCGCTGGGCATCGACCAATATCTGACGGCCACCATGACACCGCTGCTTCAGGACGAGGGCGTGGAGATCATCGCCATTCCTCAGACCATGGCGGGCATGAGCCCGGCCATGAAGGAGCTGGAGGGCCTGATCCGGGAGCACAAGATGCTGCATGTCCACAACACCTGCGGCCGGTGGTGCTTTGGTAACGTCCGGTGCGCGGTGGACGGAAACGAGAACCAGAAACCGATGAAAAACCGGAGTATCGGGCGTATCGATATCACGGTGGCGTGGATCATTGCCGTGGCGGCGTGGATCGTGAAGCGAAATCAAAAGCCGGATCTGGCGGCGGCTATGAGCCGCCCCGGTTTTAGCTTATAACGCGGTCCGATTCGGACCGGAGACCGCATGAAAAAAGTAAAGAGCGCTCTGGCCCGGTTCGGCCCGGACGTGCTGCTGGTCTGCGGCGCGGGCACCGTGGCCGTGGGCTGCGGGATGATCTGTCTGCCGCTGGGCGTGATCGTAGCCGGCGGGGCGCTGATCGCCTTCTCCCTGCTGAGCGGTCCGGGAGGTGATGAGCAGTGAGCATGACAAACAGGCTGCGGATGGCAGTCAACCGCCCGCCGGTGCGGAACGCTGTGAGCGTTCAGACACTGGCGGCATCCGGCGGTCTGGCCGTGGGCGACCTGACGGAGACCACCGCCCGGAAGCTGAGCGCGGTGGACGGCTGCATGGAGATCCTGAGCAACTCCATCAGCAAGCTGCCCAACTTCGTGATGGGCGGCAAGACCCGGAAGCACGTGGACCACTACCTGCTGTGGCTGCTGAATGTCCGCCCCAATGAGGCCATGACGCCCAGCATCCGGCGGAAGGTGCTGGAGAACAGCCGGAACGAGGGCGGAAACGGCTATGACTGGATCATCCGGGACCCCCGGACGGGGCTCATCCGGGAGCTGGTGCCGGTGCCCTGGTGGCTGGTGCAGCCCTGGCGGGATAAGGCCGGTCGGGTATGGTACACCGTAACCCATCCGGTGACCGGCACGCCCATGGTGCTGCCCAACGAGGACATCTGCCACTACAAGGCCACCACACGGGACGGCCTGACGGGCATCTCGCCCCTGCGGCGGGCCAGGGAGGTGCTGGCAGCAGCACAGGCGGCGCAGGCGTATGATCTGGCATTTTACGCCAACGGCGGCCAGCCCAGCGGCGTGCTGGAGACCGACAGCGATCTGGGCGGCTGGGCGGAGGATGTCAACGGCAAGCACATCCAGAACCCGGACGGCAGCTACCAGACCCGGAAGGATCTGCTGCGGCATGAGTGGGAGAAGGTCCACGCCGGACCCAACAACAGCCACCGGCTGGCCATTCTGGACTTGGGGCTGAAATACACCCCCATTGCCGCCACCAACAAGGACGCCCAGTTTGTGGAAAACAAGGAGGTCTCCATCCGGGACATCGCCAGATACTTCGGCGTGCCCCTCTACAAGCTGCAAGAGGGCAAGCAGGCCTATGGCAGCAACGAGCAGAACGCCATTGAGTACGTGGTGAGCACCCTGCACCCCATTGTGAACCAATACGCGGAGGAGCAGACATGGAAGCTGCTGACAAACACGGAGCTGCGGCAGGGCTTGGAGATCCGGATCAACATGATGGCAGAGCTCAAGGGCGACACGGCCAGCCGTGGCGCCTGGTACACCAACCAGAGGAACAACGGCGTGTTTTCCGTCAACGATATCCGGGCACTGGAGGATCTCCCGGATGTGGAAGGCGGCGATGAGCGCCGGGAGAGCCTGAACTATGTCCCCCTAAAGGACTGGGCACGGCTCAGCGAACAGAGAAACGGAGGGAACGCAAATGCGGGTAACACTTAACGGCATCGTCGCAGCCGATGACGATGTGGAAATCTACCAGTGGTTCGGCTTCGCGGCTTTTTCGCCCAAGGCGGTGCGGGACGCGGTAGCGGCCACCCCGGAGGGCGAGGATCTTGTGCTGGAGATCAACAGCTGCGGAGGCAGCGTATTTGCCGGGGCAGAGATCTATAGCGTTTTGAGGGCATCCGGCGTCCGCACGGTGGCGGAGGTGCAGAGCTTGGCTGCCAGTGCGGCCAGCTACCTGTGTCTGGGATGCGACGAGGTGCAGATCTCCCCGGTGGCGCAAATGATGATCCATCTGCCATCCACCTGCACAGAAGGCAACCGGACGGATCACATGCTGAGCATCCAGATGCTGGACAGCACCCGGGAGGCCATCCTCAACGCCTACGAGCTGAAGGCCGGCGGCAAGGCCGACCGGGCGGAGTTCCGGCGGATGATGAACGCCGAGACGTGGCTGACGGCTCAGGAGGCTGTGGACTGCGGTCTGGCGGACGGCATCATTGGCGAGACGGCCAGTATTGCCCCGCAGAACGTAATGAATGCCATCGGCAGCGGCATCCGGGCGCTGGGATGCGCCGGGATGCCGGACATTACGGAGCTGCGGGCCAGATACCGGGCGGCGCGGCACCCGGAGCCGGGGGCAGAACCGGCACCCACAGCATCAACGGGCGGTGAGCCCGATGCAGATACCGGAGACTGGCAGGCACAGGCCCGCCTGGATCTGGAAAAAATCAGATTTTAAACGGAGGTAGCAAAACATGAACAATCTCAGACGCGATCTGGTGGATCTGACCACCCAGCGCACCGCCCGTCTGGAAGCCGCGCAGGCGGCTCTGGATGCGGGCAACCAGGCGGACTACGATTCCGCCATGGCGGATGTCCGTGATTTCAACGGACGCATCCAGAACATTCAGGACCTCATCACCGAGCAGGACCGCCAGATCATGGCCGCTCCCGCTCCCGCCGGCGCAGAGGCCCGCGACATGGCCGAGGAGCGGGGCCATGCTCTCATGACCGGCAAGGCCGTGACCTTTACCGCCGACGAGACCCGCCGGGCCGTGATGAACTCCGTCACTCTGGCCACTGGTACTCTGGTGCAGCCCACCGGCGCCGGCAGCAACATCCGGGACCCTCTGGGCAACGTGGTCTCCTCCATCGTGGATCAGGTGTACGTGCAGAACCTGACCGGCATGGGCAGCTTCCTGGAGCCCTATGTGATCTCCGAGATCGACGCCAAGGGCGGCAAGGTTACCACCAACGCCGGCAAGGCCCGCACCACCAGTGCCGACCCCACCTTCGGCGTGGCCAAGATCAGCCCCTACGAGCTGAACGTGACCCAGTTCGTGGATCGCAACATCTCCCGCCTGAGCCCTGCCGACTACTACGGCAAGATCTACAACATGGCGATGCGGGCCATGCGGCGCAAGCTGGCGGCTCTGATCGTCAACGGTGACGGCCAGGCATCCCCCGACATGTTCGGCATCAAGAACGCCAAGAACGTGGCGGGCGCTGCCATTGCCGCCAATGTGGACATCTCCGCCATCGATGAGAACCTGCTGGATGACCTGTTCTTCCAGTACGGCAGCGATGAGGCCATCGGCCAGAACGCCCGGCTGCTGCTGAACAAGACGGACCTGAAGGCCATCGGCAAGCTGCGCAACAGCGACAAGCAGCGGGTATTCAAGATCAACCCCGCCACGGGCAACCCCAACGTCGGCACCATCGAAGACGGCGGCAACATCGTGCCCTACACCATCGTCAGCGATCTGACCGCCCTGTCTGCCTCCACCGCTGGCAGCGCTGCCATCCAGACCATGCTGTACGGCGATCCCGCCAACTACGAGCTGGGCCTGTTCGGCGACTACACCGTGCGGGTGGACGACAGCGTGAAGGCTGTGGAGCGCATGGTCACCATCCTGGGCGATGCCATGGTGGGCGGCAACCTGATCGTGGACAAGGGCTTCGTTATCGCGAATCTGCCCAAGTCCGGCGGCTGATCGGAGGGGTGACGAATGGCGGCGTTTAGTGATCGGCAGGCCAGCATTCTGAGCTATTGCCGGATCGACGATCCCACGCCGGAGGACCTGGCCCTGCTGGAGAGTTTCCATGCGGCCGCCGTCAGCTACTTGCTCGACGCGGGCGTGGCGGAGCCGAAGGCCGGTTCCGCACGCCTGCCCAATTACAACATCTGCATTCTGGCGATGGTGCTGGACGCCTGGGAAAATCGAGGCACTAAAACCGCCGACAAGGTGTTTGCAGACAACCCAGCTTTCCGGAGGCGGATCAACCAGCTGAAGCGGACGGAGCCGGTGCGGTCCGATTCGGACACGGGAGGCTAAGCCATGGATGTGAACATTGGAAAGCTGAATAAGCGGGTGGAGATCGTGCGGATCTCCACCTCCCCTGACGCTGACGGCTACGCAGACCCCACGGAGACGGTGATCCGGCGCCCATGGGCGCAGTTCTCCCGGGTCAGCGGCTCCGAGGCGCTGCGGCAGGGCGCGGACATGGGCGACGTCAAGGTGCGGTTCCTGATCCGCTCCGGACATACGGCCATCAGCCGGAAGGACCGGGTGCGGTACAACGGCGCGGACTACGAGATCGAGTACGTCAATGACTACGGCGACAGCGGCGAGTATACGGAGCTGATCGCCAAGCTGCTGACGGCGGGAGGCTGATATGAGCATCAACGAGACCATCATCCAGGCGGTGACGCCCATCGTGCCGGTATGCGTTCCGGATGTGTACCGGCCCGACGCTGGGGAGACTCCGGCAGAGGTCTACTGCGTGTTCAACTACACGGAGTCTCCGGATGTGTTCGGAGACGATGAGCCGCAGGCCATTCGGTATCTGATCCAGCTGCACCTGTATCTGCCGCTGGGGCAGACGCCGCTCCGCCTGAAACGGCAGCTCCGGCGGGCCATGCTGGACGCCGGTCTTGCGGTTGAGGATTATACCAACGCCAGCGATCTGGAGGGCCAGCACTACGTTCTGGAATGTCAGGCGCTGGATCTGGAGGTGGGCTGATGGGCTTCACGGTCAGAGGGCTTGACGAGTTCTCCCTATCCCTTCAGGAGCTGGCGGAGCTGCCAAACGCCGTGCAGGATGACATGCTGGAGGCCGGAGCCGCAGTTGTGGCCAAAGCCCAGCGAGACAAGGTGATGGCCTACGGAATCTATGACCGGGAGAGCACCCAGCATGTGGCGGATTCCATCAGGCCGGGCAAGGTGAAACTAAAAAAGGGCGAGCGGGTCATCTATGTCAGCCCCACGGGCAAGCGAAAGCGGGGCAACACAGAGACCCGCAACGCGGAGATCTTATTTGTCAACGAGTTCGGCAAGAAGGGCCAAAGCGCCCGGCCTGCCGTGCATGACGCTAACGAGGCCAGTGCGGAAGCCACCACGCGGGCAGAGTTCGAGGTTTATGACAGGTGGCTGAAATCCAAAAATCTGTAAGGAGGAAACCATGGGCAACAAAGCAGTTAAAACACCTCTTGGTATGGTGTCCAGTTACTTCTTCCCCTTTGCCAGTGAGCCGGTGGGCACCCATCCGGTCTACGGCGATAAGGTGGACATGGGCGCAGCCGTCAAGGGCTATCTGAGCCTGACCACGGCCTCCGGCGACATTACCGGCGATGACGCCATGCTGCTGTATTTCGAGCAGTTTGTCTCCGGTCAGGTGGACGTGGAGACCACGCTGAGCGATCTGGAGGTCAACGCCAAGCTCTACGGCCACAGCTACAAGGCGGGCCGGGAGACCGCCAAGGGCGAGGACAGCGCCCCCAACGGCGCCTACGCCTTTATCGAGCCGATCCTAAAGAAGGACAAGACCCTGGTCTACCGGGCCTCGTTCTTCTACAAGACCACGGCCATGCTAAGCGCTGAAAAACAGGAGGCGGACACCCGCAAGAGCAATTTCAACCCCAAAATGAACGCGGTGAGCCTGCGGGTGATGAAGGACAACGCGGACGCATGGCGTGAGCGGCAGGAGTTCCCCACCCAGTCCGAGGCGGAGGCGTTCATTGACTCTCTGGCGGGCGGCACGGCGGCCTACGGCGTGACCATCACCCATATCGGCACCGGCACCAGCGATCCCGGAGAGGGCACCACCTATGTGACCGCCGGGCAGAGCCTGGCCATCGACTTCGGCACCAAGGACCCCACGGCGCTGTATGACAACGCCGTCAACGTGACCAGCAAGCTGGCCACGCACAAGTACACCGTCAGCTCCATCGCGGCGGCTCACGAGATCGTGGCCATCTGGAGCACCTGATCTTTACCGCAAGGACGGCCCGCACCGGGCCGCCCTTGCAGGAGGTTTATGCCATGCGATACGTTACGTTTGATTTCGACGGCAGCCCTCTGCCGCTCATGCTGACGGCGGGGGCGCTTTTTGATATTTTTGACCGCTTCGGCGTCCATGACAGCATCCTGCGGGCCACCGGGGCCATGGAGGACACTCCCCAGGGCTGGATGGCCTGCTGTGAGCTGGCGGAGCTTCTGATGCAGCAGGCGGCGCTGTGGCGCAAGCGGCAGGGCTATACCGACCGCAAGCGGACGGGCTGGCCGTTACGCTCTCAGGACCGGGCAGCGGTCCGCACCGCCGTGCGGCAGGCCATTGCGCGGGGCTTTTACCGGGCCGTGCCCTCCGGAGAGGACGCCGGGGAGGTCAATTTAGTCCTGGCGGCCCGGGAGGATGAGCGGGCGGAGGATCCGGAGCGGCTGCGGGTCGGGTTTCTGGCCGTATGCGCCGCCCGGCTGCATCTGGCCCCGGCAGACGCCCTGCTGCTGACGCCGGGCGAGTATCTGGACATGGTAACGCTTTTGAGCGGCGGAGAGGAGGGAGACTATGGCGGTCCGGAAAATTGAAACGGAAATTTCCATCAAAAATGAGGCGGAATTTAAGCGGCAAATCTCTTTAGTCAATAACAGTCTCAAGTCTATGCAGTCTTCCATGAAACTTCTTGATGCGCAATACGAGGGGCAATCAAACAGCACTGAGTATTTAACCAAGAAGCAAAAACTTCTCAAGGATCAATATGACCAACAGAAGGAAAAAGTCAATGCGCTGTCAAAAATTTTGGAAGATGCCAGGGCCGCCTATGATGAAAACAGCACGGTCGTTACAAAGTACAAAACTCAGCTCGACAATGCGACCATCCAGTTACTCAAAATGGAACGGGAAGTTGAAAATGTCGATTCTAAATTGGATTCGGCCATCAGGTCAACCGTTTCAGCCAATAAACAACTTGCTGATTTTGGCAAGACATTAGGTGATGCAGGCAATAATGCCGACAACACAGCCTCAAGCATCGATAAATTCGGCAAGGCCGTCAAGGACGCCGGGGATGAGAGCTCCAAAGGCATGGGCCAGATTGAGGAGGCTTTCGGACAGCTGGGCGAGGCGGCCAAGAGCGGCGACATCAACGGCGTTGTGACGGCTCTGGGCTCCATGAAGGGCGTGCTGGTGGGCGGTGCTGCTGTGGCCGGGGCCAAGGCTCTGGCGGACGGCATCATCGACATTACCGAGTCCACGAAGGAGTACCGGACGATCCTTGGGACGCTGGAGGTATCCAGCAAGCAGGCCGGATACACCCAGGAGCAGACCACGGAGATCTACAAAAAGTTTCAGGCGGTGCTGGGCGATACGCAGAAGGCCGCCACGGCTACCGCCAACCTTCAGGCGCTGGGGCTGAGCCAGGAAAACCTGCGGACCATCATGGAGCAGGCCATCGGCGCATGGGCTACCTACGGCGACTCCATCCCCATCGACAGCCTGTCCGAGAGCATCAATGAGACGGTGCAGGTGGGAAAGGTCACCGGCGTCTTTGCGGACGCCCTCAACTGGGCAGGCACCAGCGAGGACGAGTTCAATGAGCGTCTGGCGGCCTGCGCCGACACTACCGAGCGGGCCAATCTGGTGCTGCAGCAGCTATCAGAGCAGGGCCTACAGGCCACCGGGCAGGCGTGGGTGGAGAATAACCAAGACATCATTTCTGCTAATAGCGCTCAAGAGATGATGAATGAATCGCTTGCCCGGCTTGGCGAAGCATTACAACCTGCATCAAATTTCTTGATTGAGTTCGGATCTGTTTATGTGGATTGGGCTGCGACTGCCGTCAGCGCTATTTCTTCCGTAATTGAAAAAATTGGCGACTTGCTAAAATCTCATGAGCAACTACAGCAAGAAGCATTCCGATCTAAAACATTGATAGTCAATACAATTTGGCTGATTATCAGGCGAACGGACTGGTAAATGGAAATGTAATTGACTATGACAAGGCCCGCCAGATGCAGCAAGCCGGAACTTTTGTGCGGGCATCAAAAATTTCCCGCGAGGAAGCCCTCAAGCGTGGATGGAAGCTCAGCCCTATCAACGGCTCCCACGCCGACGGGCTGGATTACGTCCCCTTTGACGGCTACGTGGCGGAGCTGCACCAGGGCGAGGCGGTGCTGACCTCCGGCGAGGCCAGCTTCCTCCGCAGCGCCATGGCGGCGGGGCGGACGCTGGGCGGCAGCCGACGGAGCAGCCGGGGCGTGTCCGATTCGGACACCGGCGGCAGCGGCGGCACGCCCAAGGTCTATGACCTGACGATCCCGGTGGAGCTGACCATTGACGGCGCCACTTTTGCCCGGAAGGAATACAAGTACCGCATTGCAGAGGACAACCGCCGAGGCGTCTCTCTGGCGGGGAGAGGAGGCAGCCGATGACACGGCCACCCTATATCGTAGACGGCGTGGATTTCACGGACTACGTCAACCGCTGGCAATACTCCGTGGGCTACGTGTACCGGGAGGGCTCCAACGCGGCCTTGCGGCTCAGCGGCTTACAGCCCCGAGACCTGCTGGCCATTAAAACCCGGGTCTCCGTGACGGTGAATGACCAGCAGGGGCCGCAGCTGGCGGCGCTGCTGACGGCGGTGCTGAAGAACTACGTACAGCTCACCTATTTTGAGCCCAAAAACAACGCCGTCCGGACGGCCACCTTCATGCCCACGGTGGAGGAGGTCAGCATCCCGCCGGTGCCCGGCTCCGTCCGATGGGGTAAGGGCTTCCGGATCACCATGGAGGAGGCGTGACGATGGCAGTTAACGAGATCCGCTACAAGGGCGTCAGCTACGCCACGGACGATGATATCAAAGTCCCCTCCGGGATCCTGTACGAGGTCAAGGCCCTCCGCTCCGACAGTCTGGAGGCCAACAGCCTCACCGTCACGGTGTTTTCCAATGACAAGGCCATCATGGGTTTTGCGAAAAATGACAAGGCGGAGTATTTCCGGGATGGCCGCCGGGTTGGCGTGTACTATCTCCAGACGGTGGAGCGGGTCGGCAGCGACGCCTATACGCTTTCCGCCCTCTCCGCACTGGGACGGCTCATCACCATGCGCCACGCGGGCGGCATCTACACCGGCCAGACGGTGGCGGAGGTCGTCCCCCAGATCTGCGCCCCGGTGGCGGTGATGATCGAGAGCGTATACGCCAGCCGCCAGCTGTACGGCTACCTGCCATACAGCAACCCGGACAAAGAAAAAGGCAACGGCCGCAGCGCCCGGGATAACCTCTCTCAGGTCCTGTTTGCTATCGGGGCGTCTCTGGGGACCGATGAAAACGGCGTCATGCGGGTGGAGAAACTGTGGGACGGCGTCTCTGCCATGATCACGGCGGACCAGATCAACGAGGACAGCTGCTCCACCGTGTACGAGACCCCGGTGAGCGCCGTGGAGATCACGGAGCACCAGTGGGTCAAAAGCCAGGATACCGTCACCCTCTTTGAGGGCACGGCAGAGGACGGCGCTCTGGTGACGTTTGAGGAACCCGCTCACAGTCTGACGGCAGAGGGCTTTACCATCACCGAGCAGGGGGACAACTACGCCATCCTGTCCGCCGGGACCGGCACCCTCACCGGCAAGAGCTACAACCACCTGACCCGCATCGTCCGCCGGACGGTGACGGAGGGGGCCGAGGAAAACGTGGTGACGGTGAGCGACGCCACGCTGGTGTCCCTCACCAACAGCGTGGACGTGGCCAAACGCATGGCGGACTACTACCGCCACCGGGAGACCATCCGGGTGGACGTGGAGCCCGGCACGGAGCGGGCGGGCAGAGTGGTGCAGATCTTCCACCCCTGGGACAAGAAGATGGTCCAGGCCTGCGTGGAGAGCCGGGAGACGGTGATCTCCGGCATCCTCAACAGCCAGACCAGCGCGCTGGTGGGCTTCACCCCGGCGCAGCCGGATACGAGCCAATATTTCAACGTCCGTCAGGAAATCCTTGAGGACACTGAAATTGTAATCCCGGAAGGAACCACGTCAATTCATGCAGTGCTTGGCTCTGCAGGGGATGATGGGCAGGCCGGAGCAAATGGCACGGCTGGTACTGACGGAGGATACGCCCGGATCAATTCCCGTGAAACAGGAACGTCTGTAGGTACACAAGGCAAAGGGGGGGCAGGAGGAAAGGGTGGCCTCGGCGGCAGCGGCGGAAAAGTTCTGCCGGTTGATCTGGAGGTTTCCCCCGGCGATGTGCTGCACATCCATATTGGCTTAAACGCTGGGCAGAAAGAAACCACTATTACTTTGAACGGGAAGCTCGTCAGCAGCGCACAGGGGGCCGTTATGGCTGCCGGATACACAGACCCCACTACGGGGGACGTATACTCTGTTCCTGGCGTTTCCGGGGTCGATGGCGCAGCGGGCGGCAATGCACAGACGACCACCGCTGATGCTTCCTCTGGTGGAAATGTTGGAGAATTTACGGGTGCCCATGGAACCTCGGCCAGACTTGAGGATTATACCAACACTGATAAGGTAGCGGATGGATACACGCAAAGTACAAACTCTTCTACAGGTCAGTATGGCACATTCACCGGCAGGGAAGATATCTCCACGGACAAAGACGGCTACGTCACTTTCCTGGGTCGTGAAAAGACGATTGGCGGCACGGCCAGTTCGTTTGCTGACGGCACGGCATATAAATTAGTGTCTTCTGATTCTAACTACACGCAGTACAGAAAGGGCGTGGCCTCCAAGCCAAATGTCACTGTTACTACGGTTACAAATACGCATAAGTACAAGACTATCCGTGCACGAACAACCTACGGCAACCTCGGAAGCGGTGGCGGCGGGGCTGCACAGGGGGCAAACGCCAGCGATGCTGCCGGTGCGAATGCTGCTGCGCCGGACGCACCCACTAAGCGTGGGAGCGGTGGCAATGGTGGCAACGGCGGCGGTGGCGGCGGTGGCGGTGGCGGTGGTTACGTATCAATTACCGGAGACGCCGCAGCCAGCGCGGGCGGAAGAATGTATGGGCTATCCGGAGGAACACCAGGCCAAGGAAGCAAGGGCTCCCACGGCTCAGACGGATACGCCATTTTGTACTATGGTCTTATCAGTAAGAGCCACACAGGCCCATTGGTCACATCCGAACAAAAGTGGCTGCTGGACGCCCTCGACCGCAGAATGATCGTATAAGGAGGTGCGCTATGCCGAACGATTATTACACCATGATTTTCACAGGCGAAAAAGTGGATGAGCTGCTGAAACGCGTGGACGATGGGGAGATCATCATCCCATCCTCCACGGCGGGAAGCACGAAGAAATTCAAGCTGACGGTAGACGATACCGGCACCGTCAGCGCCACGGAGGTGACGTCCTGATGGTACAGGGTGATGCGTACAGCATCGATATCACGATCAAAAACCTGGGCGAAGCGATCCCGATCGACACCGTGGAGAAGGTGGAGGTTACTCTGCTGAACCTGACCCGGTCCTATCCAGAGGAAGTCACTTACTCTGACGGGAAATTCCATTTCCCCATCACCCAGCAGGAGACCTTCAAGCTCCCGCCCATGTGCCCTATGCAGGTGCGTGTCAAATTCAACGGCGGGGACGTCATTGGCTCCCGTATCCAGATGGTGGAGGTAGCCGGGGCCATCAGCAAGGCGGTGCTGTGATGCTTACCTTCGACTTGCAGCCGCGCAAGGCTCTTGAGGTCTCTTTTGCCGTGTCCATCGTCGCGGGAAAGGGAGACCCCTACACCGGAGCCTACAAGGTGACGCCCAAGATCTACGGCCCGGTGGTTCTGGAAACAAAAGACAAGTCCATGGCGGACGATGTGACGGTCTTAAAAATCCCCCAATTTGAGGTGTCCAACGAGGCCGGGGGAAATACATTGATTATGGGAGACGAATATTATGACGGATAAGTACATCAACAAGGTCATCATCGGCAATGACGTTAAGCTGGACCTCACTGCGGACGATATCACTGCCGACAAGCTGGCGAAGGGCATCAAGGCCCATGACAAGAGCGGTGCGCCCATTGTGGGCACCAGCACATTCGATTCCGACACCTCCGAGGACACCGCCGTCGCTGCGGAGATCCTTCTGGGGAAAACGGCCCACGCGAAAGGCGCGAAGCTGGTCGGCACCATGCCGAATCAGGGCGGCAAAACCCTTGACATCGCGGACAAGGCGGTCCCCGTTTCCATCCCCATGGGCTTCCATGACGGCTCCGGCAAGGCACAGATCGCGGAGGCGGAGGCGGCAAAGCTGATCCCCGCCAACATCCGGGAGGGCATCACGGTCTTAGGCGTAGTTGGTACCATGAGCGGCAGCGAGGGCATGAAGGCGCAGGCCAAGAGCGCCACGCCCACCTTCGCCCAGCAGGAGATTTTACCGGATGAGGGCTACAACTGCCTGTCCTCCGTCACTGTGGCGGCGATTCCTGTCAGCTACACCGACAACGAGCAGGGAGGCCAGACCCTGAAAGTAGGTGCGTAAGGATGGCGGTCAACAAGGTCGAGATTAACGGGGAAACAAAGCTGGACCTGACCCAGGACACCGTGACCCCGGAAAGCCTGCTTTTTGGAGTGACCGCCCACAATTCCGCAGGCGACCAGATCGTCGGCAAATACCAATCCGTGACTCTCACAGGGCTTGAAATTACGGCTTCCCCCACCAAGACCTCCTACAAGGCGGGCGAGATTTTCGACCCGGCGGGCATGGTGGTCACGGCGACCTATTCCAACGGCGCGACGCTGACAAGCCCGTCCTACACCTTCTCGCCCGCGGGAGCGCTCACAGCCAATGATACAGCCGTCACGATCACCTACACCGAGGGCGGTGTGACAAAAACCGCGACACAGGCGATCACTGTCAAAGCGATCCATATCTACGGCGTTGAGTGGGATTGGACAAGCAGCGGCCCCACCAAAGGTGTCCGTACCGATAGCGCGGTGAGCTTTGGCGATCCAAACCCTGCTGTGAACAATGGCACTGGTTCTTCCCCGTTTGACAACCTAATGCCGTGGTCCGGCATGGTGAAGGAGACCCGCAGCGGCGGCGTTGAGGTCAAGGAGCCGAAGTATTGGTTCAAATGGACCAAGACTGGCAAGAAGCTGAAGCTCCAGATCGCGGACGGTTATGTCGAGGGATTCTCCGTTGACCCTGTAAACAGGGACCGTGGGGACGGCCTTGGCGAGCTGGACTACTCCTACATCGGCCGTTATCACTGCGCCAGCGGTTATAAGTCCACCACGGGCGCCGCACAGCAGGTAAAAATCACGAGAAGCCAGGCGCGCAGCGGTATTCATAGCCTCGGCGCTAACTTCTGGCAGATGGATTTCGCTCAGTTCTGGTATGTGAACATGCTGTTCCTTGTGGAGTTTGCCGACTGGAACGGCGAGCGCATCGGCAGAGGCTGCTCTACGAGCGGTTCCAAGATGAACAACGGTCAGACCGACGCGATGGGTTACCACACCGGTACGACCGCGGCAAACCGCGACAGCTACGGCTTTACGCAGTATCGCAATATCGAAGGCTGGTGGGACAATGTTTATGACTGGATGGACGGCTGCTATTACAACAATAACGGCCTGAATGTCATCAGCAATCCCAACAACTTCAGCGACAGCGCGAATGGCACGCTGGTCGGCATGCCCTCTTCTGGCTATCCGTCCGACTTCACCATTCCGACAGCAAGCGGTCTTGAATGGGCGCTGTTCCCGAGCGCAGCAAACGGCAGTAAAACGACCTATGTCCCGGATTACTGGTACTTCAACGGTAGTAACCCGTGCCCGAGCCATGGCGGTAGCTATTACCAGAACCAGAATCGCGGTCCGTTCTACGTCGACTACAGCAGTACGTCGTACTCGGGCGACAGCGTCGGCTGTCGCCTCCAGGAACGTCCGCCAAAGGCGGCGTGACTGTTCCCCTGAAGAGGTAGGGGTGCAGGGGTGAGGGGGCCGCAGCCCCTTCCCCTTGCGTATCAATGCAAAGCCGGAGGGTCAATCCTCCGGCAAATCCCACAGGGCTTCCGACGCGGCTTGCTGGGCGACGATCTTTTGCTTGAGTTCGTCCAGTTCATCCAACAGCTCTACGGTCATGTAGTAGAGTTCTTCGTAGGCTTGGCGCTGTGCTTCGGTCATGCTGACCACCTCCTTTGAGGAGATGATACCACAGGGGCCGTGTCGGAATTTGACAAAATTTGGGCCTTAAAACTGCAACTTTTAAGGAGTAAAAAATGGAAATTTTACAAATCGTTCTGACCGCTGCCACCGGCTCCGGTGTAACTGCCATCATCCTCGCCATTTTACAGCGGAAATGGACTAAGGATGACAAAAGCGATGCCATCGTGGAGGCTTTGAAGGTTCTCATGGTGGATCGTGTCCGGCATTTGGGGCAGGCGTACATTGCGGCTGGCTCCATCAGCCTGTCGGACAAAGAAGCCTTGGGAGAGATGCACCGTGCGTACAAGGCGCTGGGGGGCAACGGGCATCTCAATACGATTATGGCGGAGGTGGAGGACCTACCGCTGAGAAAGGAGTAAAACTATGGAAAATCTGAAAAAGCGGCTGGCAAATCTGCTTGCGGTAAAAAGCCTTGTGACCATCGCTTTGACGGTGGTGTTCGCGGTGCTGGCCCTGCGGGGTGACATTTCCGGGACGGAATTTCTGACGATCTTTACCACTGTGATCGCGTTCTATTTCGGAACGCAGCGGGTGGCGGAAGATAAAAACGGTTGAGGATTCAACCGAAAATTTGAAAGGGGACATATTATGAACAAGATCTATGAGAACATCATCAACGAGGGCAAGAAGAACGGCGAGAGCATCGAGGTTATCAACACCAAGCTGAAGGAGGCCGGTGCCAACTTCCACCTGAACCCGGACGGCGGTGTGGCCGGTTGGACCGAGGACGAAATGCGGGAGGGCTTCGTCCCCGCCGAGACCGAGCCGGAGGATGTGCGTCACCTGCATGACGTCATGCGCTACGATACCGAGAAGGCCGGGGAGACCTTGCGCATCCAGTGCGCCGAAGGCGTGTATGATGTGACGTGGGATGTCTACGGCCATCCGGAGAAGGCTGTGAGAGTCAATGGTTGATACGTTCGATTGCGCCCGTGCGCAGATCTACCACAACACCGGCAAGCTGACCCCGGCGCAGATCAAGGCCAAGACCGGCTGCACACACATCATCAACGGCTACCTGTTTAACGGGCGCTTCGTTCCGGTGGGCTGGACGGTGATCGACGGCAAGGTCATCAGCCGGGACAAATACCAGGACTGGGGCGTGTCCATCGGCAGTGACGGCAAGCCGCAGATGCTGACGGACCGGGGAGGATCCTTCCTCTCCGGCGTCCCGATCCTCAAGGGCGGCTCCAAGCTGTACCGGGAGCTGACGCCGGACGTGGCCCGGTCTGCCGCCCGGACTGCGGTGGGCTGGCTGGCCAACGGCAAGGTTTGTCTGTGGTGCGACAAGGCCAGCCTGACCCGTGAGCAGCTCCAGAACAAGCTGCTGGGGCTGGGCGTGGTGGATGCCCTCATGCTGGACGGCGGCGGCTCTACGCAGGGTATTTTCCCCGGCGGGAAGGTGACCAGCTCCCGGAAGGTCCCCACGCTGCTGCTGTTCTGGGAGCGGTCGGCGATCAAGCCGGAAGATCAAGCCCTCGTATGGGGCAAGGCTCACAGACTTCTGACGGATGCCAACGCCGGGGAGACCGTGACCCGCGCCGATATGGTCCGGGCACTGTATCAGATCTGGGGGGATAACCATGGTTGAAATCCACGCTTACAGCAAAGCCGTCTCCGGGGGCAAGCAGCTCTCCGCCCATTTTAAAGTGCGGGAGTTTGCGTGTGGAGACGGCAGCGACGCTGTTTTGGTGGCTCCCCGGCTGGTGATGGTGCTGGAAACCATCCGCGCCCACTTCGGCGCTCCGGTGGTCATTCACAGCGCCTACCGGACGCCGCAGTACAATGCCAAGGTGAACGGCGCGGCCCACAGCCAGCACTGCTATGGCATGGCGGCGGATATTTCCGTCAAGGGGCAGACACCGGCAGCGGTGGCGGCTTTCGCCCGGACGCTGATGCCCGATTGGGGCGGCGTGGGGGTTTATGACAGCTTTTGTCATATCGACGTGAGAGAGGCCAAGGCCGACTGGACGGGCTAAACATCTGAAAGGAGGGCCAGAAGATGGCAACATCCACGCTTTTTAGCGCTCTGCAAGTCTGGGAAACCTATGGAAAAAGAACACCGGGAGATCCGAGCGCTGTTGTCATCCATGGCCCCGGCCCGGGCGGCGCAGGCCGTCCGGCTGGTAGGTCTGCCGCCTGACGAGGAAGCGGCGGTGCTGGCGGTGGACGTCCACGGCCAGAGTTGCCTCCAAACGGCGGAGCGGCTGCATGTGAGCGTGGACGGGTTGGCCAAGATCCGGCGGCGTGCCTACGCCAAAATAGCGGATGATATGCAGGGATAGAGAAAAGCCGTGTCCGATTCGGACACGGCTCTTTCTATTTTTCTTCCCAGGCTACCAGCGTCCACCCCTTATATGTGGACACGGTGCAAGGCTGCCCGTTTGCCCTGCGGAATTTCCCCTCCATGGAGCGCTTGATCTGGCGGAATCCGGAGGAAATGGCGGCGGCGCTGGCCTCCGTTGGCTCCATACCAAAGTCGGAGGTGTGCTGTCTGGCCCAGTCCGTCAGATTGGTCACGACAACCGGCTCACCGTCCGGCGTGCGCAGATGCCAGATCTTGGCGTTGCGGTTCTGCGGCCCACGCTGGCCTTCCGGCAATGCAAGCGCGGCCTCCGTGCCGTGGGCCAGATTGCCGGTTCTTTCCGCTGCCGCAGCGGCGTTTCTCTTGGCGGCGGCACTCCACTTGTTGTGCCGTCCCTTGTGCTGTTGGCTGCGCCATGCGGCGGAGCAGGCTGGGGAGCAGGTGCGCTTGTTGTTGGACGGCGGCGTGTCAAATTCCACGCCGCAGATCACACACTTCCGGATCATATCAGTCTGCGGATATCCACATGGAGCGCGTCGGCTATAGCGATCAGGTTCTTAGCGGTGAGATTCCCGGCCTCCGCCTCGCCCAGCTCCACCCGCTGGATCTGGCGGATGTTGACGCCGGACGCCTCCGCAAGCTGTGCCTGCGTCAGCCCCTCCGCCCGTCGGGACCACTCCAGTTTGCTGATGAAGCGATTGTGGCAATCCAGGCCATAGTTGGCCAGAGGGCAGATGGTGCAGTTACCGTCTGCCCTCTGGCAGTCTGCGTATTTCTTGCGCATTGTAGGATACTCCTTCTTCAGCAAATGACCTTAACGACCTCGGCATCGCGGATGATGATCTCGCCGTCGTCCTCGCCGTACTCAGCCTCGTTGCCGCAGATGATAGCGACATGATCGCCGAAGTACTGATTAACGCCCAGGCGGTCCAGCTTGCAGGCGCAGATGCCGTCCAGCTCAACGCCGGTATCGTCACCGTTGTCCCAGACATGGGAGAGATGCTCAATCGCGCCAAGCTCAAACTTCTGCTCCTGTACGCGGACGCCGACAAACTCGTAATCCCAGCTCAGATCCATCTCCTCGGCGATCTTTTTAATGTTCTCAATCATCTCGGCGTTCATCTTCATTTTCGTATCCTCCTGGGGTGTTCCCCTCTCTTGTTTACATCCTTATTATACGCTAATATTAGCGTAAAGTCAAGAGGAAAAAGCAAAAAAGGCAAAATATTTTTTAGGGCAGTTTGAGGGCAGAATACAGGCAGTTTCCGGGCAGTTTGGCTGTCCGGATTTTTTGTATCATGAGGGTAGGAAAAAGGAGGTGCGCTATGAATTATTTCGCAAATCCCTATCAGGGGTACGGCAGCCCCTACGGATACCCCTCAGCGGCCCCGCAGAACGCCGCAGGAGCGTCTCCGGCGTTTATGGGCCAAGTTACCCGGGTCAACGGCCGGAACGGCGCTGACGCCTTCCGGATGGCCCCCAACAGCTCCATCTTGCTGATGGATGAAAATGATCCCATCGTGTGGCTTAAGCAGACGGACGGGGCAGGCTACGCCACGGTGACACCTTACGCGGTGACGCCGTATCAGGCAGCGGCCCCGGTGGATGTGGAAAATCTGGAAACCCGTGTGAAAAGATTGGAGGAGATGCTGAGTGGCAAACCCGATGATGCAGATGCTCCGGGGAAGCGGAAGCAGAAGGCCGAATAACCCCATCGCCATGATGGCGGAGTTCCGGAAGTTCGCGGCCAACATGACGCCACAGCGGGCGCAGCAGCAGGTGGAAAAGCTGCTGGCGGACGGCACCATGACTCAGGATCAGTTCCAGCAGCTCCAGCAGCAGGCCAAGGACTTCATGGCATTTCTCGGTAAATAGGCCGGTGCGCAACGGCTTGTTTTAAATTTTGAAAGGAGATCAGATATGGATAACTATTCTCTGAGCGATCTCGCGGCCGTCACCCGTGACAATGACGGCGCAGGCACCAGCGGCGCCTGGTGGATCATCATCCTGTTCCTGTTCGTCCTCATGAGCGGTGGCGGCGGCTTCGGCTTTGGCGCCCGTCAGGGCGAGCTGGGCCAGTACGCCACGGCGGCCAGTCAGCAGGATATCCTGTTCGGCCAGCACTTCGGCCAGATCAATGACCGGCTGACCAACATCGGCAACGGCCTGTGCACTCTGGGCTACGAGATGCAGGGCAACATTGGCCAGCTGGGCAAGGAGATGGCCCTGGCTCAGAACGGCACCAACATGGCCATCATGCAGAGCACCAACGGCATCCAGGCTCAGATGGCGGAGTGCTGCTGCACCACCCAGCGGGCTCTGGACGGCATCAATGCCAACATTGACGCCAAGTTCGCGGCTCTGGAAAAGAGCCAGCTTGAGGGCCGGATCGCGCAGCTGGAGCAGGCCAACAACCAGCTCTATATGCGTGAGCAGCTGTGCGGCGTAGTGCGGTATCCCACCGGCTACACCTACAACGCAGGCCCCTCCCCCTTCTGCGGCTGCAACAACGGCTGCGGCGGGAACATTTGAGCAACTATTTCCAAAATCGGAAACAGTTTAGGCCCTTTTGGCCGGGTGGCGGGCGGGGCCGGTGCCCCGCCCCTATTTTTTGAAAGGAGATCATTATGAGTTGTAAATCTGCACTTTATACCGTTATGCAAACCCCTACGGAGATCCCCGTTGACGGGATTCTCCCGCTGGGCAGCATCATCCGCCGGTACGGCTGCGATGCCAACCTTAACGGCAACGCGGTCAACATCACCAAGGCCGGCTATTACGATGTGGATGCGTCCGTCACCGTGGCCCCCACGGCTGCCGGCACCGTCACCGTAACGCTGGTGAAGGACGGCGTGCCCATCCCCGGCGCCACCGCCTCCGCTGCCGCTGCCGCCGGTGCCCCTACCGTGCTGAGCTTCCCGGCGCTGGTGCGTCAGCCCTGCTGCGCTGCTGGGGCGGCCCTGTCCTTGCAGCTGACCGGCGCGGCAGCCACCGTCAGCAACGTGGCCCTGCGGGTCCAGCGGATCTGAGAGGTGACCTATGGGCATTATGACAAAGGAATCCCTGCTCCAGTACAAGGATAAACTGGAGCAGGGGATCTCGGAATATATGCGGATGCCGCCCGGTGACCGCTCTGCCAGCGGCGTCCGCGGAATGCTGGAGTGCTGGACGATGGTGAATACCGTGGCCAAGTCTCTGTGCGGCAGCCGGGGCGAGTTTACCCGGGAGGACGCGGAGACATGGGCGGCCCACATGGTCAACGAGGACGGCACCACCGGCCCGCACTGGCCCATGGAGCAGACCACGGCCCTGGCGGAGAGCATGGGCCTTTCGTGGGACCATATCTCTCCGTGGTGCTGGTGGATCACCATGAACATGATGTACTCCGACTACGGCAGCGTAGCCATTCACTACGGCGTCAGCACGGCGGAGTTCTTCGCGGAGCTGGCCCAGGCGTTCCTTTTTGACAAGGACGGCCCCGCCCCCAAGGAAAAGCTGGCAGCCTACTACCACGGCAT
>ERZ791744.1033-NODE-1033-length-20514-cov-5.383841_pt1 | contig 20514 bp, 12 predicted proteins | sample MGYA00510039_ERZ791744 | MGnify/ENA primary metagenome ERZ791744 (study PRJEB30046, sample SAMN00791969) | human gut metagenome | study: EMG produced TPA metagenomics assembly of the A metagenome-wide association study of gut microbiota in type 2... | reverse complement strand
TGACTTGCACCGATGGGGCTGAAGATGCCGTGGTTGATGGCGTTGTTCAGGAACAATACCTTGGCAGGCTCAATGAAGATGGACACCAGCGGCAGCAGGCTGTGCGCCACAAGGAAGTCCACACCGGCGGTCAGCACGGTGAGGATGGCAGTCATGAATGGGCCGATGACGTAGTAGCCAAGGATGGCCAGCAGCATACCCAGAATGCCGATGGAGAAGTTGTTGACCAGCATCTCGAAACCGGCGGGGATATGGCCTTCCACCTTCTTATCGAATTGCTTGATGACCCAGCCGGCCAGAGGACCCATGACCATGGCGCCCATCAGCATGGTGTAGTCCGAGCCGCAGATGCAGCCCACCACGGCGATGGCAGCGATGACACGGCCGCGGTCGCCTGCAATCATCTTGCCGCCCTGCCCTGCAATGAGGATGGGCAGCAGGTAGGTCAGCATCGGGGATACCATGCTGGCCAGCTTTTCGTTGGGGAACCAGCCCGCTTCAATGAACAGAGCAGTGAGGAAGCCCCACGCGATGAATGCGCCGATATTCGGCATGACCATGCCGCTGAGGAACTTGCCAAAGCGGGAAACAGCGTTTTTCATTTGTAGCTCTCCTTTTTCACTTGAAAGGCAGGCGGCGCAGCTCCTGTGGCATGGGAGCTGCGGCCTGCGGACGGTTGTTCGGAGGAGCTTTCGTTTCGTTCTGGCACTATTCTAGCCGATACTGCGCCGGATTTCAATGGTGACAAGCGGTGGGGTTGTCACCGGAGGATGGTGACACCAGTGGGCTGATACGGCAACATTTCCAATGGATGCGCGGGTGATTTGTGCATATTTGCTGATGCGCCGGGATACAAGACGGGAACAAGGAAGCTTTTGTCACCGGGCAATGGTGACAAAAAACACACAACTTCTTTTCTGCGTTGGGGGCTGGCAGACGGGGTGGCACTATGTTACAATAGAAGCAATGGGTAACTTTTGGGAAAAGGAGAGAAGCAACATGGGTGCGGTGTATCGTGAGGAACTGTCGGCAAATGCACGGAAGCTGATCGAGCAGCTGCTCAGCCTTCCGCAGGGCTGGGTGACGGCGGCGGCGCTGGCTGAAAGCATCGGGGTCAGCCGCCGCACCGTGCTGCGGGAGCTGCCCGCTGTGGAGCAGTGGATGCAGGCTGCCGGGGCGCATTTTGTGCGGAATCCCGGCAAGGGTCTGCTGCTGGATGAAGCGCCGGAGCGGCGAGACGCACTGCGCACCCAGCTGAACAGCGGCGACAGGAAAGAACTTTCCCGCGCAGAGCGGCGGCAGCAGCTTTTGACAAGGCTGCTCAGCGAGCAGGAGCCCTGCAAAACAGCGGTACTGGCACGGGCGCTTGGCGTTTCGGAAAGCACGCTGTCTGCGGACTTGGATGAACTTGAGACCAAGCTACACCCCTACCGGGTGGAGATGTTCCGCCGCCCCGGCGTGGGGGTCTGGCTGCAGGGGGATGCTTCTTCCTACCGGAGGGTGGTGTCTGCCCTGCTGCGCAGCAGTATGCCGGAAAAGGAACTGGCAGAGGTGCTCTGCGGACGGATGCCGGAAAACGAGATCTTCTCGACCCTGCTGGATACAAAAACGGCCGAAAAGGTCTGGGCGGCTTTGCAGCAGTTTGAACAGGAAGAACAGCTCCATCTGCCGGATGCAGGCTTTCTGGCGCTGGCGATCCATTGCACCCTGACCATTCAGCAGCTGCGGCAGGGCGGCGACAAGGGCAGCGCCCCCAGAGGGCTGCGCCCGGCGGGCAATCATGCTGCCCGGCTGGTGGCGGCGCTGAACCGCGCCTTCGGGCTGACCCTGCCGTCTGAGGAAGCGCAGTATCTGGAACTGTATCTCTCCGCCTATCTGGGCGCAGAGGATCCTTGGGGCAGCGCACAGGAGATGGAGTTGCGGAATCTGGAAGCCGCCCTTATCCGGGAAATGGAAAAGGCGCTGCACACAGACCTTTCCGGTTACACCTCCCTGCGGGATGACCTGTACTGCCACCTGCGCCCCATGCTGCTGCGGGTGGAGCAGAACATTCGTACCGAAAACCCCCAGCTGGACACCATCCGCACCGACTACCCCGGCCTGTGGAAAGCCACCCGCGCCGCCTGTGATGCGGTGCAGCAGCAATTCGTTCTGCCCGCCATCTCGGACGACGAAGCGGCCTACCTTGCCATGCACTTTGGCGCAGTGCTGGAACAGAATGCCATGTTCCGGCTGCGGCTGCGGGTGGTAGTGGCCTGTCCGCTGGGCATGGGTTCCAGCCGCTTTCTGGCTTCCCGGCTGGGAAACGAGTTTCCCTCTTTGCAGGTAGAGGGGTGCTGCTCGGTGCGGGAGCTGAACACTGCCGACCTGCGTCGGAGAAAAATCGACTTCATTATCTCCACCGTGCCGCTGGAACTGGATTACCCGGCGGTGTGCATCAGCCCTTCCCTGCTGGAGCCAGACCGTGCCGTGCTGAAGGACGCTATCACGCGGTACAGCCAGAACCGCGCAGAACCGGAACCGGCGGTGCAGCCTGTGCAGGATGCACCGCACGCAGGCTCCAAGCTGCAGTATTATGCACGCTTGACCCGGTCCATGACCGGGCTGCTGGAACATCTGACTATCCAGCCCGTCAAGGCTCCCGGCAGCCGCGCTGCCCTCATCCATGCAGCGGCGCAGCTGTTCTGCCCGCAGGAAGCGGACGCCCGGCTGGTGGAGCAGCAGCTTCGCCGCCGTGAAACGCTGGGCGATACCTACATCAAACCCCTGTATGCCCTGCTGCTCCATTGCAGGACAAGTGCGGTAAAGGACTGCCGCTTGGGCTATCTGCAGGCACAGCCGCCGGTCTATGAGCCGGGGCGCATCGTGCTGGGGGCACTGGTGCTGCTGGCTCCGGACGACGGGAACGGCGTCCCGGTGGAGGTCATGCAGAATGTCAGCGGGCAGCTGGTCGAAACGCCCCGGCTGATGGAGGCACTGCGCACCGGCCAGCAGCAGGAAGCTGCAGACCTGTTGGAACAGGGCTTTGATCGCACCTTTTTTGCAGACTGCAAACCGCCGCATACAAAATGAACTGAAAACGCACTCCCGGCTTTTGCCTTTTGGGCAGAGCCGGGAGCTTTTTTGTTATTATAACAAGATACCTATTAGAGAACTTTTGAACTAAAAATCATGTATCCCAGAAAGTTGGTGAAAAGCACCAAAAACACTCGGTACAATTTGTTGAAACAACAGCTTGACAGGGGCGAGAACTGTTGGTATTATAATGCCAGAGCTTTCGTTTCAACAGTTTCGAGTTTCATAACAACAATCGTGAAGGAGGCTGTTGTTCCCATGATCTACACCGTAACATTGAATCCGGCGCTGGACAAGACCGTTGAGATCCCGAACCTTGCGCTGGACACCGTAAACCGGATCACCAAGATGCGTACCGATCCCGGTGGCAAGGGCATCAACGTCAGCAAGGTGATCGCAAAGCTGGGTGGGACCAGCAAGGCTATCGGCATTCTGGCCGGTAACAGCGGCAAAGCCATTCAGGACGCATTGGACGGTGAAGGGCTTGCCCACAACTTCCGTTTCGTGCCCGGCGAGACCCGCACGAACCTGAAGGTCATCGACCCGGAAAACCACACCAACACTGACATCAACGAGCCGGGTATCGAGGTGGATGCCCCGGAGCTGACCGCCCTGCTGTACGACCTGCTGAAGGAACTGAAACGGGGGGATATCGTGGTGCTGGCAGGCAGCCTGCCGAAGGGTGCCCCCAAGGACACCTACTACACATGGGTGGAATCCTGCAAAAAGGCAGGGGCAAAGGTCTTTCTGGATGCAGACGGCGAGCTGCTGGCAGAGGGGCTGAAGGCTGCTCCCTATCTGGTCAAACCCAACAACGACGAGCTTTCCCGCATGATGGGCCGGGAGCTGAAAACGCTGGATGAACTGGCCGATGCCGGTCAGGCGCTCATCCGCAGGGGCATCGAACATGTGGTGGTGTCCATGGGCGGTCGGGGTGCGCTGTATCTCCGCAAGGACAGCGTGATCTACGCTCCGGCACTGAAGGTCAAAGTGGGCAGCACGGTGGGTGCCGGCGACAGCGTGGTCGCCGCTCTCGCCTACGCCGAAGCGGAAGGGCTTAGCGAAGAAAACACCGTTCGCTTGTCCATCGCCACAGGAGCCGCCAATGTGATGTGCAGCGGCACACAGGCCGCAGAGCGCAGCCAGATCGAAGAACTGCTGCCGCTGGTCACCTTCCAGCATCTGTAAAACTTCTTGAAAACACAACGGTAACTGTTATAATAAAAGGAGAGTTTCATTATGAAAGTCAAAGCTGTTCGTCTGCACGCCGCCAACGACCTGCGTCTGGATACTTTTGAACTGCCGGAGATCAAGGACGATGAGATCTTGGTCAAGGTCGTTTCCGATAGCATCTGCATGTCTACTTACAAGTGCGCCATCCTCGGCACTGGTCACAAGCGTGTGCATCCGGATGTAGCCGAGCACCCCGCCATCATGGGTCACGAGTTCGCCGGTGATATCGTCAAGGTGGGCAAGGCGCATCAGGACAAGTTCAAGCCCGGCATGAAGTTCACCCTGCAGCCCGCCCTGAACTACAAGGGCACCATGTGGAGCCCCGGCTACTCCTACGAGTTCTTCGGCGGCGACGCCACCTACTGCATCATCCCTGCCGAGGTCATGGAACTGGGCTGCCTGCTGGAGTACAAGGGCCGTGCTTACTACGAGGCTTCTCTGGCCGAGCCTATGAGCTGCTCCATCGGTGCTTTCAACGCCGCCTACCACACCAAGATGGGGGTATACCATCACGATATGGGCATCAAGAAGGGTGGCAAGCTGGCGATTCTGGCCGGTGCAGGCCCCATGGGTCTGGGTGCTCTGACCTACGCACTGCACCGTGATGTGCGCCCCGGCATGGTGGTGGTCACCGATATCAACGAGGATCGTCTGGCCCGTGCGGAGTCCCTCTTCCCCCCGAAGGAGGTCAAGGAGAAGGACGGCATCGACCTGTACTTCGTCAACACCGCCAACATGGCAGACCCCGCTGCCGAGCTGCGGGAGCTGACCGGCGGTACCGGCTTTGATGATGTGTTCTGCTACGCCCCCATCGCGCCGGTGGTGGAGCTGTCCAGTGCTGTGCTGGGTCGTGACGGCTGCCTGAACTTCTTTGCAGGCCCCACCGACAAGCAGTTCAGCGCCAAGATGAACTTCTACGATGTGCACTACAATTCTACCCATGTCATGGGCACCACCGGCGGTAATACCGCCGACATGATCGAGTCGCTGGAACTGACCGCCGCTAAGCGCATCGACCCGGCTGTAATGGTCACCCACATCGGCGGTCTGAACGCCGCTGCCGAGACCACCCTCAACCTGCCCAAGATCCCCGGCGGCAAAAAGCTGATCTACACCCACCTGACCATGCCCCTCATCGCCCTGACCGATCTGCGTGCCAAGGGCGAACAGGACAACGACCCCCGCTATACCGCACTGGCTGACATCGTGGATGCCCACAACGGCCTGTGGTGCCCGGAAGCAGAGGAATATCTGCTGGCAAACTTCAACCCGGAGGACTAAGCGGAACGTGCCATGGGACAGGACAAACGCAGACAGGAGGAATCCCCCATGGAACAACGCCGCAATCAAATCGTGGAGCTGGTGAACCGCAAAGGCAGCATTAGCTTTGCCCAGCTCAAGGAAGCTTTCCCTTCCGTTTCGGAAATGACCCTGCGCACCGACCTGAAAGCACTGGATGAAGCCCGCCGTGTGGTGCGGGTGCATGGCGGTGTCAAGTCGGTGGAGCAGGTGGTAGGTACAGACGACCTGCTGAGCCGCCGTTCCGCCCGCAATGCCGAAGCAAAGCAGATCATTGCCGAAAAAGCCGCTGCGCTGCTGCGCCCCAACACCACCCTGTTTCTGGATTCCGGCAGCACCGCCACAGCAGTGGCCCGGTGCATCCCGGATCAGCCCATGCTCATCTACACCAGCGGCCTGAGCTGCGCCATGGAGCTGGCAAAGCTGGAAAAGCCCCATGTGTCCCTGCCGGGCGGCAGCCTGAACCGGTTCAGCATGAGCGTCTGCGGTGCACAGAGCATCCAGACGATGGAGGGCATCAACTTTGATCTGCTGCTGCTGGGCGTGACCAGTTACAGCCCGGAAACCGGTTTTACCTGCGGCGTGGAGGATGAAGCACGGCTCAAGCAGACCGTGCTCCGCCGCTGTGAGCAGAAAGCCGTGCTGCTGGATTCCTCCAAGATCGGACTGAAAAGCACATTCCACATCTGCGAGCTGTCCGATATTGATATTGTGATCTCGGACGGAAAGCTGCCCGTAGAATTTTTACAGGCCTGCCGGAACGCAGGCGTAACGGTACTATAAAAGGAGTATTATTATGAAGATCATCCGCGCAAAAGATTATCAGGATATGTCCCGCAAGGCGGCAAATATCATCTCCGCACAGGTCATCATGAAGCCGGACTGTGTACTGGGTCTTGCCACCGGCGGCACCCCGGTGGGCACTTATGCCCAACTGGTGGACTGGTACAACAAAGGCGATTTGGATTTCTCCGAGGTCACTACTGTCAATCTGGACGAGTACCGCGGCCTGCCCAAGGAGCACCCCCAGAGCTACTGGTATTTCATGAATGAGAACCTGTTCAGCAAGGTGAATATCGACCCGGCCAAGACCAACCTGCCGGACGGCACCAATCTGGATACCGCCGCAGAATGCGCCCGTTACAACGGCATCATCCATAAGCTGGGCGGCATCGATCTGCAGCTGCTGGGCATCGGCCCCAACGGTCATATCGGCTTCAATGAGCCGGGCGAAGCCTTTGAGCTGGAGACCCACTGCATCGACCTTGCGCCCACCACCATCGAAGCCAACAAGCGCTTCTTTGACGGCAACGAGGCCCTTGTCCCCAAACAGGCATACACCATGGGCATCAAGACCATCATGCAGGCACGCAAGGTGCTGGTGGTAGCCAACGGTAAAGCCAAGGCACAGGCCGTCAAGGACGCCGTGACCGGCCCTGTGACCCCTGCCTGCCCCGGCAGCATCCTGCAGCTGCATCCGGACTGCATCCTTGTGGCAGACGAGGAAGCACTGAGCCTGCTGTAAACTCCCAAAGCCAACTTCTTCATTTACCATAACTTTGCTTAAGATCCAACCAAAGCACAGAAAGGGCCGGACTCGTTGCACGGGTTCGGCTCTTTCTGTCAGAAATAAGATTTATTTTGCTATCTTACGCAAAGAGCAACTCCAAAAGAGCCGTCATGGAGATGGTGGGTTCGCCTGCTGCGGGATTTACGCTGAAAATACGCTGAAAAGAGGTCACCCCGATCGGTGGCCTCTTTTTTTGCTGCCGCGAACTGTCTGGCTGCGGCAGCGGATAACAGCAATGTCCATTGCGCTTTGTTTTGCCCGGATGCGCACCCGCAGAAAGCTCTCCCTCGTCAAACTGCCCAAAATATGCCCTTAAAAGTTTACTTGACGCAATTCTCAAATCAATATATAATTGGGTCAGAAACCAATCATGGAAAAGGATGGTTCCCAATGGCGCGCAGATACGACAGCAAGGAAGCAAAACGGCGGATCCTGACCGCCTGTGTCCGGCTTTTTCTGGAAAAAGGCTACACGAACACCAAGGTTGCAGAAATTTTAAAGGAAGCAGATGTTTCCGCCGGGTCGTTCCAGAATATTTTCCGCACCAAGGACGGTGTGCTGACCGAGCTGATCGGCATGATGTTCAGCAGGCAGTTCGGCGCGGTAAGGCCGCTGGCGGCAAACGCCCCCTCGCCGGTGTACCTCTACGCGGTGGAGACGGCTTTGCAGCTGGCGGTGACCGAGCTGAGCGAGAATCTGCGGGATATCTATGTGGAAGCGTACACCTTCCCCGCTACGGCGGAGATCATCCACCGCAGCACCACGGCCGAGCTGCAGGCGGCGTTCAGCGCGTATCTGCCCGGGTGCGCCGAGTGCGATTTCTACGAGATGGAGCTGGGCACGGCTGGCATGATGCGCGGCTACATGGCACGGCGGTGCGACCCCTACTTTACGCTGGAACGCAAAATACGGCGGTTCCTGAGCATGAGCCTGAGTGCGCTGCAGGTCCCCGCGCAGGAGCGCGAGCAGGTCATCGCTTTTGTGGCGGAGATCGATATGCTTGCCGAGGCGCGGAAGGTGGTAGATGCCGTGCTTGCATCGCTGTCCGTGCAGTTTGATCTGAAAGGATAACAAGGTTTGATGACAAGGAGGGAGCAACATGAAAAAATGGCTGATCCGGTGTTTGACGGTGCTGGCAATGGTGTGCCTGATACCGGGGATCGTGTTAAACGTTAAAGCGGCAGATTCTATCTATACGTACTGCTTCGTCTGTATGCAACAAAGAAACTATGAGATCCTCGGATATACAAAAGTTGATTCAACCAAGCATAGGATCCATATAAAATGCTCAGTCTGCGGCAGGAAGAACAGCATTGTTTATGGAGATCTTTCGGACCATACCGGCGGCACCGAAACGCCCACCTGCACCACAGGCAAAACCTGTGAAAAATGCGGCGCGGAATACGGCATTCTCGGTCACAAATGGAAAACTCCGGCGAACGCCTCCCTTGGCAACGGCACGCACCGCATCATTTGCTTGCGCTGCGGCTTAAATGGTACCGCAAGCTGTACCGGTGGCACAGCAACCTGCACCACCAAAGCGGTCTGTGAGGCGTGTGGTGGGAAATACGGCAAAAGAAACCTAAATAATCATGCTCTGGTGCATTATGATGCGCAAGCCCCCACCTGTACGAAACCCGGCTGGGACGCTTTCGACACCTGTCCCCGCTGCTACTATACCACTTTTCGAGCAATCCCCGCGCTAAAACATGATTTAGAGCACCACGAAGCAAAAGCCCCCACCTGCACGGAAAAGGGCTGGGATGCTTACGAAGCCTGCTCCCGTTTCGGCTGCGACTATACCACCCGCAAAGAGATACCCGCGCTGAACCATGATTTTGTGCATCACGATGCGCAAGCTCCCACCTGTACGGAAAAGGGCTGGGATGCCTACGAAAACTGCTCCCGCTGCGACTATACCACCTATGCGGAGCTGCCTGCACAGCATGATCTGAGGCATCACGCAGCAAAAGCCCCCACCTGTACGGGAATTGGCTGGGATGCTTACGATACCTGCTCCCGTTGTGACTATACCACCACCTATGTGGAGCTGCCCGCACTGAACCATGCTCTGGAGCAGCACGAAGCGCAAGCTCCCACCTGTACAGAAATCGGCTGGGATGCTTACGAAACCTGCTCCCGCTGCGACTATACCACCCGCAAAGAGCTGCCCGCACTGAACCATGCTCTGGAGCAGCACGAAGCGCAAGCTCCCACCTGTACAGAAATCGGCTGGGATGCTTACGAAACCTGCTCCCGCTGCGACTATACCACCCGCAAAGAGCTGCCCGCACTGAACCATGCTCTGGAGCAGCACGCAGCAAAAGCTCCTACCTGTACGGAACCCGGCTGGGATGCTTACGAAGCCTGCTCCCGCTGCGACTATACCACCCGCAAAGAGCTGCCCGCACTGAATCATGATCTGGTGCAGCACGATGCGCAAGCTCCCACCTGTACGGAACCCGGCTGGAACGCTTACAGCACCTGCAAAAACTGCGACTATAACACCTATCAGGAGCTGCCCGCACTGAACCATGATTTGGTGCAGCACGATGCGCAAGCTCCCACCTGTACGGAACCCGGCTGGAACGCTTACAGCACCTGCAAAAACTGCGACTATAACACCTATCAGGAGCTGCCCGCACTGAAACATGATTTAGTACACCACGAAGCGCAAGCCCCCACCTGTACGGAACCCGGCTGGAACGCTTACGAAACCTGTTCCCGCTGTGACCATACCACCTATGCGGAGCTGCCCGCGCTGAACCATGCTCTGGTGCAGCACGATGCGCAAGCTCCCACCTGTACGGAAATTGGCTGGAACGCCTACGAAACCTGCTCCCGCTGTGACCATACCACCTATGCGGAGCTGCCCGCGCTGAACCATGATTATCAGGCTGTTACCGTAGCCCCCACCTGTGAAACAGACGGCTATACTGTTTTTACCTGCTCCCGCTGCAAAGACAGCTACACCGCAGACCCGACCGATAAGCTGGGACACCAGTTCGGTGCATGGTCCCCGAACGGAACCGGCTCTCAGAGCGCCGATTGTCTGCGGCAGGGCTGCGCGCACACTGGCAGCACGGATTGCCGGAAGTTTACTTTCCGCACTGCGGAAGGCGAAACGCTGACTTTCTGCCCCGTGTGCGGGCAAGCAGAAAACGCCGCGCAGCTGGAAAAGATCGAAGCCGCAACGGCGTGGGCTATCAGCGGCAGTCTTTCTGCGGAGGATGTGACCGCACGGACGAATGGGGAATACCTGAGTGTGGCCTTTGAAACCGCAGGCAGCCTGACGCAGCCCACCGGTCGGGTAAGGCTCGCGCTGCCCGCCGGATTGCTGGAAGGCAAAACGCTTGTGCGCATTGCTCCGGACGGCACACAGACGGAGATGCCGTTTGAAACAGAGCGCGGAAAGCTCATCTATACGCTGGATTTTGCAAACAGCGCGCTGCCCGTAATGCTCTTCCGGCTGGTACCCCAGACCACCGCCCTCTGAACGCTTTTACAGCGGCACAAACAATAAAACGCAAAATGCCCGCCCACCGTGGTTTTCCACAGGTGGGCGGGCATTCTTTTGTGCCTTTTTGGGCATCAAAATACCCCCGGAGGATGCAGCGTTTTTACGCTGTCTACTCTGGGGGCAGTATAGCAAGCGCTGCGCGGCAGCTCCCGGAAGCGGACACTGTATTGCTGAAAAAGCACTTCCTAGCGCTGCTCCTCCGGCGGGCAGCAGCTCTCCCGTGGGATGAGCTTATGCGGCACGATGATCTTTGTGGCCAGAAGGTTCGGGTTCTCGATGTGGTTGATGGTCTGGCTGGCGGCTTCCATGCCCAGCTGGTAGGGGTTCACGTCCACGGTGGTCAGCTGGGGGCTGTCCTGCCCTTTGTTGCGGAGTGCCCCTTGGCAAACCGGACGGGATTGCGTTATAATAGAGCCGTAACAGTTCCACAAAGGTGTGGTAAGGGAGGTGCGGCCATGATCCGGGTGGCGATCGTAGAGGATGATGCGGAGGTACAGGGGGTATTGCAGGAGTATGTCCGGCGGTATACCCGGCAGTACGGGACAGAGTTTGAAGTGACGGTCTTTGCGGACGGCGTGGATATTCTGGAGGATTACCGCGCGGTCTACGACATTATTTTTCTGGATGTGGAGATGAAGCATCTGGACGGCATGACCACGGCAGAGCGCATCCGGCAGATGGATGCAGACGTCATCCTGATCTTCATTACCAATATGGCGCAGTACGCCATCCGGGGCTACTCGGTGGGAGCGCTGGACTATGTGCTGAAGCCGGTGCCCTACTTTGCCTTTTCGCAGCAGCTGCTCAAGGCGGTTGCCCGGCTGGAAAAGCGGGCAAAGCACTACCTGACCGTGCCGGTGGAGGGCGGGCTGCGCCGGCTGGACACCGCAAGCATCTATTATCTGGAAAGCGAGGGTCACCGGGTGCACTTTTACACCGACGAGGGCGATTTTTCCGCCCCCGGCGCCCTCAAGGCCTTTGAGGAAAAGCTGGCAGACTGCCCCTTTGCCCGGTGCAACAGCGGCTACCTTGTCAATCTGGCACAGGTGCGGGAGCTGCGGCAGAGCACCGTGCAGGTGGGCCCCTGCGAGCTGCAGGTCAGCCGCCCCAAGCGCAAGGCTTTTCTTGCCGCACTGACCGACTACATCGGAGGTGAAGGCTCATGACCGCGCTGCCGGATATCCCCCGGCTGTACACCGCCCTTGCCGAGTGTCTGGCGGTGCTGCTGTTCACCCCGGCGCTTGCGCCCCGCTTTTCCAGGGCGGTCACCGGGGGCATCACCCTGCTGTGGGCGGCGGTGCTGTCGGCCTTTCTGGGGCTGACGGGCAACGTGCCCGGCGGGCTCTGGATCCCCTGCATGGTAACGGCCATCGGGCTTTCCTACTTATATTTATGGGGTGTGTGGAGCATCACCCTGCTGGAAGCCGGGTATCACTGCGCCCGGGCGTTTATTCTGGCAGAGCTTGCCGCCAGCGTGGAGTGGCAGCTGCACTGCGCCCTCTGGCCCGCCCGCGGCCCATGGGAGCCGCTGTCTTTGCTGCTGCTGGCGCTGGTGTATGGGACGCTGTTCGGCATTATGTGCTATCTGCAGCACCGCCGTCCCCAGCCCGCCGGGCACTTACAGATCGGCGGCAGTGCCGCCCTGACGGCGGTCATGTTGGCGCTGACTGCCTTTGCGGTGAGCAATCTGGGCTTTCTGCCCGGCAGCGAGATCAACATGAGCATTTTTTCCATCCGCACACTGGTGGATTTTTCCGGCGTGCTGATCTTATCTGTGCAGCACGAGCAGCTGCAGGAGAACGCTTTGCACAGCGAGCTTGCCGCCATGGACGAGGTGTTGCACCGCCAGTACGAGCAGTACAAGCGCAGCAAGGAGGGCATCAACCTCATCAACCGGCGGTACCATGAACTGAAAGTCCAGCTTGCCCGCATCCGGGAGGAGCAGGACCAGACCAAGCAGAACGCCGCCATTGCTGCCATGGAGCAGAACATCCGCCAGTACGAGGCCGAGAACAAGACCGGCAACCCGGTGCTGGATACCCTGCTCACCGCCAAGACCATGGAATGCCAGCAGGAGAACATTACCATCACCAGCGTAGCGGACGGCAGGATGCTGGGCTTTCTCACCATCCGGGAGCTGTGCACCATCGTGGGCGTGGCGCTGGACAACGCCATTGCCGCCGTGCGCGCCGAACCGGACCCCGAAAAGCGGCTCATCAAGGTGGCGGTGTACAGTCAGGGCGGTTTTGCCATGCTGCGGTTCGAGCATTATACAGAAGCCGCCCCGGCACTGGATGCGGACGGTCTGCCGCAGCAGGGGTCGGACCTGAAAAGCGTCCGCACCACCGTCGGGCAGCACGGCGGCAGCATGACGATGCACTGGGAAAACAACTGGTGCACCCTGCGGATCTTATTTCCGCTGCCCAAAAACAAATAATTTTTACGGCAGGTATCCCCTGCCGTTTTTTGTTTGGCGGAATGCACAAGATTCCCCTTTTTAAGTTGTGGATAAGCACAATAAAAAGGGCGGCGTCTCTGAAACTTTTTGCAGATTGTGCTTCAGAAGCAACAGATTATGCAGAAAACGTCCCACCGGGCGGCGGACGTGCTACAATACATCCAATGAAAGAACGGACGCGTTCTGGACAGCAGGCACCGGCCCGGGCCGGTGTAGGAAAAAGACAAGGAGAAATCGAGTTATGGCACAGAAAAAGAAAGGCGGCAAGATGGTCGGTAAGATCGTCAAAACCGCTGTTTCCGGTGTATTGTGTATCGCGCTGGCCGGTGGCATTGTCGCGGCCAACGTGCTGATCCCGCCCAACGCAAGCAGTGTGCAGAGCATCCTGGGGCTGAAGAGCGGCGGCATCGACAACAGCAAGGCCAAGACCGAAGGCATTAATATGGAATACAGCAAGCCCGGCTTTGACACAGAGGATGCGCTGGTTGAGGATGAGATCGCCCTGAACAAGCAGATCGCAGCAGAGGGCATCGTCCTGCTGAAGAACGATGAAGGCAGAATGCCGTACAGCACGGATACCACCTTCAGCTTTGTCAGCCATTCTGCTGTCAGCTACATCGGCGGCAACAAAGTTGATATGAAAACGGCCTTTGAAGATGCCGGGTTCGGTGTCAACGAGGACCTCTGGAAATTCTATTCCGAAGGCAACGGCAAGGATTACGGTCTGGGTGTCGGCTCGGTCTCTTTCGGTGATGACGAGGACTTCTCCATCAACGAGTGCCCGCTGTCCGTCATGCAGGCGGAGCCGGGCCTGACCGATTCCATGCAGGGCACGGTGCCGGTCTTTGTGTTCAGCCGTGTGGCGGGCGAAGGCCGCGATATGCCGCGCTCCATGTACAACCACACCGATGTGGAAGAGGACAAGACCAAGACCTACCTCGAGCCGGATTCCGTGGAACTGGAGATCCTCCAGTACCTGAACGACAACTTTGACGATGTCGTGCTGCTGCTCAACTCCAGTGCAGCGGTCGATCTGAGCTGGGTGGAGGATTATCCCAGCATCCACACGGTCATCTCGGCTCCTGCCATGGGCGACTACGGCCTGTGCTCTCTGGCCGAGATCTTCTCCGGCAAGGTCAATCCTTCCGGCCGCACCGTGGATACCTATGAAGTGGATGCCATGAACAGCCCGGCGGCGCAGAACTTCGGCGACTTTGCCTACTACGATGAGAATGGCAACCTCACCAAGTACAACTACGTCAGCTACAAAGAGGGCATCTATGTTGGCTACCGCTACTACGAGACCCGTTACGAGGATAAAGTCCTCGGTCAGGGCAATGCGGGCGATTACAACTACGACGATGCTGTGATGTACCCCTTCGGCTACGGCCTGTCCTACACCACCTTTGACTGGTCGGATTACAACACCAGCTGGGATGGCGATACCTGCACCGTGACGGTCAAGGTCACCAACACCGGTTCTGTTGCAGGCAAGGACGTTGTGGAAGTCTACGCACAGAGCCCTTACACCGATTACGACAAGGCCAACAAGGTGGAAAAGGCTGCCGTTGAACTGGTCGGTTACGCCAAGACCTCGGAGCTGGCTCCCGGTGCAAGCGAGACCGTGACGGTCACCTTCGACCAGGAACAGCTGAAGTCCTACGACTACACCAACGCCAAGACCTACATCTTGGATGCCGGTGACTACTACATCACCGCAGCTAAGAATGCACACGATGCTGTCAACAACATCCTTGCCGTCAAGGGCAAGACTGTGGAAGATGGCATGACCGCCGATGGCGACGCCGGGTTTGTGGCGACCTATACCCCGGCCAACGGCACCGTGGATACCACGACCTATGAGAACGACACCACCACCGGCGTGGAGATCACCAACCAGCTGGATCAGGCAAACGGCGGCTTCCAGTATCTGTCCCGCAACGACTGGACCGGCACCTGGCCGACCACCGATGGCGAGGTCAGCGACCAGATCAGCACTTGGGGCAACCCCATCAACGGCACCGATGCAAACGGCAACCCCGCTTCCTATACTTACTATAAGACCATCAGCAGCGAGGATCTGGCAAAGCTGGATTCCTTCGATTCCCTGAACCCCACCGATCCTTCTACCCTGACAGATGAGCTTGTCTACGGCAAGGACAACGGCCTCGGCCTGATCGATATGCGTGGTCTGGATTACAACGACCCCAAGTGGAACGACCTGCTCGACCAGCTGACCCCCAGCGATTACCAAACCCTGATCACCCAGTCCGGCTATGGTACGGCAGCCATCAAGTCCGTGGACAAGCCTGCTGCAACAGACCGTGACTCGGCAACCGGTCTGGTGAACTATGGTTTTGATGCAAGCGGCAACTTTGTTTTCAGCAGGAACATCGCCCACTGCGGTGTCATCGTTCTGGCCCAGACCTACAACGATGATCTGGCCACTCACTACGGCGAGAACATTGGCGACGAGTCCTACTATCTGGATGTCGATGGCTGGTATGCACCGGCAGTCAACATGCACCGCACTGCATTCTCCGGCCGCAACAGCGAGTATTACTCCGAGGATCCGTTCATCGGCGGTCACATTGCTTCCCTCGAGTGTGAGGGTGTCGCCTCCCGCGGTATGTATGTCTTTGTCAAGCACTACGCCATCAATGATCAGGAGGACCACCGCGGCGACCGTGAAGGCCAGTACAGCATTGCGACCTTCCTGAACGAGCAGGCGGCCCGCGAGATCTACCTCAAGCCCTTTGAGATGTGCGTCAAGTCTGATAAGGTCGAGATGAACTATGCAAAGGACAACGGCGACGGCACTTACAGCAATGCCACCACCGAGATCCCGTCCGTCACCGGCATCATGACCTCCTTCAACCGCGTTGGCTATACCTGGGCCGGCGGCAACTACAACATGATCACCGGCCTGCTGCGCAACGAGTGGGGCTTCCACGGCTTTATCATCACCGACAACGCAAACACCGGTGTCTTTATGGACGCTGGCCAGATGATCCAGGCCGGTGCAGACGGCAAGCTGACCAACCTGCCCACCGGCGCACGTTATACCTTCAATAAGGATGATGTTTCGGATTATCACTACGGCCGTGAGGCAGTTCACAACATCCTGTACACCATTGCAAACTCCAAGGCAATGAACGGCGGTATGCCGGGCAGCCGTTATCTGGCAAAGGTCGAGCCTTACCAGAAGGTCATCTACGCTGTGGATGGCGTCTGCGGCGGTCTGATCGCAGTCTTGGTCATCCTGACCATCTTCCGCTTCCGGAAAAAGAAAGAGGACGACATCAAAACCGTCTGAGTAATACAAAAAACGGAAGGGGCGGCGGGCAAAGCGCCCGTCGCCCCTTCTTTTTATCAGGAGCGATCCATGAAACACACAGATATCATCAACAGCTTGGATCTGGAACAAAAATGCGCCCTGCTGAGCGGCGGCACGGTGTTCACCACCCGGGCGCTGCCGGGCAAGGGCATCCCGGCCATTACCCTGTCGGACGGCCCCAACGGCGTGCGCAAGCAGGCGGGCGCGGCTGACCATCTGGGCCTGAACCCCAGTGTGCCCGCCACCTGCTTCCCCACCTCGGCCACCGTTGCCAACAGCTGGGACCCGGCACTGGGCGAGGCTATGGGCGCAGCCATGGGCGAAGAAGCAGCAGCACAGGGCGTGTCGGTGCTGCTGGGCCCCGGCCTGAACATCAAGCGCAGCCCCCTGTGCGGCCGCAACTTCGAGTATTTCTCGGAGGACCCCTACCTTGCCGGTAAGATGGCGGCGGCCTACGTCCGCGGCATCCAGAAAAACGGCATCGCCGCCTGCCCCAAGCACTTTGCTGTGAACAGTCAGGAGCTGCGCCGCATGGCCTCGGATTCCATCGTGGACGAGCGCACCCTGCGGGAAATTTACCTGACCGGCTTCGAGATGGTGGTCAAGGAGGCGCAGCCAAAGACCATCATGTCCGCCTATAACCTTGTCAACGGCACCTACGCCAACGAGAACGCCCACCTGCTTATGGATATCCTGCGCAAGGACTGGGGCTTTGACGGCGCGGTGGTCACCGACTGGGGCGGCAGCAACGACCACGCCCTCGGCGTAAAGAACGGCTCTACGCTGGAAATGCCTGCCCCCGGCGGGGATGCCATCCGGGAGCTGATGAAGGCGGTGCAGACCGGCAAGATCACCGAAGCGGACGTGGACGCCCGGCTGGAGGAACTGCTGGAGCTGGTGTTCACCACCAAAGCAGCGGTGGACGCCGCACCCGGCAAGTTCGATGCCGACGCCCACCACGCACTGGCACGCCGGGCTGCTGCCCAGAGCATCGTGCTGCTGAAGAACGAAAACAGCCTGCTGCCCCTTGCAAAAGGGGAAAAGGTGGCGGTCATCGGCGACTTTGCCCAGACGCCCCGCTATCAGGGTGCAGGCTCCAGCGCCGTCAACTCCATCAAGGTGGATTCCTTCTTGGACTGCCTTGCCGAGAGCGGCCTGAACAGCGTCGGCTACGCCAAGGGCTTTGACCGGCAGGGCAAGCCCGATGAGGCACTGAAAGCCGAGGCGGTGCTGCTGGCAAAGAACGCCAATGTGGTGCTGCTGTGCATGGGTCTGGACGAGATCAAGGAGAGCGAGGGCATCGACCGCGCCGACATGAAGCTGGCAGAAAACCAGCTGGAACTGCTGACCGCTGTGGCGGCAGCGAACCCCAACGTGGTGCTGCTGCTGAGTGCAGGCTCCTCGCTGGAAAGCGATTGGGTCAAGGACTGCAAGGCGCTGGTCTACGGCTGCTTGGGCGGTCAGGCCGGTGCGGGCGCACTGGTCGAGGTGCTCACCGGCGCGCAGAACCCCTGCGGTAAGCTGGCTGAGACTTGGGCGCGCAGCTACGCCGACACCCCCGCAAAGGAGCATTTCGGCGGCGACGGCCCCACTGTGGAGTACCGCGAGGGTCTGTATGTGGGCTACCGCTACTACGACACCGCCGGTGTGCCCACCGCCTTCCCCTTCGGCTACGGCCTGAGCTACACCAGCTTTGCGTACAGTGACCTGAAAGCAGACGAAAAGGGCGTGACCCTGACTGTCACCAACACCGGCAGCTGTGCAGGTGCCGAGGTGGCGCAGCTGTATGTGGCAAAGCCGGATGCAAAAGTTTTCCGCCCTGTCAAGGAGCTGAAGGGCTTTACCAAGGTGCAGCTGGAAGCCGGAGAGAGCAAGACCGTCACCATCCCGCTGGACGACAAGGCGTTCCGCTACTGGAATGTCAAGACCGACCGCTGGGAGGTGGAGGGCGGCAGCTATCAGCTGCTGGTGGGCGCTTCCAGCGCCGATATCCGCTTGACTGCCGCCGTCACGGTGGCGGGCACCGGCGCACCCGACCCCTACGCGGGCAAAAATCTGGAGCATTACCGCACTGCGCAGGTGCAGAACGTGCCGGACGCGGAGTTTGAGGCGCTGCTGGGGCATGCCATCCCGGAGAACAAGGTGCACATCGACCGCAACATGACGCTGGGCGAGATGGGGCACGGACGCAGCCCCATCGGCTGGCTGGCGGCTGCTGTGCTGGGCACCCTGCTGCGCCGCAGCATCAAAAAGGGCAAGCCCGACCTGAACATCCTGTTCCAGTACAATATGCCTCTGCGGGCGCTGGCCAAAATGACCAACGGCGCTATCAGCATGGGCATGGTGGACGGCATCGTGATGGAGCTGCAGGGCTTCTGGATCATCGGCCTTGTGCGGGTGATTTTTGAGGCTGTGAAAAACCTCGTGCTGAACAGCCGCATGGAAGAGCGCTTGAAAAACAGCTGAAAGGAAGCAGGCTATGAATTTCTGGAATAACTTCGCGGCAAAGCACCCCGCCGCTGCCAAGTGGGTGCGCGAGGGCGGTTTGTTTGTCATCGTGTCCAACCTCATCACGGTGTTCAAGTACCTGCTGCTGCAATTTCTGCCCAAGGCCTTTGCCAGCCTGCCGGTGGTGGATTTCGGCTGGCCGGGCATTGACATTACCCTGTTCGGCGAGACCTTCAAGTGGAACATCCTCGGCTACGATGCCGCCCACGGCGGTCTGCCCTACTTCTGCGCCTACATGATCGCCATGGTCATCGGCGAGTGCATCAACTTCCCCATCCAGCGCAATTTTGTGTTCCGCAGCAAGGGCAATCTGGCAAAACAGATCGGCTGGTATGTGCTGGCCTTCTGCATCATCACCTGCATCGTCAACTCCATCAACTGCATCTGGGTGGCGGTGGCAGGGCTGCTGGTACCGGACTTCATCTACAACATCGGCACCACCGTGCTCAACGGCGGCATCTCCATGGTGATCTTCTTCTTTGTGAATAAGATCATCTTCCCGGAGGGCGAAAAAGCCGCCAAATAATAAGCTATTCTCCTTCATTTTCTTCTTTTCATCATAAACCAGAAGGGCTGCTCCGTTCTCCGGGGCAGCCCTTTTGGTTTGAAGGAGAGAACCCCCTCAGCCATCTTATTTTTGTTTTTCTGCACAAAATGTTCTGCGGGCAGGGTTTTCCTCTTGACAAGCGGGCAAATGTTTCGTACTATATTTAGTAGTATGGAATCAAAGACGCTGTACGCAGGTTTCTGTGTGACCCCTGTACCCGTTTCAGGCAAAGCGTGCCTGTTTGATATAAAATGGAACCGTAAAGAGAAAAGCCGTATGCTTTTGCCCGTGCCGCCGGTTTTGGGTGGTGCGTATGGTTTTGGTGTCACTTTTTGCATTGAAAGCTCTTTCTATATCATTGCCCGTGTCCTGCTGCGCAGCGTCTCCTGCTTTTAATTTTGCATTGAATTGAAACAAAGGAGAGTGAACGCAATGACCGCGATCGGAGTGATCGTGGCCTTGATCGTTGCTGTTGTCGGCGTGGCTGCGGGCTATTTTATTGGTTACAACAACCGTAAAAAGACTGCCGAAGCCCAGATCGGCAGCGCCGAGGCCGAGGCTACCCGGCTGGTGAACGAGGCGATCAAGACCGCTGACCAGAAGCGCAAGGAAGCGGTTCTGGAAGCAAAGGACGAGGCTTTCCGTCTGAAAGCCGAGGTCGATGCCCAGAAGGCAGAGGCCGACAAGGAGATCAAGCAGCGCCGTGCGGAGATCAGCCGTCAGGAGAACCGCATCGACCAGAAGGAGACAGCGCTGGACCGCAAGACCGAGGCGCTGGAAAAGAAGGAAGAAGAGCTGAAAAAGCGCGCTGCCGAGGCCGAGGAGCGTCTGGCAGAGATCGACGCTCTGCGCGCCAAGGAGATGGAGCGTCTGGAAACGCTGGCCGGTTTGAGCCAGGAGGACGCCCGCGAAGTGCTGCTGCACAAGGTGGACGAGGAGCTGACCCACGAAAAGGCCGTGCGCGTTG
>ERZ791744.1000-NODE-1000-length-21013-cov-2.884102_pt1 | contig 21013 bp, 17 predicted proteins | sample MGYA00510039_ERZ791744 | MGnify/ENA primary metagenome ERZ791744 (study PRJEB30046, sample SAMN00791969) | human gut metagenome | study: EMG produced TPA metagenomics assembly of the A metagenome-wide association study of gut microbiota in type 2... | reverse complement strand
AAAATTAGTGCAAATTCCAGCCCTGTGCAAATTTTATTCGAACTTTTTTCACGCTTTTCTGTTTTTATCCGTTTATTTTGCTGTAAATCAGTCAGATTAAAATATGTTTATAAATGTTAAGAAATATAAATTAAAAATTGAAGTTTTGAGAGGATTGAGTGCGGAGGGGGGAGGGAGGGGATAAAAAAATAAAGGACGCTTAATGGATAAGCGTCCTTTACGAGGGTAAGGAGGGAATAGAATTGTTTGCTTTGGGGGGGTGGCTGCGGGGTTGCCCTGCTGGGTCACCGCCACGGAGAGGCGCTGCTCCGACGTGCTGCTCCGACTGAGGGGCGGGGCTCCGACTCGTTATGAGGGGAGGAATTTCGGGATGAAGATTATGAGACCGATGGCCACTGATGCTATTACGAAGAGAAGGACCGCGCCGGCGGCAATATCTTTTGCCGCTCCGATCAGCGGATCTCGCTCGGTCGTGATGCGGTCGGCAAGCTTCTCGACTGCCGTGTTGAAGCCTTCTGCCATAAATACACCTCCGATACACGACAGCAGCACACACCATTCAACCGGTGAGACTCGCCATATGAAACCTGCCGCTATCACGCAGAACGCGGCAAGCAGATGGATCTTCGCATGCGACTCCTCTCTGAAGAGTCTCCGGATTCCTTTTCCGGCAAAGCGGAACGCCGCTCGCCTTTTCTTTAAATATTCAATCATATGCCAAACCGTGATTTGTGATGTGATAGATGATGTGACGGGATATATGAAATGTGAGCTCTTTCCTACGGCGCGCGGACTGACAATCAGATTGTCAGAATTCGAAAGATGCGTAGATACCTATATTCGTACCGTCTGAAACCGGGGAAATCTGAAGATTATGTTTCTTCGCGAAAGGACGTGTGAATATATAAGCACTACCCGCACCGATGGCAGCTCCCGCAAGCACATCGTACCAATAATGTTTCTTGGAATAACATCTGCCCCACCCTACATAACAGGCAAGCGCGTAAGCCGGACCGCCATATACCCAGCCGTAACGACGCTGAAGGTAGGCAGCCGTAGCGAACGACACCGCAGTGTGCCCGGAAGGGAAAGAGTGAAGATCGGATCCATCGGGGCGCCGCTCTTTGACCGTATATTTGAGTATATAGGTAGCCGCCGCAGTCACGGCCGCAGTCTCCACTCCCTGCAGAAGACCCTGCCAGTCTTTCATTACAAGAGTTCCGACGAGAGCCGAAGCAGGCAACGCTATGGCGAAGACATCGGTCGAGACTTTAACACCTTTTTGCGCACGCGTTCTATGAAACGGCTGTTCCGACACACCCGTATCCGAGAGCGGCTGAATCTGCGCCGCGGCCGTCACAGGTAAAAATGCGACAGCTGACAGCACAGACATTATAATGGATAATGCAAATTTCATCATTGTCAATAATCATAATCGAATGAGAACTGGTCGACATAGAGTACGGAGCCGTTTCCACCTGTGAAATAGTCACCGTATTTGGAGGCCGAACATGTTATCTGCAGATATGACGGCACACGCGAGGTATCCTTGTAATCGAGCTTGATCTCGAAAGCCTGATATGAATCCATCTTTCCGCTGAAAACGAGCTCGCCGTATGCTATTATATAATCCGCATTCTTATTAAAAAGCTGACGCTCGCTCGGTTTTGTCCGGATCTCGTAAGGAGCGGTCCAGTCTGTCAATGCCACATATATGTGACAAGTGTCCGGACGCCCTTTAAAATCAGTATACGGATCTGAAACATGTGATATCTCAGCTGACTGATACTGATAATATCCTTTGAGTTTTGTCGGACGCAGATTCCATTTCCTGCCGAATCCAAGCACGCCGTTGGTTCCATCTGTTTTAAGATATTCACCCGAGAATATAGAGCCGGAACCAAGTTTTCCTGCCACTCCGCCCAAACCTACAAACAGAGTCTCACATCGGGCAGACTTTCCGGATCCTGTCGGCGTGTGATCGGAAGGAGTGGTAAGATTCTTATTCATCTTCCATGACCCCTGATTTCCGGTGTCCCAAAAGCGGGATCCGTTTGCATCCCACGGATTCCACATTCCTTCGGAAGTCTGAGACCACTGTTCGAAGTCTCCATCCGGAATATCGGCGGTAGCATCTGTCGTCACACGTATCTCATTTCCATAGTCCGTTCCCGACACAGTGCGGACGGCATACTCCGTCAAAGGTTCGAGGTGCGGAATATAACATGAGAACAGACCTTGCGAACGGCTTATAAATTCATCAGGTACCGGAGTCCAATCCAAATCAGACACTTTCCGATATTCAAAGCCATTGTCCGCATCGGCAGGTCCGCTTCCGTAAGCCCATATGACTTTCGACCACGCATCGACGCGGGTTGTGTTGACAACGGATTCGGTAAACTGGGCATAGATCGTCCAGATCTCGGTGCGGCCATGGCATGTGACCTCGACACGCATCGGATAGAGCAGGTCGATCGGCCCGGGCCGCAGATCGGGAGAAAGCGTAGTGATACCGGCCGGTCCGAGTTTCACGCGCTGAAGCGTGAGGTGGCTCAGATCCGTGCCTTCCGGCATATTGACGATGACGCGGTGTCCCACTGGGTCGATGACACTCGCGCCAATCTCGCCCGACACCTCGAAATAACGCTCTATATCCTGATGCGCTATGATCTCCCATGAATATTCCTGGAAACGAGACAGCGTGACATAGAGAGGCGTGGTCATATTGTAAGTGCCCTGTAGAAGATCAGGATCGGAAACGCCGCCTTCCGAAATCCGGTATTCGGAAAACCTGACATTCTCGATATCGGTGGTCTCGTCAAGATAGATGTTCACCTCGAATGCAAGCGAGTCAATATAAGCTGTGCGCGACTCGCCTTCCGCAGCTATGGCAAGAATCATCTGGGGCAAGCGCGGATAAGGTATGTCATTTTTTATGCAGCACTGCAGCGAAAGCATGACTGCCGCGAGCATCGCAACCGCGACAAAGAGTATTCCCTTGCGAAATATAGACATAAATCCTATAGATTGACGGCTATGCCGAAATTAATATTGAATATGTTGAAACGGAAGTTCGCTCCCGAAGAGAAGCTATTGCCCGCCCGCTCGTCATTTTCCTTCTGCTTCTCATTGCGGAAATAGAAACCGAAGACACCGAACGAGACATGAAACGCCACATTTTTCATAATGAACACCTGGATACCCGGCGAGAAATTCAACTGAGCCTCCATCGAAGTGGTGTAGGTAGTGGTCATCTCGCCATTATAGGGGCGCCGAAACTCACTGTTGCCGGTCTGGAAAGATAGCTCGACCTCATTGAACACGCCGAAACGTCCTCGGCGCGTCAATCCGAGATACTGGGCGAAAGTAAGGGCTGCCGAATAAGATTCGGACCGATAGAGGATGTCGTGCAGATCGAAACTGATGTCGTCCATTATATCGACATTGAAGGAATCGATCTGTCCCTGCGCATTGTAATATCCGAACTTGAGTCCGAGCGCAAGGTTATTCTTTATAAAATACTGTATGTAAGGTTTGATCGAGAATGCATGCGCGCCAATGTTGACATCAGAAAGAAGACCGAACACATCGAGATCTTCCGTACCGAGTTCACCGTAGGAGGCAGTCATACCTATGGCCCACACACTCTTGGGTATATAAAGGAAATTTGAAAGGCCCCTGTCGTAACGGCCGAGATTGATCGATTTCAGCACCATCGGCACCGTATCTCCCTTATAGACAGTGAGCTCGTCAGGATCGAGACGATCAAGATCGTCGACGACCTTGGAATGCCCGTCAAGGAGTCTGATCACATCATCCTGAAGAGAATCGGGCACGTAGATGTATTTTCCATCGGGCACTCTCACCGGTGACGGAATCGAATCGCCGGCGTATGCGTTAAGCGGAATAATGGCGACAAGCAGGCAGAAAAATATTTTCCAGAATTTCATCACAGATAGAAGGTTGTTCCGAATGTTATACTGAATAGATTAATACGGAAATTAGCGGACTTTGAATGGCGGTGCGCATGATAGATCCGGTCATTGACGGAGTGAGTGGTACGATAACTGAAACCGAGCACACCGACATTGACTTCCATAGCCGACCAATTGGAAAGGAAAACCATCAGACCGGGCACGATGCCTATGTCGAGCGAGAAATTTGTCTCGTATGTACCTGTAAGATTTTCCCCCACACCACGTGTGAGTTTGGACTGACCGCCACCGAGTTCGAGCTGAATCTCATTAAAAAAACCGAAACGCCTTGAATTCCCGAGAGAGAAATAATTACGGTAAATTGCCGTAGCGTAATAATTGTGTCCCAACGAATATATATGGTCGATATTCGTATCCGTCTCGGAATCGAGGACTATATCCGTATTCTCAAGCTTGGCAAGCGTACGGGTATAAGAGAATTTAAGACCGGCCGCCATATCGTTGCGAAACGCATAGGCAAGCATAGGCGACACCTTGAAAGAATATGTATCGGCTGAAATACCCTCAAAAATCAAAAAGCGGTAATCGTTGCTGTTAGACTGGGTATATGAAAAGGAGATGCCCGTGATCCACTGACCTTTAGGCACAAAGACATTCGATTCTACGTCGCGTTCAAAAGGAGTTATCCTGTTGACTGCATGGATAGAATCTATCATGGCCGGTGTGATGTGGGGCACATCGGAAAACTCGGACGCAGACTTTATCACGACCGTGTCGGGCTTCTGAAGTTTCTGGCTGTTCTGTGCGGCTGCAAGCGAATCAAGTGCCGATACCTGACGGCGCAACGATTCAAGATGCGAGCTGATGCTGTCGATATGACGCACGATCGAATCAGAAGGAAGAATGCCGCCGTTTCCGGGGGGAGAGTCTGTATCAATAACAACAGATTGACTCTGAGCGGAAAAACCGCCCAGAGTCAAAAAAGTCGCTATTATACAGTTTCTGAATAGATTACTCATATATCAGTTCGAAATCGTCAAGATACATCACACTTCCAGTCGATCCAGAGAAATAATCTCCGAACTTAGAAGCAGAAGCCACTATGATAAGATGTGTAGGACATTTTGTTTTAGCCCTGTCGTTATAAACGAAAGGAATGTCAAGTTGTTGCAACTGTCCATCGGGGCCGAACGCTTCCTTCCATGTAACCTGACCGTATGCAAGCACGTGCGGATCTTCTGGATCAAAAAGCTTGCGATTTTTAGGATTGGTACGGATCTCCACAGTCTCATCAGTCAAGGCAATGTATATCTGACCGTGGTCGGTACCGTCTTTGACGATTTCTACAAGACTTTCATTTCCAGACTTGACAACGCATTTTTCACCGGGGCGATAGTTGGCGTATAAACGAACTTTCGACGGATGAGAACCATTATATTCACGTCCCAGCGCAAGTACTCCGTTCGTAACATCTGTTTCAACATAATATCCTATGAATATATTGCCGGCTGCCATCGTACCCATAGCGGATTTAGACTCGAGACGGACACTGAATTGTCCGGAATGAACCATATCGGTAGACTTGTCAGTCAACGTCAGGTTAGCTGTAGCAGCGCCTTCATTACCTGAACCCCAGAAAGATGTCAGTTTGTCTCCTGTATTTCCTGGAAGGGGGACAGTTCTTTCGCCTAACATTGTAGAGGCTGTATAAGTACTCCATTCCTCGAAAGAGGCATTGGTAATCCGGAAGATTCCCTCGGTAGTGAAGGTAAGGATTTCGCTGGTCTCGAAACTGTCGGCAAACCCGATGTACTCATAGACAGTACCCGGTTCAAGGCCGGTAAGCACGACAGTGAAGGGTGTTACAGCCGCACGCGTACCCTTGTTCATACGCGCCGCACGACGCGCCGAAGCTCCGGAAGCCGAAGATGGATAAGCCACTGTCCACTCCTGAGTGCCCTGCTTGCGGTATTTGATACCGAAGTCGGTTGCATCGGCTGTATTAAGCTGTGCCGACAGAGTCGCCGTTCTCGCACCGACAGCCATAGGATCTGATTCGGGGGTCGGAGCCGGAGAAAGAACTATCGGGTCGATGAATTCTATAGCCGAAACATTGTTGACTATGCGCAGTGTTCCCTTGCCGACCTTGTTGCGGGCATCGGTAGACTCGAATGTCACAAGATATTCTTTCTCACTGTCGGGAAGCGCATCGAGGAATTCTTTGGAGAACGTGATATAAACCTCATCAACCTTTACCTTGTCGCCTTCGACATTGGCCGCGTCATAAGATTCCTGACGCTCCACACGAATACCCTTGGAAGCGAGATCGGTGATGACCGAGTTGCTGAGAATATCCTGACCGCTTGCAAGACCGGTGAAATTGTCACTGAGATTCATGACAACAGAGCTGAGGCCGTAATAACCGCAGATGTAAACCTTCGTGTCGGTAAAGGAGCGATCGGTCGACACTACCTGCTCGGCGATATCAAAGCCCACTCCGCGAGGATTGGGAGCGGGGAAGATCTCGATATCATCCTCTATGACAGGAATGTCGGCAATGGTTATGCGGATCAACGCGCCACCCTCTGTGACAGGAGTCTCATCTTCGGTCAGAGTCATGCAATACTCATGGGCACGCTGCACATTCTCGATCTTGCCTTCCTTAAGATAGGAGGAGCCGTCGGACTTCTTTCCCTCGATCTTGTAGGAAAGATCGGTCTCGGCCATATTAGGCATCATGAAATAACCTTTAGCCGTCTCGATATTCTCGGGCGTGAACGCGAGTTCACCACGCGAGTTGGAGAAAGTGACCTTGAGATCCTAAAGATTTACATTTAGAGAGGAAGGATCAACGCTCACCACGACATTAGCGATTTTGCAGACAAGACTGAGAGTGTTGTTACCCTGCTCCACGTCGAACTTCTGAACGGCACGATAAAATTTCTTGTCGAACGAAGCCGATACAGAGTCTCCGGCCCACGCATCGGCCACATAACTGCCGACTTTGAGCTTGAAACTTGAAGGGATGTTGTCAACGCCCTTGAAGCGCTTCACCACACCCTTTGAATTCTCGATCCATATCACGCAGCCCTCGCGGAGATAAGCCATTTCATCAGAATCGATGGCACGCGTTCTTTTGATAACGTCACCCTTGATATCGGTCGATATGGAGAGAGATCCTTCTCCCCCGTCGCCAAACGGAGCTTCCATCGCGCAGGACGGGAGGATAGCTGCCACAGCCAATGCAACAGCCGAACGGGTTAAAAATTTATTTATCCTTTTCATAGCTGTTGTTTTTAGAATTTGATCTTAAGAGTTTTAGTAGTTGTACCATTGGCATCGGTGGCTGTCAGGACAAAATGATGTTCACATTCGCCCAGTCCCTCCATCATACTAAGGAACATACCTGTAATTACAAACTGCACATCCTTCTGTCCGGCTACATTGACCGGGAAGCCAAGACCTGCAAGAACAGGTTCGAGCTCTGCGGGTGTATTGGCAAGATCAAGATGGTCGCTAAGTCCGACACCTTTAAGTTCCTCGGGAGTCAACTTGTCAGACACAATGTCACATGTAAAGGCTGTCACACCTCCATCAGCAGAGCTGTGGACGTTTATCACACATGAAGAAAGGCTATTACCGTTATTTACTCCGTCAATATCAACCGGAGCCTGAGCTTCAATTGTAGGAGCCTCGGGTTCAGGATCAACAGGACCGGGACCCGGAGGCGTATCACCGTTGCCTTCGTTGGGATGCTCGTTCTTATCTACATCCACAAGTTCGTCATCGACAGTCACATTACGCTCTATATCAACGACTGTGACAGAAGCGTCAAGCACGACCTCACCGTTGATATCGCCGCTGGCGTTGCCATTGCCGCCGTCATGAAGCTTGAAGTTAAGCTTATAATGACAGCCACGCTGTATGTCCTTGTATGATTTTGTCTCGACAGTCTGAGCACCGTCGATCGTACCATAGAAAGTAGCCACGAGCGTTGTCTCGGCTGTATGGAGGAAATATCCGGCCTTACCGGAAGTAGCCTCGGCAGTGGTATAGTTCAGACCGTCGTTCGCGCCCACCTTGACTTCCACATAAGAGTCAGCCGACATACGCGACACGAGGACCGGATCGAAAGTCACAGTGACCTTCACATTCTCAAGCTTACATTCGATGGGATCGATATAACTTGTGATCTCATAAGGCTCGACAGAGAAAGTCTCGGACTGGCCGAGATAATAGGGAGATTCCCATTCGGCAATTCTGTTTTCGCCATAAGTCGCGCTGCAGGTATAATCGCCGGCCGGGAGCGTAACCACCTCGGGCATCTCCGAATATTTATACTTGGCAACCGGCACACCGTCTTTAGTGAAGACTACTGTGAAGTCATCAAGACTGACATCCGCACGCGTAGCAGGCTTCTGACGGATATTCTCGTCAGTGTTCAGTTCCATGGCAAGAGCGGATTTAAGCACCTGTCCCTCGCCCGAATTTTCCCCGCCGAACGGGTTTTCCTTAGAGCAGCCGGTAACTAAAGCCGCGGCTGCAAGGAATGGAAATATATATGATTTTTTCATTTCTGTTCAAGAGTTAGATTTATCTTCTTTTACCGTTGGACTTGCGGGGAGCGCGGGCATTGGCAGACTCGCCATAACCGAGACGAACATTGCTTACGACAAGCTCCGATCCTTTCGCATAAGCCTTGTAGGCATTGGCGGAAATGGTCTTGTTGCCCAATCCCTGCCCTTCGTCAAGAGCCGATCCCGACGGGATATTGATTGTCGGCGAGACTCCGCTCTTTGTCGACTTAAATCCTAATTCAAGACGGGCCGCTTTCTGACCGAAAGGATAACCGGAAAGGCTCACGGTCTGCTCGGTCATATCGGATGCGGCAGAAATAAATAGAGTCTTTTCCGAAAGAACCTGACCTTTATCTCCGAGGACCTTAACATATACCTCGCCTTGCTCGCCGCCGACTGAAGTGTATTTATAATTGAAACTTAAAGTCGCCGGACGTGTAGACCAAGCTATTCCGTCAGTGCGTTTCTCAGTTCCGTCATAAGAATAAGAACCAAGGAAAAGCTCACCCGACGCACGTTCGAGAGATGAGGGCGCATTCTCGCAATAATATTTTGTATTGTAATTACCACCGGAATTCGCAGGAGTAGTTCCGTTATGATGATAACCTACAGAACGAACCACTACAGAACCATTCTCTGCAAAGGTAGAGGGTACCATAAACCATGTATTCTTATTGGCAGATCCGCTCCAACAAGTGAAATCATTAAGAGTGGCCCAGTTGTCAGGAGTAGAACGCACGATAGATGATTTATGCGCATATGATCTATTGATACCGAGTGCATTTACCTCATACTTTCCACCGACCTGAATGCCTGAGAAATTTATAGTCTGGCTAAGAGCCGAGAAATTCCCGTTGGCAATATCAGCCTCGGCCTCGGTAGTAAACTGCGGAACAGCCTGACGATATTCGCCAAGACGCACATTGAAATCGCTATACACGGTAGCGGGAGTAAGACCGGAAACTGTAATGAATCCGCCGTCGGCGTGAGTGATATTAGCTGTCGGAACTACAGCCTCGCCGTTATACAACTGAACCTTATCGCTGATATATTTCACCGCCTCGTCGGAATCAGCCTCGATCTTGAGAACGACCTTGCGGGCGAAAGCATCGGGCGTGACAGTAAATTCAGGATCATTCACACTGACAGAAGTTCTTAAAGTACGTTTGCCAAGAATCACTTCCACATTCAGAGAAGTCTGTGTAATAACAGGCACCTCCAGAACGTAACGGAAAACATAGGGAAGTGACGCTCTGGTAGCCTTGCCAGAGGGAGATGTAACCGCCGTCACACTCTTGACCGGCACTTCGACAAGCTGACCATTGGCATTAGGAGCCTTGAAAGAGACATCATCCTTTATGTCGGCACAGTTAGTGGCGACATCCATACTGATCTCGTTGCCGAGAAAATCAGGATTTCCAGCAGAGCTGACCTCAAGTTCGACAGGGGTCACACTCACAGACAGAGCGACAGGCTCGGAAGTACGCGTCATGGCATCGACCACCTGCAACTCGATAGTGTATGATCCGGCAGGAAGTTTCGAAATGAAACCACCGAGCTTCACCACACCCATCTTGTCGACATTGCGGAAGAATCCCGCGCAATCCAGGCCCTCGCTCGCAAGCTGAGCCTGCAGAAGAGCATCGGCATTGACAAGTTCGGCGCTGCGGCCGAACGCCGGAGTATATCCGTTCTGGCTGATGACATTGATAGTAGCCGACTTAAGGCCACCGAAGGCAAACACATCGAACTGTGCGTCACCCTTGAATGATGCATACTCGTATGCATCGAGAGCGGTGCCCGGCTCAAAGCCCTTGGTCTTCACTGAAGGAGCGGGAGCATTAAACAGCTCGTCTCCGAGAGATACAGCCACAGTCTCGGCCACCACATCGTCGTCAAACTGGATATCGAGCACCACGTCGCCCGTAGCTGAATCGGGGCTGACACCGATGGTCACAACGTAATGATGGCGTGCAAGAGCCGTGAACGAAGCGGGCTGAATATTGACAACCTTACCCGCGTCGTTGGTCAGCTGCAGATCAAGCTTAACCTCCGACGGAGCCACATAGGCGGGACGGTCCTCATCCTGCGCGAAAACCACCCATGAATGGCCTTCGGTCTGGATCGAAGAACTGTAGGCGGCAAAATTGCTTTTGAATTCGTCGGTATATCTGATCGAAACCATCGCGTTGGCGAGCGTGGCCACCACTGTCGCGTCAGTCACCGCACCGGGAGAGACATGGACATCGGTCTGTCCCTTGTAATAAGGATTCGAGAAGCCCTCGGCGTCGATATCACCATAAGAGGCGGTCAGAGTGTAGTCGCCGATCGGGAAAGAGGTCTCTCGGTTAAAAGCCTCTATACTATTCCAGTCTTTCGAATAAGAGCCGTCAGACTTGGAAAGATTAACAGCAAACTGATTGCCATCGGGCACGACCGGGCTGACATTATCGTCGGCTCTGGTCTGACGCACAACTCGCGCGTCGGAAGAAAAATTAAGATTGATTCCGCCTTCAGAGTCCGATCCTGACCAGGGACTTTCATCGCTACACGACACAAGTCCGACAGAGGAGACCGCTGCAAGGAAGATTAATCCTTTGCTAAAGTTCTTCATTGTTATGTTGTTTAATTAATAAAATTATCACAAGAGCAGGTCCGGCAAACTGCGGAACTGATGTTTTTTATCAAAAAAGATTGGCAGAGTAATTAAACTGGAGAAAGAAATCGTTATCTATGATAAGAGTTGCATATTTTCATACAGCAATTCCGTGGCAATCTTATTCGGATACAAAATTAATCAATTTTAACCACGTAAGATTTATGCATAACACTAAAACAACACAATTGCGCCAATTTAACCAATAAAATAAAATGAAAATTAAAAAATTAATATTTTTAGCAGCATTTTTGACCATTTTCGGTATCAATAGTTCCAAAGCGCAAGGACTCGGTGACATTTTAGGTGGAGGACTCGGAAACACACTGGGAAACATAATAGAGGGAGTATTCTCAAGTTCCAATATCACGATAGCCGACATGGAGGGAGAATGGACATCGACCGGCCCGGCGGTATGCTTTCAGGGAGAGGGATTTCTGAAAAAGGCAGGCGGTATAGCGGCCGCGGCGGCCGTGGAGACAAAACTCGCCCCCTATTACGAACAATACGGGCTCAACAACGCGACACTCACCGTCAATGCCGACGGGACATTCACTCTCGCCTGCAAGATGATAAAGCTCAACGGCACGATAACACAGGCGGCCGGAGCGCAACCGGGAGTGTTCGAATTCAATTTCACGGCACTCGGCATAAAACTCGCGACCGTCACCACCTATGTGGAAAAGACATCGCGATCGATGGACGTGATGTTCGACGCCACAAAACTGAAGAAACTTCTGACGGCAGTGTCACAATTCAGCGGCATCAAGGTCGTACAGGCTCTCAGCAGCATTCTCGACTCTTATGACGGTCTCTGCGTGGGATTTCATTTCTCGGGAGGCAAGACCCAGAACGACAACAGCAGCAACGGCTTCAGCCTCGGATCGATACTGAACGGACTGGGCACCAATAAGACTAATACGACCAATCAGACCAATAAGACCAATAAGACCAATAAGACCAATAAGACCACTACAACCGATCCCGACAGCTCCGCCAACGGCCGGCAGACCGGAACAGGCAACGGTCTTGACATACTCCGCGGCATTCTCGGCGGCAACAAGAAATAACTATGATCTCATGTCAAAAAATATGCGGCTCATACGGGCCGCATATTTTTTTATTGTCAATTTCTGTCAGAGAGATGCGAGCCGAGCAAGATACTTGCCGAGAATATCGAATTCGAGATTGACCACCGTTCCGGCCTTGATCGTATGGAAATTGGTGTGGTCGTGCGTATACGGGATGATGGCGACCTGAAAGCCGCCGGACAGCATTTCAGGATTATCCGGCAGATAAGATGAAACAGGATTACATACCGTCAGACTCACACCGTTGACAGTCACCGACCCCTTGTCGACAGTAAAATATCCACGGCGCGCCAGATCACGAGGCACAGTGTATTCGAAATCATAATACCAGCTCCCCTCGGCCTCCTCCACTTTCTTACAAACGGCGGTCTGATCTACATGCCCCTGCACGATATGGCCGTCGAGCCGACCGTCGATACGCATGCTGCGCTCCACGTTGACATGGTCGCCTATTTCGAGAAGTCCGAGATTCGACCGGTCGAGAGTCTCTCGGATCGCCGTGACCGTATACGTACCGTCGCCTGGAAGTTCCACGACTGTCAGACAGACGCCATTGTGCGACACACTCTGATCAATCCTCAGCTCATCCGCAAACGAGCAGGAAAGAGTAATGTGAAGGTTATCTCCATCCTTGCGAAGCGCCACTACCCTGGCAGCTTCCTCTACTATTCCTGAAAACATGATTTTTCTCTTTTATATGATTTGATTCGCAAAGTTAGAAAAAATTTTACTAAATTTACAACCTGCAAACCAAAGACAGCAATTATCCTCAAAAGAGTATACAGTGAATACGATAAAACTTCCGCCATCCATAAGACCGGTAGACAGGGCCGGACTCGGAGACTCACGCCAAATCACCCTGATCGGAGGAAACGGCGCCGGCAAGTCTCTCTTCATGGAGGAAATGATGTCACTGTGCGGAGACAAGGCATACAAGCTCAGCGCATTGTCAGCATTCTATCCTGAACGCGAAGAGTCGACTATGCCCGGATCTGTCGACAGTCTCTACCGTCAGGCCATACGTCAACAAAGCTATATGCGCACCGACGCCGTGAGCGAACTTGACAAAATAGTCTACATGCTCTTTGCCGACGAGCTCGAGAGCCTGCTCAAGATGAAGGCCGAGGCTCTGGCCGAAGGCCACAGGTTCAAGATAAAACCTACGAAACTCGACATAATACAACGTCACTGGGAGCGTATATTCCCCGGCAACCGAATAACCCGTGCCAAGGGCAGACTCATGTTCTCGACCGGCAGCGGAGACGACCTCATCTCGACACACACACTGAGTCAGGGAGAGAAAGCGGCGCTCTACTATCTCGGAGCCGCTCTCTACGCCATGCCGAATGCCGTGATATTTATCGACTCCCCCACCCTGTTCGTACATCCGACTATACTCGGCAATCTGTGGAACTCAATCGAAGATCTGCGTCCGGATTGCACGTTTGTATACAATTCTGTCGATGAGGACTTTGTCAATTCCCGTACGCACAATACATGCATATGGGTGAAGCGCTATGACTCGGAAATCCGCTCGTGGGACTACGACATAGTGGAACCCGGGTCACGGTCGGAAGACCTGCTTGTCGAACTTGCAGGCAGCCGGCGCCCCGTGCTCTTCATAGAAGGAGACATGCGACATTCCATAGACATACGGCTCTACAGTCTTGTGTTTCCCGACATGTCTGTGCGCCCCGTGGGCTCATGCGACAAGGTGATCGAGACAACCAGGTCATTCAATGACCAACAGGCCATGCACCATCTCAGCAGTTTCGGCATCGTCGACCGCGACCGGCGCACGGACCAGGAAGTGGGATATCTACGTGCGAAACATATAATGGTGCCTGATGTGGCGGAAATCGAGAACATATTTCTCCTTCCCGGGGTTATCAGATTAATGGCACGCCGCCGCGGACGCGACGGAGCGAAGATCTTGAGGCGCGTGGAACGCGAGGTGACACATATGTTCAAACGCCACGCCGAGGAACAGGCGCTGCAGCATGTGCGCCACAAAATGAAACGCGACGTCGAATGCCGCATCGACGGCAAATTCTCGTGTATAACCGCACTCGAGACCCACATAAAGAGCCTTATCGTCAAACTGCAGCCGCGCAAGCACTACAACGCGCTGCGCGAACAGTTCGCGGCAATGGTGCGCGACAACGACTATGAGGGAATCCTGAAAGTATTCAACCACAAGCCCATGCTTCCGGACTCGGGAGTGCACCAGCAGCTCGGCTACAGAACAAAAGACGACTATATAGGCGGTGTGCTTGACGTGCTGAAATCATCGGGCAAGGATTCGAACACACTCAGAGAAATAATCCGGCACTGTCTGCACGTCGAAAAGAAACCTACTGAAAAAGAAAATTGATAATAATGTAAATAATCCCATACAGATATGGAAAAAAAACTTGCTATCCTGCGCAACGACCCCTGGCTGGAGCCTTACGCGCCCGCGATCGAAGGACGTCACCAGGACGTGATCCGCAAAATGGAAGAACTCACAGTCAACACCGACGGCAGCCTGAAGAAATTTGCCAACGCATATAATTATTTCGGTCTTCACCGCGAAAAATCAGGGAAATGGGTATTCAGAGAGTATGCGCCCAATGCTACGGAAATATTCATAACGGGCACGATGACAGACTGGAAGGATGACAAGCGCTATGCGCTCCGCAGGCTTCCCGACGGAGCCTGGGAGGGCAGATTCGCTGCGGACGCATTTCACAACGGCGACCTTTTCAAACTCCATATCTACTGGAACGGAGGAGACGGTGAACGTCTGCCGGCCTATGCACGGCGTGTCGTACAGGACAACGATACAAAGATATTTTCCGCAGAGGTGTACGCTCCGGAACATCCCTACAAATTCAGAATCAAAAAATTCACTCCCGACACGAAGCCGCTGCTCATCTACGAGGCACACATCGGCATGGGTGAAAACAAGGAGGGCGTCGGGACCTATGACGAGTTCAGACGCAACGTATTGCCCCGCATAGCCAAAGACGGCTACAACGCCATACAGCTGATGGCGATACAGGAACATCCCTATTACGGATCGTTCGGATACCATGTCAGCAATTTTTATGCCGCATCATCGCGTTTCGGCACACCCGACGATCTGAAACATCTGATCGACGACGCACACGAAATGGGCATATCTGTCATAATGGACATCGTGCACTCGCATGCCGTGAAAAACGAGATCGAAGGTCTGGGACGCTTCGACGGCAGCTATGACCTCTATTTCTACGGTGACTCGCGCCGCGAACATCCGGCATGGGACTCGCTCTGCTTCGACTACGGCAAGAACAGCGTGCTTCACTTTCTGCTTTCAAACTGCAAGTTCTGGCTCGAAGAGTATAAATTCGACGGATTCCGTTTCGACGGAGTGACATCGATGCTCTATTACAACCACGGGCTCGGCAAGGCATTCGGCGGTTATGGAGATTATTACGACGGCAATGAAGACACCAACGCCCTCGTCTATCTGACCCTCGCCAACATACTGATACATGAAGTCAACCCGAAAGCCATAACGATAGCGGAGGAAATGAGCGGCATGCCGGGCATAGCCTCGAAATTCGAAGACGGCGGCATGGGCTTCGATTACAGGCTCGCGATGGGAATACCCGACTACTGGATCAAGATGATCAAGGAGAAGAAGGATGAAGACTGGCATCCGACATCCATATTCTGGGAACTCACAAACCGCCGCTCCGACGAAAAGACCGTCAGCTACTGCGAAAGCCACGACCAGGCGCTTGTAGGCGACAAGACCATAATCTTCCGTCTGATCGACAAGGAAATGTACTGGCACATGATGGTGGGCGACGACAACGGCACCGTGGCGCGGGGCATGGCACTGCACAAGATGATCAGGCTCGTGACTCTCGCCTCGATCAACGGCGGATATCTCAACTTCATGGGCAACGAATTCGGGCATCCGGAATGGATCGACTTCCCTCGCGAAGGCAACGGCTGGAGCTATAAATACGCGCGCCGTCAATGGGATCTCGTCGACCGCGAGGACTTGAAATACAAGTATCTCAACGCATTCGACAACTCGATGATTGAACTCGTGTCGGGAGTATACGATTTCCAGGCACTACCCGTGGAAAAGCTCTGGGAAAAGGATGACGACCAGATACTGGCTTTCCGCAGAGGAGACCTGATATTCGTGTTCAACTGGAATCCAAGCCGGTCATTCGGCGACTACGGCTTCCTCGCTCCGGCCGGAGAATATGAAGTCGTACTGAATTCGGACGACCCCGAATTCGGCGGTCTCGGCCTGTCGGACGACAGCGTGCATCACTTCACCCAACCCGACCCTCTCTATTCGCCCTCGGGCAAGGGCTGGCTCAAAATGTACATACCTGCACGCACGGCGCAGGTGCTCCGTCTTGTCAAGAAACGCCCGGCACGCAAACCGGCGGCATCCAAAACCACAAAACCCGCAAAAACAGACGCAAAGAAGAAATGAAAAAAATAATAGTTGCGATCGACGGCTATTCTTCGTCAGGAAAATCGACAATGGCCAGAGAACTTGCAAAAAGAATAGGATATGTCTATGTCGACTCGGGAGCCATGTACAGGGCGGTTACGCTCTATGCCATCGAGCACGGCATGACGCATGACGGACAAATCGACAGAGACGCCCTTGTGGCGGCACTCCCCGGCATCCAAATATCGTTCACAAAATCTGAATCAGACGGAGTGCAGCACACTCTGCTTAACGGGCACGACGTGGAAGCCGAGATCCGTGACATGCAGGTCAGCTCGCTTGTCAGTCCGGTGGCGGAAATACCGGAGGTACGCGAGCGTCTGGTCAAACTGCAGCAAGAATTCGGCGAACACAAAGGAATCGTGATGGACGGTCGCGACATAGGCACGACCGTATTTCCCGATGCCGAAATGAAAGTTTTTGTAGAGGCCTCTCCCGAAGAACGAGCCAACCGCCGCCTCCGCGAGATGGAAGAAAAGGGCATGAAAGTGAACTATGACGAGGTGCTCGAAAACATCAGGACCCGCGACCACATAGACACCACGCGCGCCGTATCACCGCTGAGGAAGGCTCCCGACGCACATGTGCTCGACAATGACCGCATGTCCAGACAGCAACAGATGGAATGGCTTCAGAACCTTTACAACACAATCGCAAACGAATAAATCGGATGATTCACGACACAAGCAAGCCCGGATCCGGATCGGATCCGGGCATTCCCTTGATAGAGATAGACTCCAACTCCGGATTCTGCTTCGGCGTGGTCACGGCCATAGACAAGGCAGAGGCGGAACTGACGCGCGGTGAGTCGCTCGCATGCCTCGGAGACATAGTCCACAATGCATCGGAGGTGGAACGTCTGCGCCTGCGGGGATTGCGGACCATCACCCACGACGATCTTGAAAGCCTGTACAATTCGACAGTGCTGCTCCGCGCACACGGCGAACCACCCACTACCTACGAAACGCTGCGCCGCAACAACAACCGCGTGATCGACGCGACATGTCCGGTGGTGCTGAGACTGCAGAAGCGCATAAAAGAGGCGTACGACACCGCCAAACGCCGGCTTGAGGGGGGAGAAATTCCGGAAATGCCGCTCATACTGATATACGGCAAGCAGGGACATGCCGAAGTCAACGGACTTGTCGGGCAGACGGAAGGGAACGCCGTGGTGATACAGGACACGACAGCCCTCGACAGTCTCGACCTGGACCGCGACATACTGCTTTATTCCCAAACCACCAAGAGCATAGACGGGTTCAGACACGTGGTGGAGGAAATAAGGCAAAGGAAGCGTGCGGGAAGTTTCGAATTTTTCGACACGATATGCCGTCAGGTGGCCACACGGTCAGAAAAGATAAAAGGATTCGCCGCCACACACGACACGATAATATTCGTCAGCGGGGCCAAAAGCTCGAACGGCAAAGTCCTTCTCGAGGAATGCCGCAAAGTCAATCCCAGGACTTATCTCGTCATGGAAGGAAGCGACTTGCGGAGCGAATGGCTCGAAGGAGCGCAACGGATAGGAATCTGCGGAGCTACATCGACTCCGGCGTGGCTCATGGAGGAAGTGGCGCGCCAGGTAAGGGCACTGGCACATGAAAGATGACGGCATAAAGGACTTTTGAAAAAAATGGGAAACATGATCAACGATACAGACGAGCGGTTCATGAGAATGGCGCTTGAAGAGGCGAGTACGGCAGCCTCGCAGGGAGAGATACCGGTAGGCGCGGTCGTGACATGCCGCGGACGCGTGGTCGGACGCGGACACAACATGACCGAAACCCTGACAGACGTGACGGCACATGCCGAAATGATAGCCGTCACGGCGGCGGCGCAGACACTCGGAGGGAAATATTTGCCTGACTGCACGATATATGTGACAGTCGAACCATGCACCATGTGTGCCGGCGCTCTCGGATGGAGCCATATCGGAAGAATCGTCTACGGGACGCCTGACGAAAAGAGAGGATATTTCTCGCATACGTGCGCCCGAAACAGCGTGATCCATCCGAAAACGACTGTAGAAAGCGGCGTGCTTGAGGAGGAATGCCGCATGCTGATGGTCGATTTCTTCAAAAAAATGAGAAAGTAATATACCACTTTGGCTAATATTCAAAAAAATTATTATCTTTGCCTATGAGTTTTTAACAATTCTATCTGACTAACATAGGGAATCCGGTCCGAACAGCCGGATTTCAAGACACATATCTTAGACATATTACACACATGAAACTTAATGACAAGATCAAAGGAGCTATTGTCGGTTTCGCATTCGGAGACGCTCTCGGCTTAGGAGCTGAGTTCATGACAAAAAATGAAGTAAAAGCCTATTATCCTGACGGACTGCGCAGATTCAGTCAAATCATACGGGATGCCCACCGCAGCCAATGGAAACGTGGAGAATGGACCAATGACACTGAAGTGACGACCGTATTGCTTGAATGCGTTCTGGAAGAAGATGGGTTTCACCTTCATGCCATGGCAAAAAAATTTAAGGACTGGTTTGAAAAAAGCACCCGTGACATACAGCCGGTATTCCGTATCTTATGCCGCGATCCGGAATGGGTACACCATCCTATACAGACAACTCACCGTATATGGCATCAGACAAAACTTCATGAAGCGCTGAACGAAGCCATACACCGTGCTGTGGTCACAGGACTTACAAGTCCATCGGCCGACCTTATCGAACATACGCGCAGACTGATACTTATGACCAATGACGATTCGCGCTGTGTTTCGTCAGCCATGGTACTGGCGTTGATGATCAATTCGCTTCTTTATAAAGGTCAGGAAGTTTCATACGAGGATCTTGTGAATCTGTGTCAGATAACTGATCAGCGCACACTGTCTTTTCTGAAAAAGGCATATGATGGCGACATCCTGTCTTTGGAGATAGACGACGAGGAAACCCAATGCTGGACACGAAAATGCATGGCGGCATCTCTCTGGGGATTATGGCATTCGGACAATGCCGCCGACGCTATCTATAATGTGATCGAACTCGGAGGAGACGCGGATTCCAACGCATCGCTCACAGGAGCGATGGCAGGAATAAAATACGGATATGACGCGCTGCCCGATGAAAAAGAAAATATCATAGGTCTGGATTATCTGCTCGACCTTGCAGACCGCATATCGGACTACATAAAAAGACACGATATAAAATGACAAAAAAAGCGAAGGCATGGATTGAGGCGATGCGCCTGCACACGCTTCCGGTCTCTGTGGCGGGAGTGCTCACAGCCGGAGGTTGCGCGGCATATTATCACAGTTTCCGACCGCTTCCTTTTCTGATATGTCTGCTGTTCGCCATCGGCGCACAGATCATATCAAATTTCGCAAACGAATATTTCGATTATAAAAACGGTCTTGACCGCAAGGGGCGCGAAGGGTTCAGACGCGGCGTGACCGAGGGAGACATCAGTCCCCGCGCCATGCGCAACGCGACATTCGCTCTTCTGGCGGCTGTCTGCCTGACTGGATGCACGCTTGTCATATGGGGCGGATGGTGGCTGATATTTGTGGGCCTGGCCGTAGCGCTGTTCGCGTTGGGGTACTCGACGGGGCCCTATCCGCTGTCACATCACGGCCTGGGGGAGATAGCCGTGATCATATTCTTCGGCATAGTTCCCGTAGTGATGTCGACTTACGTGCAGACCGGATCATGGGACATGATGCCGGTGACAGGCTGGCTCTCTCTGGCGATAGGCTTCATGGGCGCCAACGTGCTTGTCGTGAACAATTACCGCGACATGGACGATGACCGCGCATCGGGCAAAAGGACCCTCGCCGTGCGCTGGGGGCGCACCGCCATGGAACGTCTGTATCTCGCAAACGGGATCATCGCCGCGCTGCTGATAGAGGCGGCGACGGCTCTCCGTGTCAACCCATTATGGCAACTCGGAATTCTCGCATATATTAATCTGCACTATCTGACATGGGTCAGACTTGTGAATTCGGACGGCGCCGCGCTGAATCCGATACTCGGACGCACGGCAATGCTTATGTGCGCCGTCTCCATATGGCTGCTGATAGAGCTGAGCTGCAGTTAAATAATTTGATAATGGCAGAACGACAATACAACAAACGACCGACTTTCCAGCCGATAAAAGAGGATCCGACAGGAAAATTGCCTCCTCACGACACGGATCTCGAAGAAGTGGTGCTCGGCGCACTCATGCTTGAGAAAGACGCCTACATGAATGTGGCGGACTTTCTGACGCCCGACGCGTTCTATGACC
>ERZ791744.997-NODE-997-length-21153-cov-16.558726_pt1 | contig 21153 bp, 17 predicted proteins | sample MGYA00510039_ERZ791744 | MGnify/ENA primary metagenome ERZ791744 (study PRJEB30046, sample SAMN00791969) | human gut metagenome | study: EMG produced TPA metagenomics assembly of the A metagenome-wide association study of gut microbiota in type 2... | reverse complement strand
TTATTATCAATATATTATACACATTGTAGTTCCGCGAAAACTCTGGTGATTTCGTTTGTTGGTATGCAAACCCAAGAAGTAACGATTAAACCTCATGTAAAGGTAATTTTGAAATCCGATTCTGAGCTGCTTGAAGAGGTTGTGGTTACCGGTTACGGTACATTTAAGAAAGCATCGTTTACCGGAGCTGCTTCTACTGTAAACACTTCCACCTTGGAAGATGTACCTGTTCTTTCTGTTGCCGACAAACTTTCTGGTAATGTCGCTGGTGTTACTTTTGGCTCAAGTTCAAGTAATCCGGGTTCTGTAAGCAGTATCCGTGTACGTGGTATGGGTTCCATCAATGCCGGAAACAATCCGCTTTATGTTATTGACGGAACACCGGTCACAAGTGGAGACTTATCCGAGTTCACTTATAGTGATGCAGGAACTGATATTTTGTCTTCACTCAATACCAATGACATCGAGTCTATCACAGTTATCAAAGATGCGGCTGCTGCCTCTCTTTACGGCTCGCGTGCTGCTAACGGTGTTGTGGTCATTACGACGAAAAGCGGAAAACAAGGCAAAACAAATGTAAGTTTCCGTTCCGACTGGGGTTTCTCAAACATGGCAATAGATTATCGTCCTATGCTCGACGGTGACTCGCGCCGCGAACTCTTATGGACCGGTCTCAAGAATTACGGGTTATACACCGGAAACATGTCCGATGCAGATGCCGCAACTTTTGCAGACCAGAACATCGAGGATTTTGCTTCAAAACCCTCGACCGGATGGACGGATTGGAAAGACCTGCTTTTCCGTAACGGTTCTCATCAGAACTACCAGTTGAGCGTATCTGGCGGTAACGACCGTACCAAGTTCTACACCTCAGCTGCTTATACCAATCAGGAAGGTATCATTTACAAACAAGGTCTGGAACGTTTCACTGGTAATGCAAACCTCACTCATAAGTTTGGAGACTTTGAAGTTCAGGTTACAAGCCAATTCTCAAAAGTAAGACAAAACAAAACTAATGAAGCTACCTCCTATGATGGACCTGTGGCCAATTACGCATTCTTCCAAAGCCCCTCATCAACCCCTTATAATGAAGACGGCACATTAAACAATGGTTGCGGCGTATTTGGAGTCAATCCTTTGTATGAAAGAGAACACAGCTCTGACGTTTATACCCTGATGAAGGCATTCAATACAATCAAGTTGACCTATAATATTTGGGACAAGTTGAATTTAAGTGAAAAGATTGCTTATGATTACGCACAAGGAACCAATGACGTTCTTTGGGACAGACACTCAAACAATGGTGCCCCCGGTGGTGTCATGCAGCGTATCGTCAATCGTAATGACCAGCTGAATACACAAACCCAGCTCTCTTACATCAACTCTTTCGGTCTGCACAATATTGACGCCCTGCTTGGTTTTGAAACACAAGATACGGAATATGCTTTCAACTACATGGCAGGCCAAGACTATCCGGGTGATTTGTACGAATTGACAAATGCCGGTTCAACAAGTGCCGAAACCAACAGACAGAGCTATCGCATGACTTCGTTCCTCGGACGTGCCAATTATAACTACGCAGACAGATATTATCTCGGTCTCAGCTATCGTACCGACGGAAGTTCACGTCTGGCAAGAGAAAACCGTTGGGGAAGTTTCTGGTCGGTTTCCGGAGCATGGAGATTCATAGACGAAAGTTTCCTGAATCCTGTCAAGAGTGTATTGACAGATGGAAAGCTCCGTGTGTCATACGGTGTAAACGGAACGCAACCATCAGACTATTACGCTTATATGAATCTTTATAAATACGGAATCATATACAATGGACAGTCAGGAATGTCCATCGTCGGAATTGCAAACCCGGACCTGAAATGGGAAAAGAACAAAACATGGAATATCGGTCTCGACCTTTCATTCATCGACCGTATCTCTGTAACATTCGACTACTATCAGCGTAAAACCAGCGACCTTATATATGACCTCCCCGTATCACAAGTCGGCGGATATTATGATGGCAATTATGGGTATACCACCCCGCAAAACATCGGTTCACTGAAGAACTCCGGTTTTGAGTTGACCATTACATCAACCAATTTCAGAAACAAGGATTTCACGTGGACCACTTCTCTGAACATGGCACACAACAGCAACAAACTGACCAAATTGGATGGCCAGCAGAATGAAATCGTATCAGGACCGCTGATTCACCGTGTAGGCGAACCTTACTATTCATACTATGTTTATGAATACGCCGGAGTCGACGCAGAGACCGGTAAAGAAATGTTCTATCTGAATGACGGAACAGAGAATGCCCGCAAGACAACTACAAATATCTCTGAAGCCAACAAAACTATTGTAGGCAAGCATCAAGCTAGTATAGAAGGCGGTCTTACCAACAACCTCAAATGGAAGTTTATCGACTTGGGCTTCACTTTCACTTATTCATTGGGTGGTGATGCTTTTGACTACTCCACTTGGCAGCACTCCAATGGCGGTTCATATCTATACGGTGGTGCCGTACCGACATACTATGACATCTCAAAGATGTGGACAGGCCCGGGCGACACGAATGCCACATTGCCTAAATTTGAATATGGAAGCGCTGCTTCACTGTCTTCACGCTGGCTGATGCCTACTGATTATCTACGTCTGAAGAACCTCACATTAGGTGTAAGCATTCCGCAAAACTATATCAGCAAGCTTGGGCTCAGCAAAGCCAGAATCTACTTCTCTGGTTCCAACCTGCTTACATGGAAGTCTAAAGACTTATTTGTAGATCCGGAAATGCGTGTAGACGGACTATGCACATTTGAGACTCCGGCATTGAGAACATATACATTCGGAATAGAATTGAATTTCTAACTAATAAAGATACGAAAATGAAAATATTAAAGACATTATACACAGCAACGCTTTGCGCAGCTATGGCAGTCAGCACTTCATCATGCCTCAACAGTTGGCTGGATCAGTCACCCGCAGACGGAATAGATGCTGAAACCGCAATCAAGAACAGCGATGATTTGGCCAATGTGCGGACGGGACTTTATGCTGCCGTTAAAGGTAACAGTAGCCTGATTAATTATTATGGACGCCTCATGTTCGTATACGGTGACATGAGAGGGGAAGATATCCAATATGAATATAACGGGGGAAGTGGAAGAGCAAACTTCTACTACTATATGGAATATACAACTGCAGACAATTTCACCACCTCAACAGCCGTATGGCAGATGCCTTATGTAGTCATTGCACGCGCCAACCGTCTGATTCAGGCAGCAGAAAGTGGCAACCTGACCGATGCAGCAGAGGCAAAATCCACTATTGACCAATATGATGCAGAAGCAAAAGTTCTGCGCGCCATGGCACTGTTTGACCTTACACGTATCTACGGTAAACCTTATACGGTAGATCAAGGCAGCTCACTCGGTGTGCCCATCGCTACCTCCCCACTAGAATCGACAGAAAAGCCAAGCCGCAGCACGGTAGCTCAATGTTATGAGAGTATTGAAAAAGATTTGACAGATGCAATCAACTCAAATGCACTGCCCAAAACCAATGAAGTGGGTTATGTCAACCTTTGGGCTGCCAAAGCCTTGCAGGTACGTGTATATATGACAAAAGGCGAATGGAGCAAGGCTTTATCCGTAGCAGAAGACATCATATCAAACTCGTCTTACAAACTTTGGGAACCGTCAGAATATGTTGCAGCATGGAGCAAAAGTGATGCCAATCATTCAAAAGAAATCATGTTCGAGATTTCCATCAACAACAATACTGACTGGACAGACCGTGAAGGTATTGCCTATTTATATGCCGACAAGGCTGGCGCTTCTCCCGGATATGGAGATGTAATTGTCACAAAAGACTTCTCTGACATGCTTACATCCGACCCGGCAGACATCCGTAACGACATTTTATTGGCTGCGGCAGCAGGAGGATTTGACAAACGCAAAGTTTACATCAACAAAATGCCTGCTGTAAACGGAGATGTACGTTACTCCAATGTCCCATTGCTACGCTTGTCAGAAGTTTACTTGTCAGCAGCAGAAGCAGCTTTCCAAGCCGGAGACAAGAACAAGGCTGCCAACTTGCTGAATGATATCATCTCCAACCGTACAACGGATGAAAGCAAACAAGTAACCAGCGGAAATATCACATTAGACCGCATCTACATTGAACGCCGCAAGGAACTTGTAGGTGAGGGACAGCGCTATTTCGATGTTATGCGCCGAGGTGAAACTGTTACACGCTACACGGACGTTAATGCCAGAGGATGGCACGACGTATTGAGCGAAGAAGCGCGTACATTCAATCGAGATTCCAAGAAAGCGCTCCCATTGATTCCCGTAGGTGAAATCAATGCCAATCCGAACATAGAACAAAATCCAGGCTATTAATCAATAGTAGCCTAAAGAAACTTGGGAATTTTCCCAATGTGTTTTTATAAATAAAGTGTTTAGAGGAGGTGTGCCAGTGATGGTATGCCTCCTTCTTTCAATATATCCACCAATATCGGTTTCACTCCGCTGACAAAACACTCAACGGCAATAACCATCAGAATAAGCCCCATCAGACGCATCATCACATTGTTTCCCGTCTCACCCAAGATTTTGACCAGCCGTGTGGAAGCACGCAATATGAAAAAGGTAATCAGATAAATAAAGGCAATCATTCCTATAAGAACTCCTTTCATCTGAATGGTATGGGCATCCTGCATCAGCACAATGGCATTGGCTATGGCACCTGGACCACAAAGCATCGGAATTCCAAGAGGAGTAATGGAAATATCATCGGCATAAGTCTTGATTTCCTCGTCTTTCAGCTTCATTGGGGTATAACGGGCTTGCAGCATATCGAAGCCAATCTTAAAGATAATAACTCCACCGGCAATACGGAAGCCATTAGTAGAGATACCAAAGAATTTAAAGAGGAACTGTCCCGCAAACGTAAAAACCATAATCGTAATAAAGGCAACCAGAGTGGCGCGCGATACTACCGACTGCCGTTCACGGTCCGTCATTCCATGCGTCATGGTCAAAAACACCGGCATGGTGCCAAGAGGGTTTGTCAACGTAAAGAAGGAGGTAAAACAAAGTAAAGCGAAAGGTAAGATTGTGTCCATAGCTGTATAATATACGTTTCTGCAGACAAAAGTACAACTAAAAATTTCAATGTCACAGAATCTGCATCAATTCTTTCAGATTACTGATATGATAAGTCGGTTGGAAAGGCAGTTCTTCCTTCCCCGTTACATTATAAAACACTTGGTGCATACCCACTCCTTTGGCTCCTGCCACATCATTCTCCCAACTATCGCCTATCATCAAAGAATCACGCACCTCGGATTGTGTGGCAGAAAGGGCAAAATGAAAAATTTCGGGCCAGGGCTTCAAGATACCGATGTCATCAGAGAGAACAATCTTCTTAAAAAAGTGGTCAATGCCTGCCGAACGCATCTTATGACATTGCAACTCTTGGAAACCGTTAGAAAGGATATAGAGGTTATATTTCCCCGCCAAATATTCCAGTACCTCATACGCATGCGGCATCAGCCGACTTTTTGTGGGAATGACCGAAAAGAAATCATCAGAAAAAGCCTCGGCCAAAGCAGCATCCCCCGCCCCTACTGCCTCCAGAGGATATAGAAAACGCTGGCGGTTCAACTCTTCCTTACTGACCTGCCCTCTGCCGTATTCTTCCCACAGCTCTACATTGCGATGCTGATAAAGCGTATAGAAATGCTGGAAAGAACGAAAGAAACGGTCATAATCATACTTGTGATACATCTCTTCGAATGTATCGCGTGCATTAAGGGAAAATGCCCAAAGCGTATCGTCCAGGTCAAAAAACAGGTTCTTATATTGGGATGCCATAATTTAAAGGAAAGGGATATATAAAAATAGACGCAGATTATCAATTCCAATAACCTGCGTCCGTTCTGTATCAGTCTATAACAGTGTTATTTTACCTGGATTACCAAATACTTGGACACACTCCAGAAGTCTTTCGGATTTGTAATCTTCAAAGTCAGCTGTCCTTTATCATCTTTCTCCAACGCATAAGAGCCCGCGGGATGAGTAGTCAAGATATCAGCATCTTTAGAGTATAGTTTAATCTCTTTTGTCGTACGGATATCCACTTGTGTAAAGTAGTCCTTGTTGATATCAGAATCTTTCAGCACCTGGCCTTTTTTGAAAAGTCCGGTATTTGTCAATATCTTCTGGTCCTTCAACTCTTTCTTCGTACCAAATACAAACCAAGCCGTATTGAGTGCCTTATCTTGTTCGGCAACGGTTTGAGCCTTCGCCTCATTTTCGGCAGTCAATTCTTCTTTCTCAGTAGACAAACCGGTTACGGCAGCATCCAGTTCCTGGATACGGATATTCTTGGAAGCCAGCTCAGCCTGCAATTCCTCGATACGCTGGGTCTTTGCCACCAACTCCTGAGTCAGGGACTCCACAGCCCTCTTCAACTGGGCAGAGTTATTCTTACTGTTCTTCAGCATGGACTGCAGTTTGGCAATCTGTTCCTTGTTCTCTTCCATCTGCTTACGGATAAACTCAATATCCGACGCAATCTGCTGCTTGGCATTCAAAGAGCCTTCTGCCACAGCACCACGCTGCAAATCCACACGGCTCTCTGCTGCATTAATCTGGCGAAATCCCTCTGAAATATCATTGAAAGTGCCCATCATCTCGTCCAATTCAGCATTACGCTGAGTCAGTTCCATCAATAAAGAATCATTTTCAGCTTTCAGCTGGTTCTTACTGCCACCAGAGAAGCTGTCACACGAAGCCATTACAGCCGCGCATACAATTAAAACTGCTAACTTTTTCATACGCTTTCGTTTTACGTTTGGTTAATGAAGTTATTTAATCGTCTATTCCTGTTACTACAATCACAATTTCACCGCGCGGTTCGTTCGCCGTGAAATGTTCAATCAATTCTGTAAGCGTTCCACGCACCGTTTCTTCGTGCATCTTTGAGATTTCCCGCGAAACAGAAGCCTGACGTTCGGCACCGAAATGTTCGGCAAACTGCGTCAAAGCTTTTACCAATCTGTGGGGAGACTCATAGAACACCATGGTACGACACTCCTCGGCCAATGCCTTCAGGCGGGTCATCCTTCCTTTCTTCTGTGGAAGGAAACCTTCAAAACAGAACTTCTCATTCGGCAGTCCGGAAGCCACCAATGCCGGTACAAAAGCTGTCGCTCCCGGCAAGCATTGCACTTCGATGCCGTTACGCACACACTCTCTGACTACCAGAAAGCCCGGGTCGGATATACCCGGCGTACCTGCATCCGAAATCAAAGCTACAGTTTCTCCCCCCTTTATTCTATTAACAACACTTTCAACCGTTTTATGTTCATTAAATTTATGGTGAGATTGCATCGCATTCTTTATTTCGAAGTATTTCAGCAATATGCCGGAGGTACGTGTATCCTCAGCAAGTATCAAATCCACTTCTTTCAGAATCCGGATAGCACGGAATGTCATATCTTCCAAATTTCCTACCGGGGTAGGCACTACATAAAGTTTTCCCATACTTATCGGTTATTTAGCTGAAATATTTTTTGAGGAGTTCCATAAAATCGACGGCGGCTTCATTTTCTTCATCCGGGTGCACTTCCGAAGCAAAAATATCCATAGCCTTGTCCAAAGAAGGAGCCTCACCCAAACGTCGTACCACTTCATTCATCCGTGCAGCATCGCCTGCGAACAGTTCGCGGACAAAACGGAATGAATCGTTCAGACTGATGGCATGTTTCAAATCCTTGGCAGGCTTGATGCGTTCTGCCAAAATAGGAACTGTTTCCGGTTCCTCACATACCATCTTCACTGTATCAGGAATAACCGATTCGACCGGAGAAACCGGTTCGGTCAAAGGAGTAGTAACAGCAGGGGGTTCCTCCAGGGGCGACACAACAGCCGTTGTCGCCTCCTCAAGCAGTTCTTGCAATGCCTCCAAGCGTGCCTTCATCTGCTGGATATTCCGTTTTGCCACAATCTTCAATGTCGGATTGGCATCACTTGAAATGGCCTGCATCAAACATTTCAATTCCTGAATATCTAATTCTATGTCGTTTAATAGGGTTTGCATATCCTTTACACAGTCCGTGTTAACGCTACAAATGTAGAAATAAATAATGAAAAAATATCGGAAAGCAAACAAAAGTGTTACTTTTGCGCTTAAATATAACACTCGAAAGCATGGTATTATTCTCAGAAGATCATATACAGGAAACCAAACGCAGGGGAAGAATTGAGGTCATTTGCGGTTCCATGTTCTCCGGCAAAACCGAAGAGCTGATAAGGAGACTGAAACGGGCAAAATTTGCCAAACAACGCGTAGAGATATTCAAGCCCGCCATAGACACCCGTTATTCCGAAGCCGATGTAGTATCGCATGACAGTCATTCCATAGCCTCCACTCCCATCGACTCGTCTGCCAGCATTCTGCTCTTCACTTCAGAGATAGATGTAGTGGGCATTGACGAAGCCCAGTTCTTTGACAGCGGCCTGATTGATGTATGCAACCAGCTTGCCAACAATGGTATACGCGTCATTGTAGCCGGACTGGATATGGACTTTCGCGGTATTCCATTCGGCCCTATGCCGGGACTGTGTGCCATTGCAGACGAAGTTTCCAAAGTACATGCCATCTGTGTGAAATGTGGCCAACTTGCCTCGTTCTCCCACCGTACCGTCAAGAACGACAAACAAGTACTGCTGGGAGAAACCGAAGAGTACGAACCGCTATGCCGAGAGTGCTATCAGCAAGCCATCCAAGCCGACCAAAAGGAAAGCGGTCATTAACGAATACAAAAAACAGAGCATTATGGAACGCAAAAAGATTACATTCGACAGTTTTATCCGCGGTGTCATACTCGGTGTCATTATTATCGGCATCCTTATGCTCTTCAAGCGTCTAAGCGGCGTATTGCTGCCATTCTTCATCGCATGGCTCATTGCCTATCTGATATACCCCCTGGTCACCTTCTTCCAGTACAGATTAAGGCTCAAGAACCGGGTCATATCCATCTTCTGCGCCTTATTCAGTATTCTGATTGTAGGAGGAACCGCCTTCTATCTGCTTGTGCCTCCCATGATGGACGAATTCGTCAGGGTAAAAGATTTGGTAATAGACTACTTTTCCAACGGAACCCACGACGGCAATGTGCCCAAAACACTCTCTGAATTCCTTCGTGAGAACATAGACACCCAGTTTGTCACCCAATTGTTCAAGGAAGAGAATATGCTGAACGCCATCAAGGAAACCGTTCCCCGGCTCTGGTCCTTGTTGTCAGAATCCGTCAATCTGCTGTTCAGTTTCTTCACTTTCTTCCTCATTCTTCTCTATATAGTTTTCATATTGCTGGATTACGAAAGCATTTCCGAAGGGTGGACCCACCTGGTACCACAGAAATACCGGCCCTTCGTAATCAATGTAATGAACGATGTGAAAGACGGCATGAACAGATACTTCCGCGGACAAGCATTCGTGGCATTGTGTGTCGGTATTCTGTTCAGTATAGGCTTTCTGATTATTGATTTCCCACTGGCCATTGGACTCGGCTTGTTCATCGGCGCTTTAAACCTAGTACCTTATTTGCAGATTATCGGCTTTATACCTACCATCGTGCTGGCCATACTGAAAGCAGCGGATACGGGAGGAAACTTCTGGATTATCATTGCATCGGCCCTTGCGGTATTCATCATAGTACAAGCCATTCAAGACGGATTCATCGTACCGCGTGTCATGGGGAAGATTACGGGCCTGAATCCTGCCATCATCTTACTGTCTTTATCGATTTGGGGGTCATTGATGGGGATGCTGGGTATGATTATAGCACTTCCGCTTACCACCCTTATGCTCTCCTACTATCAACGTTTCATCATAAACAGAGAAAAAATTCACAAGTTTGAACAGACTGATAATCAACAAGAAGAGTAAAAGCAGAAGTCGTTCTCAAAACTTTTTCCCTTAATCCATTTGTTTTTTAAACAAAAGTAGCTATCTTTGCACCCGCTTAACAGCAATAAGGTCTGAATCGCTAGCTCAGCAGGTAGAGCACAACACTTTTAATGTTGGGGTCTTGGGTTCGAGCCCCAAGCGGTTCACTTAGGAGAAATGAAAATACTCCGACAAACTAAGACAAAGCTCTTTAAACCAGTGGTTTAAGGAGCTTTTTTCTTACCCGCCTACGACATTCTCCGTCACCAACGAGGTGGTGCAGAAAGAGCGTTTCCGCTACTTCATCAAGGTTCCGGAACTCGCTTCGTTCTATTCCGAGATCACCGACTTCCGTACCGCAGCCGACATCGGCATCGACCGTCCGGAGAAGAACGAGATACTGCACAACATACCCCCGACGCCCGACCAGAGGGAGTTCATACAGAAGCTCATCGAGTTCGCCAAGACCGGCAATGCCACCGTACTGGGCCGCCCGCCACTTAACGAGAGGGAAGAGAAGGCGAAGATGCTCATCGCCACCGACTACGCCCGGAAGATGTCGCTCGACATGCGGCTCATCGATCCGCTCTCCTACGGCGACGACAAGGACAACAAGGCCACCCATTGCGCCGATATGATTGCGAAGTATTACAATAAATACGCCGGGCATAAAGGCACTCAGTTCGTTTTCTCGGACTTGGGAACCTACAAGCCCGACCAGTGGAATCCGTACAGCGAGATCAAGCGCAAGCTGGTGGAGGATCACGGCATCCCCGAAGACCAGATACGTTTCATTCAGGAAGCCAAGACCGAGAAGAAGCGCAAGGCGATGATCGAGGCGATGAACGAGGGAAAGATACGTGTTCTCTTCGGCTCTACTGAAATGCTGGGCACGGGAGTCAACGCCCAGAAGCGGTGTGTCGCCATCCATCATCTCGACGCACCGTGGCGGCCTTCGGACTTGCAGCAGCGGGACGGCCGGGGCATCCGCAAGGGCAACGAGGTGGCCAAGCTCTATGCGGACAACAAGGTGGACGTGATAATCTACGCAGTGGAGAAGTCGCTTGACAGCTACAAGTTCAACCTGCTCTACAACAAGCAGCTTTTCATCACCCAGCTCAAGCAGAACAACATGGGTTGCCGTACCATCGACGAGGGAGGCATGGACGAGAAGGGAGGCATACCTTTCTCAGAGTACGTGGCGGTGCTTTCCGGAAATACCGACCTGCTCGACAAGGCACGGTTGGAGAAGCGGATTGCCGGCATGGAAGGGGAGCGCAAAGCCTTCCAGCGTGGCAAGGGGGAATCACGCATCAAACTGGATACTTTCCTGGCGAACCGGGCAAGCAACGATGACATCATCGCCCGTGTCAGGAAGGACAAGGCCGCCATCGAGAGCCGTATGCAGTACGACAAGGAGGGCAACAGGCTCAACCCCTTGAAGATTGACGGCGTGGCAGGCGATGATCCGAAAGTGATTGCCGCCAAGCTCCACGAGATAGAAGACAGGGAACGCACGCACGGCCAGCCGAAGGTCATCGGCTCGCTCTATGGCTTCGACATCGTTGTCAAGACCGACACCACCGTCAAGGACGGTCTGGACTTCTGCGAGAACCGTTTCTTCGTGCGTGGTGAAGGCAACTTCCTCTACAACTATAACAACGGCCGTTTGGCGGTCGATCCGAAAACCGCCTGCCAGAACTTCATCAACGCCTTCGACAGCATCCCCCGCCTAATAGAGAAATACACGAGGGACAACGAAGCCATTGAGAAGGAACTCCCCGTCCTGGAACAGGTCGTCGGGGAAGTCTGGAAATAGGAGGACGAGCTGAAGCAGCTCAAGGCCGACCTTGCCGCTCTCGACCGCAAGATCCTGCTCTCTCTCAAATCAGTGGATGCGCAGGAAAAAAGCACCGACGGAGTGATTGAAGTCGTGCCCTCCCAACCGATAACGCCCGATGGACAGGATAACGCCCCCGCCGCCGGCATACCCGCCGCCGATGCTCCGCCCGGCAGTTCCTCACCGGGCAGTGTCCCCACACAGGACACGCCCCTTGCCGAGCCTTATGTCCACCGGATGCCCGACTTCCTCGCCGACAGGCAGCGCACTCCGCCCAAACTAAGCGGAATGCCCAAAAGCATCAGCATCAAAGAGGCAATGGGAGCGCTTGGCGGCAAGCTCGTCATCGGAGGCGTTCCCAAGTCCGGCAACAAGGACGATCCCGATCCTGACCGGCCCGAAAAGCCCAAACCCAAGCTGAAGTTATAGCTCCTATATAAAATAAACCCACTCCATCAGTTTCTTATTGAAGCTGTGAAGTGGGTTATTATTCAGCAGAACATTAAATAAGATAGCTTAATGTCTCTCTGTTTTTTCTTTTATTACGGAAGCTATTGTTTTGTAAGATGCCGGTTTATACACAATCTTTATTTTTTGGAAATCAACATCTTGATCCTGAAGCTTTTCTTCTATTTTATTATTTCCTGTAAGAATAATAGTTTTATTCAAAATATCAGGTTGCTCATCATGTATCTTTTTCATAATGCTAAAACCATCCATTTGAGAATTGTTAGCTAGACTAATATCTACAAAAACAACTGCATACTCATTCATATGTTGAAAATTTACATCTTGAGATTTTACAACAAAAGTAATCTGAAGATTACCATCAAAAGCATATAGATTTGCTAATTCAAAGGAACCTCTTACAGTTGCAAGTTCATCTTCAATTACTAGAATCTTCATTTTTATTATATAATTTATAGTTAATACTTAAGTGTATATAGTGATTTTGTTCTCCTGTATCTTTATCAATTTCAACTTCTCGATTAGCTCTTATTGCAATATCTAAATTTTGAACAATAGATTTAATCTGGTATATGCCGTGAGTTTTTCTTTGCAGAACAGCATCTTTTTGATTATTATTAATATCCTTGATTAAAGTATCACATTCCTTTTGGCTAATACTATAATCATTATAAAAATCTATGCGAGCATATTCTTTGTCTACTGTGAACTCTATTCTACATTTGTCTTTCTTATATTTTCGCATATTATTGATCCAATCTGTAAATAAGATTTTTGTTTCAGTTAAACTTGTTCGTACCACAAGATTATCCTTTAGATCCATTATTTCTTTATTAACTAGAACAATTCCGGATAATAATCGTTCATCTATCTCTGATAAAATAACAAATATTTTCTTTATACTTATATCCTTTATTTCAAGTGCAGAAAGAGGATTGTTACTTTTTTCAAGCATATAGTCTGCTGTTTCTATGATTTCCTGTAAATCTCGACTAGATTGCTTAACCTCTTTCTTGATCCTTACTTCCATTTTATCCTTAATACTTTCAGATAGTTCTTCTGTACTACTATAGTATTCTACGATATTAGTAAGTGGTGTTAACTTATTTCTGATATAATGCATAATTTTTGTTGCTGCATTTACATAAGCTAACTTTTCCCTCATCTCTTCAAATGTCTTATTTTTATATTCAAGAACCCTATATTCAGAATTCAACAACTTAGCAATCTTTGAAAATACTGCGATAAATATACAATCAATACCTATTAATTGATAATATATAGGAATACTTTTATGCATAGATGATACAAAAACATAGTTCATTGTATCTATTTTAATCAAATAGTAATAATACACTTTGTTATCATGTATCCTATATAATGATTTAGTTTGCTTAAGAGAACCTATATCACCGGAAGAAAGAACCAATGTTCTTTCCCATATAAACTCAGAAGAATTGATAAGCCACAGAATATTATCATCTTTCAAAATATAACTATATATAGAATCAACATAATCTCCCTTTAGGAAAATATTTATCTCTTTTATTATATTCTTATATATTTGATGCGGTTTCTGAATTACTTCTGATTGTGTAAAATATGAATCTACATGCTCTGAAAGTTCATATAATACATCGTTAGTCTTTCGCTTTTGCCAAGTATACAGGTCAATCAACAATAGAAATGAAGGTGCTATTAAATTAAAGAGATTAACGTTTTTATCAAGTATTACAATGCATAGGCATGTACCTATATACAACGTTATGAAACTCTTGTTTCTACCAGAATAGTTTATTGAATTAATAATTGGAAGCAATGTAAATAAATAGCAATAGTTAATATTTATATCCTTATTCCATAATATTATCAGTGTAAAAATAAAATCAATCAAAAGCCTACATTTTGAATGTTTGTTTAATATTATGTACAAAATAAAATATATTATAATGGCAACATAATATATCCATTGCGGAAATTGATTGATAGAAATACTGATTATTACAATTGCATATGTAATACATAATATCCTAAATAATAATGAATTTAGACGTTTTTGTATATAGTTTATTAATGAAACTCCCATAATACTAATCTTTTATATTGATAACATCTGTTATTTTTCTAATAACGAAATTAGCTATTAGAACATAAAAAATGATTCCTCCAAGTACATATATTATCATTCCTCTTAGATTTAAAGGCGTGATTTGTGGTTTAAAATTATCATTGTCGACAACAAGAGCTAATGTATTCATTATATAATTTGCAAAATTATTTTCTGAAAAATTGTGCAAATTCACTTCATATATTTCTAAACATTTATGTGGAGCTGGATGTAAGACTAGAAATAAAATCAATAAATATATAAAATATGACAACAGTAAAGTCCAAATATTTAATGAAGCATAAGATAATATGAAAACAGTCCACCTTTTTTCTTTTTTTGCTATCGAAATTTCAACTCTTTTTAGGGAATTGTGAATCCAATTAGTTTCTAAACCCAAATTAGTGTATGATGTTCGCAAAATGTGATAAATTGACAATTGTTCTTTGGGGGTTAAAAAAGAAACAACCTCTTTTATCTTATTATTATTTATTGCATCGTATCCATAATCTAATGATTGAGTAGCTTTTATATAAGCATAAATAAACTTTTTTATATCTATGTATAATGAATTGTGATACGATATAATATTAAAATCTTTTTTGGTTACAATAATATTATATAACACATTAAACTTTATATTGTCATCTCCACATTCTAATTCTTGATATTGAGAATCTAATAGTCTCTTTACTTCATTAATATTGATATTCATAATACTTATCTCGGCCCTATAAATCTATCTCCATTAAAATGAATCATATGGTCTGGATTCTCCGCTATCCAAACTTCGGTTTCCCATGCAATATCAGCCACATGTTTCTTGAACTCTGATCTATCAGGAAAAGCAGTAACATATACTTTCCCCGCTTTGCATTCTTTCATGAAATCTTCCAGCTCGATTACACGTTTGGGAGATACCGGCCCATGCGAAGTAACCACTTCGATTAGGAATAGCCACTCTTTATTACCGTCATAAATGACAATATCCGGCAGTTTGCTGTGTTCTGTGATCGGAATGCCAATTTCTTTTAAAAGCTCCTTGTTACAATAAAGGTCTTTATTGGCAGTATCACCGATATAAAGGACTTTTGCGCCTGCCGCAAAACGAGGTGCAAACTCATTAATGACCGCCGCTTGTACTTCATTATGCTTGCCCGGAGACAGTTTAAATTCCTTACCTTCAATAGTAACCGGTATCATTTCCATCTCACGGCTTTTCTCATACTCTTCAATCAATCGCCCTACCGCATCATTAAAGTTTTGGGCTTTTATTTCCCATTCTTGGGTATTGTATGATTTTATTGTTTCATAGGCTTCTTCTGTCAGTTTGTAATGGGCGTTTGGACTGTTCACCGGTAAAGCAGGATTATCTGGGTTATAATCTACGATACGTGCCTGCAAGAACTGATGAAGCACCTGCCGTCTAAAAGTTTCCCGTGTATTTGGGGCATACGGCTGCTCTTTTTTATAGTTCTCATTGACAAATGCCATAATATCCTTGCTTATTTTTAAGCTCTTGCGGGTGGAATCCGCCCAGTTGTCTTCTTCCTTTAATCCGCATAATGCAAGTAAAGTCAAAGCGGATATTTCATTCTGTTGTGCCGTAGGTAAGCCTAACACCGACAATATATCTTGTGCATCACTTATTTTGCTCATATTACATAAAATATTTGTTTACAATCTGATTTACGTTCGCCATAGAATAATCATTCATGGCAATCAAGTCTTTTCCGATACTTTCAATGACTTCAAGGGGAGGCATGGGCATCTCCCTCAATTCCGTAGCACTGACATTTACATTTCCATTGAATGTTCTGAAATAATTATCGAACAAGTCACTATTCAATAAGGCGGCTATCCCCATTACCTCCATACGGTTCAAGTGTCCTTTGGGACGATAGATATAGTTCAGTTTGTTTTCGATTCCTACATGTGCGCAGGAAGTCATGTTTCCAAAATAAGGTGCGGCAATTAACCGGCTATTATCGTCTTTGGAGCTGAAACGTCGCAACAGAACATAATTCTTGTTAGGTAACAAGGTGGATACAGACATTTCATTTATATGGATGAATTGAGGTTTTCCTTCCTTTACGACAGGATGATCAGCCAGCATCTTTACTACGTTATGCAACCAATATAGTGCTGCTGTTCCTTCTCCGGAGGTTTCACATAATTGTTCCTTTGAACGAAAAGCTACAACCGGGCCGGTGGAAATCTGGATATGATATTTGTTCAGGTTGCCATCCCATGATTTGAACAGCCTGATAATTTTCTCGTCTTCAAGGCTGACCGGCAAATGCAATATCAATTCTTTTGAGGTAAGGTCAATGATTTCTTTCCGCTGTACTTCTTTGATTGCAGGGGTGGCCAAGTCGGAAAGCCCCTCACTGTATGATAAAACGACATTATAATCTGCCCCCTTTTTAGGGGAACATTTCATTATAATTGTTTCCTGAAGCACATTATCTTTGGAAAACGTATCTTTCCGGGTATTGAAAAGGTGGACAAAATCTATCTGTATATGCTTAAACAGGAAATTACGGAACAAACGGAAATATCTTCCCGAAGTGAAACTTCTTGGGGTTATATAAATCATCTGACCTTGTTCCGCAAGCAATAAAGCTGATATGGCCATAAATATAGAGTATATATTAGGCTGTCCGTCTATAATGCATTGAGCCGCTTTCACCCGTTTATCCTCTTTGGAAAGTTTGAAATAGGGAGGATTGGATATGATCAAATCATATTTCTGCAAACTCTCAGCCCTGCCATAAATCGTATCAGAATATAATACTGAATAATTGGATAAAATAAAGTCCTCACAATATGAACGGCAATCAATCCGGACATTATGGCGCATCCCCCATATTGTTATATATTCCAGAACTTTTTGTAATCCCGGTATAAGATTTTCATCGGTTTCGTATGTAACCAACTCTATCTGTTTTACTTTTGATTGCAAAACCAGATTCTCAATCATGGCACATGATAATATGGCAGTTCCACATCCCGGATCTAATACGGAGACAGAATCCTTATTCACACTTATTTGTTTACCCATAAAATAGGCGATAGATACCGGTGTGAAAAACTGACCGTTACTTTTCTTGAAAGCAGCAGTAACAGTATCAGTATATAACCTGCCTATTCTATCTGCGTAGTTAGTAGGCAGCTCGTTCTCATAAGGCTTTATTTCAGACCAACTTATATTCATAATTGCAAAATTAGGAAAAAACCTTTGGATTCTTCTTATGAATGTATTTTTCTTTTTTTGCAGAATCATGATAGATACTTGAGTATTGAGGGAATTAACTTTTCATATTCCGGTTTTTACGCCACGAAACTGGAATATTTTTAGGTGTACACATAAAAAATGATACCCCTCCGGACCGCTGTCCTTTGGAGTATTACCATTCGAACAAGAAAAGAAACTTCATCCTGTTTCACAACTGTATGAAGTCATTGCCATGACAAACACCAATACGCAGTTTGGGATTTCCTGCCTCACGGCAGTAGTTTCACCGGTACAAAGCAAAAACATGGACTTATTCTTTTGGCAGCGGATAGCTCTCGGACAGTTTGTCCTCACGTGCCTGCCGTTTTATCTCGTTCTCGTCGAAGTTGTTGCGGATGAACTCGTGCAAGTCCGACTCCTTTGTAATATGTCTTGTGATATATCGAATAGAACTTCAACACCCCGTTATTCCGGTATCGTTGCAGCGTGCGTTTGCTGATGCGCAACAACAGGCATACTTCCTGATTGTCGTACAGACGCTCTCCGTTCAGGTAGTTCAGGTGCTTTTCCCTCGTTTCCGCCTTGTCCAGCTTCCGTGAGATGCGGTACAGCTCACCCATGATACGTTCCATCCATGCTTCAAATTCCGTTTTATTTACTAACATACGCTTTCCTCCTTAAAAGTTCCCGATAACATAATAGCTCTGGTTATCGGATGATTTCAGAATGATTTCTTGCTCACGCATGAACTTGATGTAGCTTTTCGCCGTGCGTTCCTTCACCTCCAGTATCGACTGGATTTCTTCCGCAAGCTCCACATAAGTAACAAAGCGCCTCCGGCTGAATACCTCTTTGGCCACCGCTACAAGCTCGTCCTCTTTGCGCTTGTCCTTTTCCTCTTTCGGCTTTTCGCCCAGATAGACATGCATGGCCTTTCCCTTATCCCACGAAAACTGCATGATAGGCACATCCAGCGGACTTCCATCCCTTACTTTCAGAGCCTTCACCACCGATATGGCCGGATCGCTGTCCTTCTCTATGGAAAGGATTGCCGCAGCCTTCCGCTGCAACTCGCTTCCCAAGTGTCCCCTCAGCTTCAGCCCGTTGGGGATAAAATGCAGTACCGTAACGATACACGTCTTGTAGATACCGGCCAGCCGGTACAGTTCTTCCACGACGGCTATACTCTCCGCTTCATCGTTGGCGCATTTTATCAAATCCGCAATCCCGTCTATCACCACCAGATGAACACCGCCGTATTGATAATGGTACTTGTCCAAGCTCTGGATAATGGAAAGCAGGCGTTCTTTCCGGCTCATTCCCGTAAGACAATACGCCTTGAACCATTCCGGCATCGCCTCACGTCCGCATCGCCGCAGCAGGTTGCTGATATTCTTATACAGCTGTACTTCGCTCTGTTCCGTGTCATAGAACAGTACCGCCTTGTTCCTGCCGTTTTCGTGGAGCGTAACGCCCAGTGCATCCACATCCGTTCCGGTGGGACGGATAGCACCGGCAATCAGTGCCGCCACATAGTTACTTTTTCCCGTGCCTTCTCCGCCGGTGATACAAAGCAGGTTGCCTTGAGTTCCGAGAGGCACGTCATTTACCGATACGATCATCTGTGCAATGGGAGGCGGGTTGTTGAAATCCACCTCGCAGGATTTCAATGCCGACATGGTTTCACTGTATAAGGTTTCCAGATAGTCCAGAAAAAGCTTTATCAAATCCTCACGGCTGTTCCCCAGCATGAAGTAGTCCGATACATCCTTTTCCGTCTTTGTACCGGCAAGCGGGAGCAACAATCGTTTAACCCCGTATTCCTTCAGCTCCTCTTCACGCTTCGCCGAGCTTTTCAGCCCGGTACTGTCCACATCATAGAGGAGGATGATATGTTTGAACCGGAATGAAAGCCGGTGTATGACAGCCGCAGGGATAAAAGCCGTTTCCGAATTGAAACAGATCGCATGGAAGCCGTGTGCCGCCAGACTCATCACATCCTTTTCCCCGCCTGTGATAAAGAGCAGATCACCCTTTGCCGGCAGCTGCTCCAGCCCGAAACAGTAGTTGTCGCCAAAATCACCGGCATACAGGAACCGCATTTGTGAACACGGACGGTAAACCTTGATATGCTGTTTCCCCATATATCCGAACATCGGTTCATCAACGCTTGTCATGCAGGAAAAAGGCTTCCTTTCCTGGTTCTCGCTGCTGAACTTCTTCAGCGATACCGTCCGGTACGCTTTCAGAACATTTTCCCCGATTCCCGATTTGCTCCAAAAGGCAAGTTCCGCAGCCGTAAAGGGCTTTTGCACGACAGTATAAGGCCGGACGCTTTTCGCTTTCGGTTCTTCCGATACCACTTCACTCTTTTGGGGTACTTTGCTATGGCTCACATGATATTCCTCATGTGCGGACAGCCCCAAATGCAGATCACGGTTTATCATTTCCATGATCTCGACAAACTCTTTAGGCTCCTTGCAGCTAAGGCCGTTCAGCCTGCCCACCAGTTCAAAGCAGTCCCCCGAATAATCCTCGTTCCCGAAATCCTTCATTTTAAACACACCGGCCTTACGTTCGTAATAAATATTGCACGAAGCCTTCGTATCCTTATAAAAAGGGTTCAGGAAGTTCTTTCCCACCTTGAAGTCCACCGGCAGGTAATAGCGGAATACGGAAATGCCCTTTTCCGTCATTTTCAGTATATCATCCTTTCTTATCATTGCCGGTTCTCGTTAGGTAGTTCTTGCGAAAATCCTCCAATGTTTGAGGCTTGCACCGAATGGTACGCTCTTCCAGACAGCGTTCGACCTCCGACAGCTTGTACATACACCGTCCACGCAGCATGGAGTAGCTGATCAGGTTTTCATCCCTCAGGCGTTGCAATGTACGTGTACTGATCCCCAACGCTTCCGCCAGTTGGTTGCTGTCCAGCCAAGCCTCCTTTTTTTCTTCCGAAGGCAGCTGCGCTTCGGCTACATACCCGGCGATTTTTTCAATCTTCCCTACAAGCGCTTTATACGCTTCACTTTCAAATGTAATAACTTCCATAACAAACTTAATTTTCAATGTTTGCTGCAAAAGAATAACAATAAAAGGCAGCGCATGGGATACTATACGTGTACTACACCATGATTTTTTCGGTCCAGCGAAAAAAGGAGGGGGAACCGCTTCACATAAGCGGCGGTATCGAGGCGGACGGCAAGGCTGTAGGACTGATGCAGCATCCGCCCGGTGCAAGGGGCAAACCTATCCATATATATAGGTTCGCCCCTTGCACTGGGGATCTTTTTTTAAAGATTTAATAATCAAATGTTTGGAAAATAAAAAGTAATCTTCTATCTTTGCGGCATCAGAGAACGGCTGACAAACGAATGCCTCTCACTGACAACAAGCGTTCCTATAAATCGTTACTAATTCGTTACGGTACAATTTTTCAAGGTTTACAAGAGCTTATAAATCAAAGATATAGACCGCTACGGTGAAAGCCCCAGGCGGATCACCAAGAAGCTGGACAAAACCAGACAAAGAAAAGACAACTCC